>Ga0265295_1000121_pt1 | contig 157821 bp, 227 predicted proteins | sample Munlansysbiofilm_FD_192503 | JGI IMG/M metagenome (GOLD analysis project Ga0265295, IMG submission 192503) | Leachate microbial communities from a municipal landfill in Southern Ontario, Canada - Methane capture system biofilm | ecosystem: Engineered > Solid waste > Landfill > Unclassified ... | reverse complement strand
TTTTTGTTTTATTTTTTATTTTTATTGTTTCGTTATCGTCAACGCCCGATAATTCATCATATGATTCTTCCAAATCGGTGGCTTTGATCCACCCGTGTTGCGTCATGAATTTATGATCGGGAGTGCATTCAATTGATTTCCCATTTTCGAGTTCAATTGAAATTGTTTGAACAGGTTCTCCATTGTTGCGGGGAAAACAATCAATCACTGGTTTAATTTCGTTTTTTCCAGTGTGAATATTAAAAGAATAAACTAAAACAGCTTCTCCTTTTTCGAGTTTCTTTCTTATTTCGGAAATCTTCGTCATTCCATTGATTGTGAGGACTTTTGTTTCTTCAACAAAACAACAAGCGTTGGTACTGACCACACAAAAACGTTTATCACCAGCAGCAAGATAAATTTGGTGGATCATAGATCCTTTCCGCATTAGATCAATGAACTGAACACCGGGTTCCGCGCTAACATGAGCAGATTCAGAAATAAGACTGAAAATATCCTTTGCTCGGACAATCTTGGAAATAATTTCGTGTTTGGTTTCAAAATGCAATTCCCAATCATTGTCTTCAATTACGGCTTCCATAAAAGCGTCTGTAATCTGAACAGAAATATTTGCATTCTGAATAAGATTCAAATCAGTCTTTGACTTAATAAATTCAATCACATCAGGATGGTTGCACTTGATAGAAAGCAGAACCGCCGGACGCCTTCCTGCTTGACCAACATAATTGCCCATTGACTGAAGATAGTCCATCCACGGAATTGCTCCTGTGGATTCGTTTGCTGCATTATTTACTTTCGCTCCTTTGGGTCGCAAAACAGAAACGTCAACACCAAGACCTTGACGTTTCGCAGCGCAAAGCATCATATCAGAAACACATTTATTAATTCCTTGAATAGAGTCTTCCGATAAAGGAATAGTCGTGCAATTGTGGGTTAGTATGCCATCTTCAAGAACAAAAGAATTTGTTTCTGGTTCGTCAATGCACCACACAACTTCCTTTTTTCCTGTAAATTCAATATTATCAACAAACCAAACATCTCTTCTCGGATTTTTTGTTGCGGTGTTATTCAAAAAATCTTCTTTGTGTTTTTCGCGCAAAAACATCCAATCTTTCATTGAAGATTTTTTAATATAATAATTTGTGGTCTTGTGGGGAGCGTTTGTTAAATTAGAAATGACTTCCTTTTCTTTTAACGTCCCATAAATACCAACTGATTGCAAAACATCTGACAACAATTTGATTTCTTGGTGTTTAGTTGAAGAAATGCAACATTTACCAGCAGAGCAACTTCCGTCAACCGAGAAATATCCAACAAAGAAACTAATAATATACAAAAAATCATGCTTTTCAAAATCGGGCAATTCTTTTAAAAATTTTGGCAAGTTGCCAAATCTAATTGATTCTCTGGTTGTCTCTTTATGAACATAACCAAACCCATCAAAATACTTAGAAAGTTCAGTTTTTTCTCCGAACAATTCAATATTGGCTCTGTCTGTTGTCTTGTTGAGGCTTCCATCACCATAAACCATCCCATGAATTATACCAATGTTATCAAGAGAATTTTCAATTCCTGTCATTAATCGTTTTCTGGATACAGGTATAGAATCCGCTTTTTCGTTCTGTCGTGCAATCAAATAACGGGTTTCTTTTTCTACAAAATTACCTGAACCAGTAAACCACAAATGATCGGCTGTTGTTTTAATAGTTTTTTTAATTGAATTTTGCCTCAATGTTAAAAAAACTATTTCTTGTTCGCCATGTTTACGAATTGTTCCTTGTTTGTAACTGCCGTACCTTGTTAAAACCTTTACTTTGTCACCGTCTATGAAGTCCGAAAAACTTTTTGTTCCTCGTTCAGTAATAAACCGAGTATCTGCCGAAAAACAATTGGCCAAGGAAATAACCGATTTGCTACCGACCCCCGAAAGAATAGAACCACCAGGTCGGTACCATCCTTCCATCATATCATCAATCCAAATTTTTTCCCATTTCTCGGGTTCAGATTCATAGATAGCAAGATTTCGCGCTACCCGAGTAAACACCTCCAATACGTTTTCTTTTTCTCCATTTTCTTTCTCAAATGCATATTTCGCATTAAAAATGTCAACTGCCATTTGGTTGTTCTTAAAATAATCTTCTGTTTTCACTTTTTGGGGTTCTCCTTTATTTGTTTGTATTTTGACTTGTAATCAATTTTTTATTAAACTTATAGTCGAGTATGCACTTTAATTAAAAAATCAAAGATAGACGATCCTCGTCATTCCTAGGGGAACTTTAGAACCATCCGAAGAGAGGATGATCGTCATAACCTTTGCAGTGTTCTAATTCATGTTTATACGTTGAAGGTGTTGCGAACCCATAACATCGTTTAATTGTGCCTTCCCATTCATCGTTCTCGTTCTTCTCAACCCATATATCTGTCCAGACACACCCCGGTATCATCCCAAGAGAAAATAAAACTGGAAAGACTTCGCCTTTTTTCAATGATTCTTTGTTGCAATTATACATCGTTGAAAAGACATTATCAACTTTAATATCCACTTCCATCTTGGATAAATCTTGTTCTTCGTGTACATATTCAGACGTGAATCCGTACTGCGGTTTTGGCATTGGGGAACAAGCAGAAAATAAAAAAGCTCCCATGACAAAAGGAGCGAAATAAATTGATTTCATTGTTTTTCACCGGGTGAAGGTTGATAAAGGTTTCAAATTTGAATACTTGAACGCTTGAACGTACTTATCAACCTTCACCCGGTGTTTTTACTCAATCCATCCCATCTTTTTGTGAAATTTCAGCTTTTCATGGTGAACAAACATATTGAAAGAAGCAGAAATAAACAAAATTATTCCTAAAATCGGAAAACCATACATGCACCATAGAGTGCCGTTTGTTAAAGCAAAAGCTCCTTTTATAGTAATTGGCATAGACGATATCCACGAATAATCAGATGGATAATTGTCAGTGATAAAATCAGAGAGTGCAATTGAATAAGATACAGAAAGGAATATTGTTATGGCGGCAAGCGCAAGAGCAATTCTCATTATCCATGACGGACCGGAAGAAACCAAGTGCCATAAAATTCCTGTTTGCATAGTGGTGAAAACGCTCCACCAAAAAATATCATTCGTGTATTCTTTGTTTAATTTTTTACTTTTGTTTTCAGTCAACCTTCACCTCAACGTCATCTAAACTTTCTGTTTTCAATCCATTATTACAAACAATTTGCCGAAACGGGAAAACAGTAAATGCTTTCAACCCGCCGTTTGGTTCGCACACCTTTTCCGCTTTCTTAAAATCATCTGGTCGGACCCCACAACCAGAAAGAAAAATTAGAATCAAAATGGGAATAAGAATGTTATAAAATTTCATTTTTTACTAACTCCTTTTCTGGGAAATACCCAAAATCTTGTTTCGTGAATTCCTTGCATAGCGATAATTTCTGGCTCACCATTAGGGTTTCCTTGAATGACTTCATATTCATTGCCGTAAAAACAGAGAATGTCACCGGGTTCAAAAATAATCTGGTCATCTTTCATTTTGTTTCCCTCTCTTTGCCTTTTCGTTCACAATCTTCCCAATAAGGATCATATCCACCAAAAACGTCATACCACGGAGTCTTTGTTATCAGGTTTGTGAACATTTCGGCTTTTGTTTCGGGTATTCTTTTCTGAGGATTCGAGTGGTTTCGGGAGTCACGGAAAGATAAAGATCAGAATAATATTGCCATTTGTCCTGATCAGAGAAAAGATAATCAAGATCAGTAATTCCTTCTTCTTTCAGTCTATAATAGAGACTTTTCATTTTAATAACTACCTCCGCGAAGATAAGCAACACCGTAAGGGCCGCAGCAATCAAGACCGTTGTCAGCGGCAAAGATGTTGCCTCGGGCATGTTTTGCGGGAGAAGACCAAGAGGCGGGCTTCAGAACATTGCCGTTGGTCTTGTCAATGAAGCAATAAGAAGAACCTACTTTGCTGGTTTCTTCAATACCGGTGCAAACCTTGATGTACCGCTTGCCTTCGGTAAAGAAATGAAAATCGCGGATTGTGTAACCTTCTTTGTCGCAATGCGCGTGATATTTCTTGACAAGACCGGCGAAAAAGGTCTTGAACTCGGCGGTCTCGGGGGTGACAACAACAACGATTTCTTTCTTCATGACTAACCTCTCTTTTAGAATTAACTCAATCAAACGTCTCACTTAACTTTCACAACTACATTAAACGATTATCCGAGAAACGTCAATACTTTTTCAAAGAAAAAATGAAATTTTATTCGTTTAATTTCCTCCAGTTTTCAGAAAATTCCACAGCCTCTTTCTTCGTCCCGAAAGACATGCGATTATATTTCACAGCAACCACCCATCGCCATGCCCGTTCTCGTTCTTGGACTCTGAATATATCACCCGGTTCATGATCTGTTTCAGCAATATCTTTGTATTTCTTGATTTTGTGAATCTTCATTTTCACTTAAAATTACAGATTTTAATAACGTTTTCGGAAAAAGTCAACGCTTTATCCGCCAACTCTCCAAGATTTCCATCATTCATAATGACATGAGAATAATTAAATTCGAGCACCTGAGCATCACTATGGGACATGTGGTAATTTTCTTCTTTGTTTGGATTCACAACAAGAACGGTAAACCATTTAATACCATTCTCTTCGGCCCACTGAACTGTTTTTCTAATTTCTTCTGGTTCGCGTATACAAGTGAAAAGAACAACGTCAATGGCAAGGCCATCATAATTCATGGCATTTTTGATTTCATTCAAAGGACCATTAAAATACTTGGTATAAAGATCCTTCAACTCTGAAAGCATATTTCGCATTTCAGGGGTTTTCTCTCCGTTCCATCCCATCTGTTTGGCAATATCTTTTACTGTATCAACAGTTGAATGTTTTTCAATGAAAACATTTGCCCCAAAAGGAAGTTGATAAAAACGAGATAAACAACAATCAATGAATGTATCCTTGCCGGCCCTTGGATAGCCATTAACGATAATAATCGCCTTCATTTCGTCTCCTAGTATTGATTGGTACACACATTACAACAGAGGCATTCCTAATAGTCTCGGAATGCCTCTCTGCTTTTTCTCTTGAACTGAATTTAGCTCCTAGCCAGTATTTATCTGAATCTGGATACTGAACCTTGACTCTGTAAAAAATTCGTTGTTTCAAATATGCTCCTTTTATGCTTCTTGGGAAGAAAACCCTATACGGTAATATTGAATATCATCAAATGATTTTTTAAAAATTGGAAATTCAACAAATCCAAACTTTCCTTCTGCATAATATCCTGACTGCCCGACAAACAAACGAGAATTTTTAGGGAGTGATTGAAGATATTCAATCATCATTTCAACTGGAACGGAATTTTCGTAATACGCTTTTTTGTCTGATTCTTCTCTCAAAATACGTTGAACTCCTTCAGAATGAAGAATCTTGTGTGTTGTGCTACCTAGCCTTTTCATTTCATCAAAATCCATCATATAACACGATTCACAGTTGGTCCGTGTCTGCTTTCCACCTTTGTTCCGACAATATTCAACGGGCGGCTCCCACTTTTCACAAATTGAACATCTAATATAATCGTCGGGTACTTCAATAAAAGTCAGGGTTGTAAGATCAAATACTTTTTTCATAATTTCTCCTCAGTCTTTATGTCCAAGATTGAAATAATCCTCTTTTGATCCCGGACGATTTTTAAACCGGTTGCTCCATATCAAGGCGTCTTCTCTGATATTCACATTCCATGATTTCCACATTCGTAGATGGCCAAAATCAAAATGATGATCCCGGCAAAGCGTTATAAGATTGTCAGATGCAAGTTCCAAGTCAGGACGAACATGAAACGGATGAATATGATGAACATTAATCTGAACATCTTCCCTTCCACATATAGCACATGCCGGAAACTTTTTCAAGTGTTCTTTTCGTACATCATTCCACAATGACGATCTTTCTCCTCCCCAATTTTTTGCGATTTCGCGTAAAGGACCGACAATTTGTTTTTCAAACCAATCCATCATTCTTCCCCGATAGTGTCAAAAACATGCTTTAGATGATACTTTTGAACGGGCCACCATTTTACTGTATTTTTTCTCGGCCAACGTCTTTTTTCAACTGACCATGCAAAATGAAGCCGATCATCAAAAACCCGCACATCTCCAACTTTTACACCTCGTTCTTTAGAAACCCAATATTCTTTGGGGTATTCGTTTTGATCATATCTGACTTTCCTATCATGGTCAAAAATATAATGTTTTACTTCTGACATTCGTTCTCCTTTCTGTCTTCCATTCTATAACGAAGAATATGATAAACCATTCTGTTATAACATGGATGGTGTAAATGAAATTCATAATCGTTAAAATAAAATTCCGCAATGGCTGTTGCGACTGCTGGACTACGGGAAATTCCGGCATCACAATGAACCAAGAGATATTTTGCATCAAGATTTTCATCCATAAAATCAATGATCTGATCAGCAAAACCTTTGTTAAAAGGAACCGTCCCGGGAACCGTATCGCTGGAAACATCATCAAAATTCAAACGACAAATTTTTTCGCAGCATTTGATATCCGCTGGAGGGTCGCCACTAGAATAAATTGAAATCACAATAATTTCAGATTTTGGCTTTCCGGTAGCAGTATTCTCCGCTGCTTTTCGTGGCATGACGATGATTTTCATAGTTCTTGTTCAAATTTTTTGAATTGAAGGGAAATAATAAAATATGCTCCTATAACATAAATTATTATTCCCATGATGATTAGAATATTAGTCATAAACCTATTTGGTGACTTGAATATTAGTCATTTTTGCTTCACCATTTCCCTGTAAAAATCATATCAATAAGACCGGCGAAAGCAGCAAGAACCCCGACAACAATGAACGGCAGAATAAGGATAAACATTGCTATGCCGAATTCATCACCAAAAATCCACTTCAGTATACCAAGCAAAGAAACAACTCCAATACATCCAACGATTCTTGGTGTAGCCGACTTCAAAAAATTATTCATAGTCCCGAATCCCTAAACCTGTGGGGAAGATGGGCACACTGTCTTTAGACTTCTCTTGAAATCTGACAGTATACATTTTGCCAATTTGTTCATTCGCTGTCTTGAGAGCCGCAGCACGATCAATTACCGATCCAACAGGACGAACAGTGAATGTTTCGTTTCCAGCTTTGCATTTCCAAATAACCAATTCAAGCATTTGGTTATTCAAAGAATCGTCGTATTCTTCAATTTCATAGCCAACAATTTCAAACTCTTCATCTTGGAATTCTTTGTATTTAATGAGAGACTTATTCCGATCATTAAAGGCATATTTTTCATCTTTGTTACGAATAATTATGCCTTCGTATCCTTCGGCAACCCACTTATCATGATATTTCTTTACTTCATCAAACGAATTCACTTGAACCGTTTCCACTTGCTTGATAATAGGATGCCAATCAGGGATTATATTATCAAGAATTTCTTTTCGTTCAAGATAGGTTTTATCCGGAATTGCAAGATCATATACATGATATTCAAGATCAATTGACGAAAGATCCTTATAATCCTCGTTCTCTCCTTCTTTATAGTCTTTCTTCATCAATGAAATAAGTTGCTGAAAAGTCAGACCGTGCTTGTAAATTTCCCCGTCAGGAGAAAGGCTGCCAAACAAAAACAAAGATTCCGTGATATGATCAACTCCTGCAAATTCTTTCCTGTTCCGCGAAAGAAGACGATTATCTTTCAAATGTCTGAATGAAACAGCCCTAGCCCCATTCAACTTAGGCTGAACGAAACATGGATACTTTGCCTTTTTCGTGTCACTGATAGCAAGAGCAGGATAAAGAAACTTAGACGGAAGATCAATATCAAGAATATTGTTGACAAAATTTTCTTCAATTTTGTCCTTGATAAGATTGTTGGCCATGAAAAGGGCATTTTCAAGAGGAGAATTTTCGTTGCTCTTTCCTTTATTCGTTCCTTTTCGGACGTATTTCTTCTTTACTGTCTTTTTTCCATCTGTATAACCAGACTCCCGAAAAATAACAGGCACGCCGTTTTCTTCCTCAACCCAACACGACCAAACAGAAACCTTTTTGTTCTTTGCTCGCTTATAAAGTCTAATCATGGTTTTCCTCAATTATTTTCGGTGGTTTTTTTGCGCTTGAACCAACAATAAATTTTATGACAAATAAAACCGTTAATCATGACATACAGCCACACACTAAACAAACCGAGCGGAAATCTGACAACCGCTTCACTTACCGGTTTATTTCCATAAATCACGCTTGCCACAGAAATTATAGCAGCAACCACAAAAATTGCAATATTAAGTTTCTTGTGTCGCAAAAATTCGCCTAGTTTCATTTCAGTTTTCTCCTTTCTTGATTTCAGTATTTGCGTCAATGATAACTTCCTTGACTTCTTTCTTAATGGCTTCACATGCAGCATTAATGAACCAAAACAGTCCTGCAATGAACATACATTTCATCCACAAAAGTGCCCATGCCGCAGGGAAGAAAAACATGAATCCTCCCGCGGGATTCGCAGAACCGCTTACTATAGAAACGGCGATAATAAAAGCCACGATCACGATTGTAATGTTACCTTTCTTGTGGAGCAAAATATCTTTCAGTTTCATTTCAGTGTTCTCCTTTTATTCAGTTTCGTGATTCTCAATAAGATCAAACGTTTCTTTTGGAAGAGCGGCCCGATCAGCAACAAAAACGGATTCAATATTGTCAACTCCAACAAGAATTGGATGATAACCATCAAACAACCGAGTCCATTTTATAGAAGTAATGTCACTACCGGAGTATTTACATTCAAAATTTGTACACCAAAAAGATTCACTGATGCCAGATTTATAATTGATTTTTATAAGATACGCTTCAACATACTCTTTTTTATTGATAGCGCGTTTTGAGACAAAAGAATCTTTTTTCAATCGGTTCAAAAGGCTTGTTGCTTTTTCATTACATTCATTGATTTCTGACTGGGATGGCTTCATTTTCATTTTCTCCATTTTGTGATTTCTAGCTTGGCTTTAATGCCCTGTTGAACTCTCAGTTTTAGTATATCAAAAATTTCGGCAGTGTCAAACATTTTTTTAACTAAACCTTCATTAATATCTTTGAAATTGTCTTCTTTGCGCCAAATAACGATTCTTTCTCCTTCGTCTATTTTTTTGATCATCTTGTGAACGATCTCTTTGTTGCCGGGTTCATTGTCAAATACCCAAATGTATTTTCCGGGAATTGACGGAGAAGCGTCTGAACCTGCCATTGCGACTGCGTTAGGAACAAACATAGAATCAATCGGCCCTTCAAGAATAAACACGTCTTCAGAATAGTCAACAAAATCTTGATTATAAATTTTTTCTGCTTCTGGATTTAATTTTAATGTTAGGTACTTAGGTTTTAATTTTGGATCAAACATTCTTGCTTGAAGAATTTCAATATTACCTGACTTTCTGAAAAATGGAATGACTAAACAAGGAACAGGCAAAAATTTTGATTCTTCATTGAACAAACGTTCATGTAGATTTTTCAAATTCGCACAATATCTTACTTGGTCAAATGGAATTAATCTTTTTTTGGTGTACTTTTTTGCTGGGTGAGAATCTTTTAGATCATTGAAACTTTTTGTTATTTTGAATAATTCTGAATCATGAATGAATGTTTTATGAGTTTTGTTTTGGGGTTCGTTCAAAATATTCAAAAGGCTTTCTGCAATGTTTTCTTTTTTAAGTGGTGCTTTAAACCCATAAAAATTATATTCTTCAACTAATTCTGGAAATTTGTCTTCAAGGAATCCTTTGAGTTTTCTTGAATATCCACAATCGTGGCAATAAACAGTTATTTCAGAATCTTTCAAGAGAAAGAACATTCGTTTTTTTCTATTTTTATTGTCGCACCCAAAAGCGCACTTACAGTTCCACACACCAGAACGGATTTTCTTGAGACCCATTCTTAAAGACAAAAGATTCATAAAATACAAGTCTCTTAAACTAATCATGCCATTTTCCAATAAAAAAGCACGGACATATATTTCGGTGTCCGTGCTTTTGGTAAAACGAATTTAACATATTCCCTCCTTGACTTTTTATTTCATTGTAATTGATACTTATCAGAAAAGCAAGAAAGAAAAATAAAAATTTACTTCCTGTTCAACCCCATGGCTTTTCTTCTTTTCTTTGACTTCAAAGCCTTCCTGATAATGGCAGTTTTTGATTTTCCGGCCATTTTCTTTTTGCGAAGTCTTGCAGACTTTTTGTATCGCATTTTGTCTTTAGATGTTTTTGCTACACATCTGTTTCCTTCGGCTTTCTTTCCCGGACCACAGAAAATTTTATATCTAACTTTTCCTTTACGAACAACTTTCCTTCGTCTTTTAAGGGGTTTTTTTGCTGCTTCAGTTAAAGACTTGATTCGTTTTTCAGGATCAAGTTCAAGTAAAAGTTTATTTAAAGACAAAGCTGTTTTTTCTTTGATTTCTTCGGGTTCTTCTTTTTTCTTTTTCTTTCGTCTTACAACAAACAACGGATTGTCTTTGTCTGCAACTCCCGATGAAGTATTTGTTGCTGCTTCCTCTTCACTGAGGATCTTTTCAATTTCCATTTGGACCATCTCTTTGTTTTCTTTCAACATCCAAGCGGCGGTTGAATACGAAACAATTTTTGACTTACCGCCAAGTTTTTCAAGTAACTTTTTGAGATTCCATACCATTCTATTAAAAGGAGTATATGCATCACGTTCGTCTTGTGATTCCAACTCTCTTGACTTTTTTAATATGTTTCCTTTTTCGTCAATAATTCCAAGTTTATACGCCTCCATTTGTGTCCAAGATTTTGTTAATTCTCGAATAAAACGGTAAGACATATAGTAATCAATAGCTCTTGAAGCGGACATGAAGTGCCTATGCTTTTTTCTTTTTTGCGTTCATTTGAAGGGCAATAAAAAGTTCTTCATCAATTTTTGTTTCTCCGTCAAATGTTTTATTCCCTATAAAAACAAACAATGAATTTATCTTTTCAAAATGGTGAGGTAATTTGTAGTTCAATAGTTCTTCACTAACAAATCCGAAACAATTAATAAAAGAAATAAAATGGTTCAACAGCAAAGAAATATTAGTTGTTCCGTGTCTATCAAATCTATTGAAATGATTTCCAATAAAAACAATTCTTGAAATATCAGCTTCAAATTCTTCTAATGAATTGCAATCACCATTATCATAAAAGGTTTTTGCTGTTTGTATGAATGAAAAATCATCGTATATCATAAAAGTATGTCCTCCTTTGTTTTTTGTATTTATTAACAAAGGAGGACATTAAATCAAGTGATATAGCCGTTTATTTCAAACTTCTTTCTTGGCGGCTCTTTGTACCACTGAAGAGCAAGCATGACGTTTGAGTAAGATTGATACGTCATAAGTCCGTTTACTTTTTCACCAGAATCAATTGGTCCAAGAGCAAGAGTGACATTACCACTCGAACCAACAAAGATTCCTGACCATTCGGTGTTGTCCTCTTGAAGAATGACAACACCAACTTTTGCAAGTGCATCAGCGATTTCATTAATCGGGATACGATCAAAATAAATCGGCTTGAGTACCTTTTGAACAGCAGTAACAGCCTTCTTCCGATGGGCAGCCAACATTTTCGGAGCTTTCACTTCCTTTAGAAGTGTCGTAATGCTCTTATAAGGTTTCATTCACTGTCCTCAATTATGCTTGATTTGCAGAAATTACGGGTTGTTCATAAGTTGAAGGGAAATCATTGTCAATCGGATTCAATGTTGCATCAAGGATAGTTCCACCATTAAGTTGAATTTCAGGGTAGAAAAGAAGAGATTCTGCCACAACGTCTGTCATTGCACCTGTAAAGGTTAAGGTGTCTGTTCCTGTTCCAGAAGCATAATCAAGTTCTACTGTAGCACCAGAAACTGGATCTGTCAAATAAACATACGGAGTGCCACCCGTAGTAACAACGTTGACAAGTTCGGAGAACTCAATTACAAGCGAAATCGGATCAAGTTCTGTATAATCACCATCCGCTGGATTCGTGATAAGCGCAATTGTAGGAGCAGCATTTCCAATATCTTTCAGACAATGAATGAGTTCTCTGTAACCATTCGGATGAACTTTATACCATCCGCCCGCTGCTTTAACAACATCATCTGACTGAACTTTACCATTACCGTCAGTATACATCCAAGATGAAGGATTAATTCGTGAAACTGGCATTTTATTTTTTCCTTATTTTGATTTTTAGAATGATTTTTAATGTATTAAAGAATTACCACTCTGCTCCTTTGGGAACATAGTCTCTTATTTTTGCTCGAATGTCTTTATCAATGTCATCAAAATTCATTACCGCTTTTCCAGCACGTTTGATATAAAAGAAATTGGCGTCCTTCAAATATCCACCGCCACCAGACACATCAACTTTAACGGTTTCGCCTTTCTTGTTTTTCGTTGTCAAGAATTTGAAATCTGTTTCTTTTTTCGGTGACTTGATAAGTGTGGTGTCAACCCCGACTTTATTGAACGCAAATACTATATCACCGTCCATATAAGATTTCAACTTATTTCCAAGTTTAATAACATCAGCAACGGTTTGTTGGGCACCAACATGGGTGTTAATCAGAATTTCGGGTTTAACAAAACGGTCACGTTCTGCGTTTTGTTTCAGAGCAATTTCAATATCATTGATGATCCACACAAGATGAATGTTTTTCTTGTCGTATCCAAGACGGGTAACATTTGAAATTAGATTGTCAAACTTTTGAAGAGACTTTAGTGTTACGTCAAAAATAACGTTAGGTTTTCTTTCAGGGTCGGCTGTCATAATTGAAGAGAAAAAAGCCCGTTTTTCTTTATCCGGGAGCTTCAATTCGTCACCAATAATACCATGAAGCAATGAAACGGTTTCGGGATTTTTTAGCGCGCCTTTGACATTGAACTGACTAAGATCAACACCAAGTTCTTTCTTGACTCTTTGGGCGATTTTTTCGCTTTTGACTGCAAGGCTTTTCAAAGCGTCAACATCAAACGTCTTTCCTTGAATTCCCATTAGCTGTGACTGTATAAACCCTTTCCGGAGCCACCACCACCAGCAAGAATGACAACATTACCAAATTTTGGGTATGCTTTGCCACCAAAAGTAATAAGTTTTTCAAGCAAGTATTCGTTAAATTCGTTAAATGATTTCATGTTCCTTTATGGTGTAGATTTATTCCAAAACATCTTTTGTATATGTATTTATACTTTCATATTCATCAAATTTTCTAGAGCCTTTATCAAACGAAATCCTGAAGTAGCGTATTTGATTTTCTTGTATGTTACTCCGCAACAAAAGTTTTGATTGCACCATTTTCACCGTCTTCAGAAACAGAAATGGTCATCCCACGATTAGGATACTTCAACGCAATTGCTTCGGCAAGATCATCAATAATTGCTTCACACGATTTACAATCAAAATCATTATCTTTGATAATTCCGTTTACAAATTTCTTGAACAAATGAAATTCTATGTCTCTGTCATTATGAAAAACATCAATTATCACTGTTACATGAAAAATATGACGATGAAATGACCTCAGATAAAAAACTTCATCAGGAGCATCAAGATAACGATGATATCCTTCAAATGAAGTTTTTACAAAAATTTGCGACTTTATTTCTTTAAGCGTGATTTCTGGGTCCATTACTTTACTCCGTAGATGATATGGTTTCTTGACGAAACATTAAACGGGTGATCCATTCGCATTAGTTTTGTCACATTTTCAATAATTTCATAATTTACTGTACCAAGAGGCATCAACCAAATACGATCAGGCGGAATGTCAAAATCATAGTAAAAATTAAAAACTTCCGCAAGCGGTTTATCACTATTTAGGTCAACCACAAACTTGTAATCAGGGCGGATCGTGCTTTTTTCATATTCAGCAATAAGTTCATTGAAGACAGAAGAGCGTTTCATTCCTGAATGTTCCAGCTTCGGACTCACATTGAAATGGACCGTTTGAAAAACCAAGTCTTTAGGATGGATGGTCCCGTTTGTTTCAATTTCAATTGTCGGGTTTTCGTATTTGATTTCAGAAGCAATTTTCCGAATAACACACAAAAGATCCTTATATTGCAACAGAGGCTCGCCTCCAGTGAAGACAATATTGTTCACTTCTGCTTTATTGATCCTTTTTACCAGTTCATCATTTACAACTTCAGATCCACCATCTTTACTTAGAGCATCCGGTGTGTCACACCAGACGCATCGGAAATTGCATCCTTGAAGACGAACAAAAAGAGTTTTCTTTCCTGAATATCGTCCTTCACCCTGATAAGACACAAACGATTCATTAATCAACATTACTTACTCTCCTGATACGAGGCCCAGTCCGTTTTTGTTTCGTGAACAATTACTTTGTGAATTTTAACATCTTCAAACCCATAAACCAACATTTCATCTTCAATTAGATCATAGAAATATTTTGCCATATTTTCCGCTGTCGGATTATACTTAACGATGATGGCATGTTTGACGAATGCCGTATTGACAATATGTTCCGACAAGGATTCGGGAACAATAACAGAATGATCAAATTCCATGAAAATAGAAGAGATAATATCCTTCAGTTCTCCAAAATCACAAACCATTCCATCTTTATTCAGCTTTTTACTTTTGAGGATAACTTCAACTTCATACGAATGCCCATGAATGTTCTGACAATCAAGCGAATAACTACTTTCCAGAACATGAGCAGCTTCAAATTTGAACAACTTTCTAACTTTATACATCAGTTATTACTCCAAATGTAAATACCAAATCCAATAAGAAACACGATTGCAATACAGATAGAAATCCAGATTGGCGAAAGTACCCACAACCAAGACCATGTAATATGCCCAGTCAATTTAAGCACGATGAATGCGATGGTCAGAAGACCAGTAAAACCAATACCACTAGAAGACGACGAGGATGCAGTTGACATAATTTCTCCTTTGTATTTGAGTTGAAAACGTTTTATTCTTTTATTATAACTGATTTTTAGAGTTCGTCAACAAAAAATTCAAACAAACGAACCCGAAAACGCTTATCATTCATCCGTGGTTTGATGTCATTATTTTTATAAAGATATTTCATCATTTCGGTTTCTTTTTTATATTGTTCTCCAGGGCGGGCAAATCAGCTTTAGTTTTTAAATACAATTCTAGTTCTTCGTAGTCTTTGAATTTAACAAGAGACAATCCATAGTTATTTACTGTCTTTGGAATATTCAATCCATCTTTCAATTTAAGTTTGTTTTTCTTGAATGGAGTATAGTCCACGAAATGATGAATGCGGCCGTATCTCCATACTGATTTCGTCACGTCAGGATGCATTCTTACCAACATTTCGGTCTTGTTTTTTGTGCCCGTGGGGTTCAAATGTTGAATGAATTTATCTTTCAGCATGGTAGACAATTCACCTTTCTTGTCATCATCAAGCACATCGGCAAGTTCCTTTGCATAAAATTCTTCGGTGTTTCCTCCTCCCAGGGTTTGTGTAGCTGCTTTATCTTGAAGAAAAAAATTAAACTGAATCGTACAATCACCGTCTTTTAATATCCTTAATGAAAGATCGGTGTCCTCGTTGTATCTGCCTCTCCATCTGTATTTGCAATCGTTGCTGATCAGCAAACACGAATAAATCCTTGTGTTTTTGACGAACGGCGGCCTTTTTTGGCCTTTGGGGCAAAAAAATTTATAATTTAACCCAGACACAGGAACATTTTCAAATCTATCAACAAAATCTTCTGCCGCCCTAAACAAAGCACCTGTTTCAACTCTGTATCGTGTGTTATTATGAAGACGATAAAAATCATGGATATTATCATCCATGACCCAGTGTTTTTCTGCACCAACAGAGATTGAATGATCCCAGCACCAATTTCTTGCTCTTCCGGGACCATCGCCGTGATTCTCAAAAGGAAGAACCAAAAGAGTAACATATTTTCTTATATCAAAATTGTCTAATGCCTCATCATACTCTTTGAGATTAAAAGGCTCAATTGCTATAAAATGAGGAATTCTCATTCGTGCAAGTGCCCTTGAGGTAAGCATTGAATCTGCTCTATTTTTGGAAATAATGTAAACTGGATATTTTGGATTTGTGAATTTTGAATTAATCAGCACCTAAAAAATCCTCTAAAATTGAATTATTTTCTTGTTTGTTTTTTGTGTACCACATTTCTTTGGATGATTTATTGATCTTTTGGTTAATTGATTTTGAAAAATCTTCCATGTCCTTTTTCGTCTCAAAATGAACACACAAACTTTTATATTTCTTGTCACTATCTTTTACAATATCAGAAATCTCATCCCAGATAATTTTTAGGTCAGTATCATTTTTAGACTGTATTTCAACAAAACCCTCAAGGGTTGTTTTTTCGTGTTCGTCACCAAGCAAGTCCATACAGTTTTCATACATTGGATTCATGTCAGGTTTTGTTTTCATTTCTCTCTACCCACCTAAATAGCCTATTTTGTTCTTTTTTTCTTTCTGGAATCCAAATTGACTTAGTTTTTTCGGTTAGCGGTTGATTCATCTTTTGCACAAAATCATCAAAATCATCTTTTGTTTTAAAATGAACCTGAAGACAAGAATATTTTTTCTCGTCGTCTTGAATATACTCGGGCATATTCACCCACAGATTTTCCCAATCATCACTCTCGTTCTGAATATCAACAAACGAGTCAAGAGAATTATTATAAGAACTTTTTTGTGTTTTTTTCATTCCACTTTCTTTTGTTTTTTATAATTCGTCAACAAAAAATTCAAACAAACGAACCCGAAAACGCTTATCATTCATCCGGGGTTTAAACCCATCGTGTTTATATAGATATGTCATTATTTCTGTTGCTTTCATATATTTTTCAAATCGCTCTTTTGTATAAAATTCAAGAATATTAACGACAACACCGCGACATTTTCCATAAAAACATCCAAAGTAATCGTCACTGTTATAACCGTTTGTGTAAATAATTTTCTTTTCGTCCAATAAGTCTTGAATAAAAGACCGGCTTTCAAAATACACGGCAATATCATAATCTTTTGCTGTTTTTTTATCACCAAAAACAGCAGAACCAAACACAAAACCATGTTTAAATAATTCTTTAAAATCTTTTGCGTCTAATTCTTTATACATTTCTGAAAAAAGAGCATCTTTCATTTCTTCAAAATCTGTGTGGTCTAATTCCATTATTTACCTCGCAAGTTCAAATTTTTGAATACGACAACGGAGAGTCTTAATTTGCCCTGACCGTATCACAATCGCCCCTTTTGTTTCAAGTTCAAATTCAAAATCCTCAAACTCTGTATCTCCGTGGTCGTGTAATGCTCGCTTTCTCATTTTCCAAGCATTAACCAAACTGAGAGTTGCACCGATAACGCTTGATTCATTCAAAGAGTCAATAACTTCTAATATGTAAATTGGATTATTGAAGTTTAACCGATCTCGTTCTTTGATCCGGTGGCGTTTTCTTGACTTAATATACTTATCTTCTGTATCAGATTCAAGAACAATTTCCGGATAATGAAATTTATCTATCCCAATATCTTTCAGAAGTTTCTTTGGAGTTGTATCAATTTCCTCAGTGTCCTCAGTTTCTTCTTGGTCATCTTCCTGATCTTCTTTCAATTCTTCATCAGAAGATATCATTTCGTCAATCAGGGTATTAGCAGCAGCATCCATGTCAGCATTAGAAACATAAGCAATGTTGGCTTCTTTACATAGTTCCAGAAAGTCTTCATACCAAATAGAATTATCTTCACGAAGATACGGCTTAAAAACTTTCCACGGAACCCGCAAATCACAATCAACGATTGCTTTTTTCCAAGAATCTTCTGGAATCTCTCCAGCAAGATTCTTTTTAGTGATCAAGTTCAGAACTGCTTCAACTGCGGCTTTTTGTTTTTCTGTTAAGGATATCGGCATTCGTTTCCTCTAATAGTTTATAATAAGTCAAAATAATTCGGGTTAGAGCTTCATCAGGAGTGTCCGCGTCAACTGTAATTCCACACGCTTGAGGATGTCCGCCTGCGCTTGAAACGTATTTTGATTTTTCAATTTCTTTGCATGGAGAATTTATAATGAGGCCGTTATCTCCTGCCCGGACACTGATATTAATGTTATTTTTGAACTTGGTGATCATAAAATAAACATCATATCCAGTCTTATAGTAAGGAACTTCATTGATTATTGAAGAATTGTCAAGAACAGAAACAAGAGCTTTTGAATTGTTCCCCAAAAATTCGTGATAGTTTGCGGATTCTAACATTTCTTTCTGCATCTTCCGCGAATATCCGATAAATTTAAGTTCCTCTTCGGTGTATCCATCAAATCCGTGCTGAAAACGATCAAAAAAAGCATCAAAATGATATTTCCAGAAAAGAAGATTCAAGTTAAACCCTTCAGTGAATAATGCTTTCTCTTCTTTACGCTTAAACAAATCGTATGCGTTAGCATATCTTGATAACTCATACATGTCAAGCGAAAATTTCATTCCTTTCTTTTGCAGTAATTCATAACAGAGCATTACTCCTGCTTTGTCTTCTGCGTAATAAATTGGATGCTTTGGATATTTTTCTTTGAGCTTATTGGTTTCAGGATGATGGTCAATGATTATCAATTTTCCTTTAGACTTGTCTAAAAGTTTTTCATAATCACTTTCTGAAATGACTAAATCAGAGACAATAATGGAAGCATCATCAGGAATCTGGTCAATCAATTCTGGAATACGACCGTATCCTCCCCTTAAAATCTGATCAAATTCAAAAACTTTGTTTAATACGATGGCACAAGAAACTCCGTCTAAATCATAGTGAAAAATTCCTATTTTCAAAATATCTCCTTATATAAATAATATTATAAACAGTTCACAGAAGAACCGTCAATTCTTCTGTGAACCTAAACTCTTCCACACTATATTCGAGGTATAGCATGTCAGAATCTAAGCATATTTATATTGTATACAAAACAACCAATCTTGTCAATCAGAAAATCTATATTGGTGTACATAAACAAAAATTTTTCTTTCCTATTTTATTTGATGGTTATTTAGGAAGCGGGAAAGATTTGAAAAAAGCAATCAAGAAATATGGTGAAGAAAACTTCATTCGTGAAACCCTCTTTGTTTTCTATAACAAAAAAGAAGCATTTGCTAAAGAAGCAGAACTTGTAAATGAAGCATTTGTAAAACGGAAAGACACATATAATCTCTGCACCGGAGGTAGAGGAGATGCTTGGAAAGCAGCAAAAGGAAAGGTTTCTGTCAAAGATGACAGTGGCAAAATTTTTAGAATATCCGTATTAGATGAAAGATACATCTCCGGGGAGTTGAAACAAGCAAATTGTGGGATCAAAAGGTCCATAGAAACACGAAGTAAACATAGTGAACAAAACAGAAGACGGTGGGCTAATCCAGAAAACCGAAAAAAACGATCACGGCAACAAAGAAAAATCATGTCAGAAAGACCAGATATATTATGTGAATACTGTGGTAAATATATCTGTTCTTTAAATTATCATAAATGGCACGGTGAAAAGTGTAAAGAAAATCCTAATTTTGACCCAGCATCAAGAAATATACCAAAATTTGAATGTGAACATTGTGGCGGATTCTTTGATGCTGGAAATTTTAAACAACATCACGGCGAGAAATGTCAAAAACGATGAAAGGTTTTAATCATTCCTTTTCTCCTTTAAAAAGAAAAGCAGAAGGATTTCCTTCTGCTTTTTGTGTCAATCAGTAATAATTGAAGACAGTTTAACTCTCTTCATCCTCTTCATCATATTCTCCACTATCATCAATTTCATCAAGTTCCTCATTGAAACGATTAGCAGCACTTTGATAAAAATCGGCAATCGCTTCTGCCAACGAATCTGCTTTAGCAGACAATTCGGGACAGCTTTCAGCCAGAACCGCAACATCTCCGAAATTGTTTAAAATAACCGACGTTCTGTCCATTATAGTGTAATAATCAAAAATGTCAAGGGTTGATTCCTGTGGTGTTTCCATTTTTCTTCCTTTTAGAGGTTAATGACGTAAGCCGTTAATGAATAAGTTGGCTCATGGGGATAACCAACTGGGTTGCAAATAAATTTTGTGCTGTTTTCAGTCTTAATGCTTTTATCGTGCGTATGACCATAAATCCAATAATCCACCCCAAGATTTTTGATCTTCTCTTTCCAATCGTTCGCAAAACAATTATTTATTTTGCTTTTGAGAAACCTTGGATGAACGAATTCTTTACATGGCATGAAATGAGTTATCACAATTTGATTCTGATAAACATTATATTCTTGAATTCGAGCATTATACTCTTTGTAATTATTCAATTGGTTACAAAGCCACTTAAAGTCTGACTTTCCTTTTTCAAGAGTCAATTGAAAATTCTTAATTTGAGAAAAATCAGAATACCGCTTTCTGTAAAAATCATATTCAACCATATCTTCATCAAAATGAATTCGTTGCCATGATTCGTCTATCCATCCGGTAATTCCATGAAAAACAACATCATTCTTACTATACGTTGAACGATCCAACATAAAAACCCGATCATTCAAATCTTCCCGAACAATAATATTGAGCTTGTCTCTATTTATTCTTGCATAATTTTCTCCATAAAATTCATGGTTCCCCGGAACATACAAAATATCACTATCAGGAACCATTTCAGCAAATTTATTCAAAACTTGTCTTGCCCACCTAATAGGGCAAAGATCACCGGCAATCACGACAACATTACATTCAAATTGGTTTACTTGATCAGCAATCTTTTTCATTACTTCATCACCACCGATACCATCATAAAATTCAAGATGAATGTCGGAAATCACATAAACGTTTACTCCTTTCATTTTTCCCATGCGTCGTTTTCCTTTATAAATTCGTCAATTAAATCAAAATCTGTTTTAAAAGAAGGCGGAAGTCTCTTTCTCATATAACTGGGAATGTCAACATCCGGAAGTTCGCATAGAATTCTAATAGGAACCTCTCTTCCGTATATATCAGTTCCTTTTACTGTGTTGAACCATTGATAAATTACCATTTTATCCCTCCTGAAAGAAGTGCTTTTGTTGCATCTCCTGTTAAATCTGGTTTCTCTTCAAGAATTCTATTATTTGTTCCTCTGTCAAAAATTGGTGTATCACTTTCCTGTTTTCCGTCTTTAGGAGCATTGTTTGATTTGTATAAATAATATAAGAAACGGTTTATGGGGAACGGGAATTCCCCATAAACCTAAATCCTAACTTCTATACTGGAGATATAGCATGTCAGAATCTAATCATATTTATATTGTATACAAAACTACCAATCTTGTCAATCAGAAAATCTATATTGGCGTGCATCACCAAAAATTTCATTTCCCAATTCTCTTTGAAGGTTACCTAGGAAGTGGTATGGCATTAAATATGGCTATTAAAAAATACGGTAAAGAAAATTTTATTCGTGAAACTCTTTTTGTTTATTATACTTCCGAAGAGGCTTATGCCAAAGAAAGAGAAATTGTAAATAAAGCATTTATTGCACGTAAAGATACATATAATTGTTGTGGCGGCGGCATGGGACCGAGTTTTCATTCCGAAGAAACAAAGAAGAAATTAAGCAAAATAGGCAAAACCAAAAAAGGAGAGTTAAATAGTTTTTATGACAAAGAACATACTGAAGAAACTAAACAAAAAATTGGTGATGCCAATAGAGGAAGAAAACACACGGAAGAAGCAAAAAAGAAGATGAGTCTTTCTCGTTCTGGCGAAAATCATCCAATGTATGGGAAACATCATACAGAAGAAACAAAACAGAAAATTAGTAAAAAGAATGCTGGGAAAAAGAAACCACCAAGAACTGAAGAACATAAAAGGAATAACGCTTTAGCAATAAAAGGATATAAACACACAGATACAGCAAAACAAAATATGAGCAAAGCACACCTTGGCACTAAACATGAAATTGTAAAATGCCCTCATTGTAATAAAGAGGGCGGAAAACCGGCAATGACTAGAAATCATTTTGATAACTGTTTATTAAAACCAAATCAGGATATTGAAAGAATCAAAATGGAGCGACGACGTAAAACCCACAAAAAACATAAACAAACAGAAATTGTTATTTGCCCCGTTTGTGGTAAAGAAGGAGGAATATCAGCAATGAAAAGATGGCATTTTGATAATTGTAAAACCAAAACACCATCTTTCATTTTACCACTTGATACCACTGTTTAATAAATCGTTGGTCTTATCTCCTAAATTTTCTTCAATAATTCTGTTGTTTGTGCTTTTATCAAATAAAGGGACATCTTTGTTCTTATCTCCTTTAGGAGCATTGAATCCTTCTATTTTTAAATCGGAACTGTCTTCAAACTTCATTTTTTCAGAATCAAATATCAAAGCGAATCGCTTCTTTCTGTTTACATCACCATAACGACTTTTGAGTTGTTTGCAGAGCATAATACCCTGCGCTTTTATTTCTTCAGGTGCCATAAGACCAAGCATGAAATCCACTGTATCGTTAATACCCTTTGACTCGCCAACATTCTGTAATCCAATATCAGAAGACTCAATGGTTGAACGGTCCCCCTGAACAGCCGTAATGCCACAAAAATTGTTTTTCACTGCTAAACCACGAAATTCTTCCGCAATTGATTTGACGAACATATATGTTCCTTTATTCAAAGAAACGCGCTTTGATAAACAAATATTCAAATAGTCAAGCATTACCACATCGGGTTCAAAATTCTTTTTTAATTTCAACTCCCGCAAATACGCTTCAACATGTCCCATATGAACGGATGCTGTTGGAAACTCTTTCACTATGATCTTGCCCATTCCCTTTTTTGTCAAATTATGAACACTACCAAGAAATTCATCTTCATCCATGTTTTTGACTTGCGATAAAGTACGATTGAACAAACAAGCATCCATTCGTTGAGCAATCTTTTCTTCAGCCATTTCCATTGTCAAGTAAAGAACCTTCTTTCCTTGTAATGAATACTCTGTTGAAAGCCATGTCATCATGGCAGACTTTCCGACGTTTGTTGCGGACAAAAAACAGTTAACCGTCTTTAGTTCAAATCCGCCATCAGTAATTTCATTTAATACGTCACACAAAAAAGGAACTTTATCATATTTTAAATGAAGACGTTCAAATCTTTTTTGTGCGTCCTCAAAATAATCAAGACCATTGTCATTATCAAATGTTACTCCTAGTGCCTCTTGGAGAATTTCAGGAATGCTTGATTTTGGTTGTTCGTCTGTTTCCCTGTCATAAATTGAAACTGCTTTTGCAAGTGCATTATATAATGCTTTATCCTGACAATATTCTTCTGTTGCATCGGTCAACCAATCATAATCTAAAGTTGGTCGTTCTGGTTTAATCTTAAAGAAAAAATCAGTTGCAGCAGAAAAGAGTGTTTCGTTGGTATTTCTGTATTTGTCAAGATAAACCTCAAGAATTTCTGGTGTTGCTTTTTTATCAAACTTATCATGATGAAATTTGAATATTTTGAATATTACCTTTTCTTTATCGTCAAAATATTCTTCTTTGAGGAAAGGAAAGACCTTATAAAAATAGTTGTCATTATTAACCAATCCATTAAATATAAGGTCTTCTACTCTTGACAATTCTTGTGTGTCTATATCACCCATTTGTACCAAGTTTTTCGTTTACATGATTTTCAATCCGCTTGATAACATCCGACTTGATAATACGCTCCAGCATATTTCTTGCAGCAGCACGATAAATGTCTGGATTGCTGATTTCATACATAAATGTAACATCTTCGCCTTCTACTGAAAGTGAATCTTCATTAATAGAATATTCCACTCCTTCAAACGGACCATCAAGAATTTCAAAAACCAGTTTGTCGTTAGACTTCTTCGCCCGAATCGTTGTTATCACTGTCTGAACTGGATTCTCCATCATGGTTCTCCTTTTCTTGTGAATTTTCTTGTGCATTCCCGTAAAGGAATTTCTTGTTACAATATGAATCAATTTTAGATAGTATATCAGAACTGAAAATATTTTCAACATTATTCATTATTGCTTTGGGAAAAAGTAATTCGTCTGTGTGGATTTTTATCCGTGTTCCAGACTTTTCCCAAACACCCGTTTCAAGAGCAAATTCAATCATTCCGTGCCAGCGATTTAGGCCGGTTTGATAATTGATAGCAGTATCAACAGCGGAATTTTCTTTTGTTAGTCTGCCTTTATTCAGCTTACAATGAATGATATTACCCACGACTTCGTTTCCTAACTTGTCTTTCTTCTTTGACAAGAAAACGATTGTGGACGCCGCATACTCAGGGCCGGACCCGCCACCTTGAACAGTTTGAGCAAACATTCCCATGGTCTGATAAGAATGGTTCGTTAGAAGAAACGGAATTCCAAGTTTGCCTAGTTTTAATGTCAAGACACGAAAAGCCGCTTTAATGATCTGCGCTCTTGTCATGTCTTTTGTGTCCTTCCCTTCTGTAATATCACCCATTTCTTTTTCAGTGGACAACATTCCAAGGGAATCAAGAATGATAAGAATCGGTCTCCTTTCTGATTCTGGTTGCTCTCCGTATTTAATCAGAAGGCTTAAACATTGGTGTCTGAAACGTTCAACAGTTTCAACAGGAAGAACCATTACTCTTTTTGTGTCAATACCGAAATTTTCAAGAGAGGTTTTCGTTATGGCTGATTCAGATTCAAACAAAACAACAATCGCCTTAGGATTCGCAGTAAGAAATCCCTTCATTGTTGTCAAGACAAAGAAAGTATTATGATGAATCAATCCACTGCTTTCTTTAGCAATGTACCAATGTGGGGATTCAATGCTAACATCAAATACGTCTTCCTCACCAATGTCAATAATTTTATCAATTCTTTTCTTTCCGTGAATGGTGTCCACGATTTTTGCGTTTTTTGCTAAAACCGTTTCACCATCACAAGAGAAAACATGATTTTCTGAGCATTCAAAAATTTCATCATCTTCAAAACAAACACGAATTACATTACTTCGTTTTTTGATCACCGCCAAAATTTTTGATTTCCCTGTAGGAGTTTTAACAAAAATTTCATCATTTACTGGATACGGCACTTCATAATCACCTTCACCATATTGTTCATATAAATTCTGATAAGTCATTGTGTGCTTTTTCACGAAATTCCTCCTTTAGTATTTTAAACAAAATGTCTTTTTCTGATTCATCAATTATTTCTTTTGATTTTATTAAGCTCGTTTCTCTTGTCTGCAATCTTCCGCATTTTATCAAATTTTTTATTTCATTTTCTTTTTTTAGTGCCTCACTAGCTTTCTTTTTATTGAAAAACAATACTTTATAGTCCAAACACGCCTTCCATCGTTTATGAATTTTGTTTCTTTTTGTGATACCAAATTTATAAAATTTACCTTTGTCATCCTCAAATTCAAGTAAATAAAAATTAAGAAAATCTATATTTTTTCTTTTTAATAATTCTTCTGTGTAATACCCGCAATGACTGTTTTTTCTTTGTTTTTCGTTAATTTCTTCTTTTTGGTTAGAGATAGATGATTGCCAGGTGTTAATTTTGTGTTTCCACTTTTCATAACCATCAGATTCTCCGTATTTCTCAACAAAATACAACAAATCTCGTTTTTGTATTTTTGATATTTGATTTTTCGCAGACTCTTCATCATAACCTTTTTTGGTCCAATATTCAACACATAATCTATTATATTCTCTAAATCCAGATGGATTTTCTTTTATTTCAAGTTGAAACTGTTTTTGTCCTTCTGATAAATTTTTGAAATTCGCTTGTTTGAATTCAATAAATTTATTTTCCCCTTCGTCGCCCCATTTTTCTATCCAGTATTCTTTTTTGTGAAGATTTTTTTGTGCAGTTGACAATTTTTTGCGGTGATCAGGTTCGTTGACTCTTTCTTTAAATTCAGCTTTTTTCTTTTCAATTTCTAATAGGGCTTCTTTTTCTGTGCATCCTCTTTTAATCCAATATTCAACACAAAAATAATTTAATTCCTTTTGTTTTTGGGAAATCAATATTTTTGCTTCGGCTTCTGTGTAATTCTTACTTAACCAATATTCTATACATCTCCAATTTTTTTCTCTTCTCATTTTCACTCCTGTTTTTATAAAAAATTGTTTCTTTTATTTATAAAAACAGGAGTGTCTAAATCAAGAAAAAGTATTGTTTATTCTCTAGTATAAATTTCTATAATCTCAGTTCCCCTTGCACATTTCCCCACTTTTGATGGGCCAACTAAAGCAGATACTTTTCCAAGAGGAAACCCGCCATAAATTGAACCAGAAAGAAGAGCATTCAGAGAATATGATCCGGAATCAAGAAATCCGTCAAAGTCTCCAGCAATAATACCATCACTTGCGACAGAAGCGTATTCATTGATCTTGAAAATTTCTTTTGCAAAATCAAACATATTATCGTCTTTTGCCATGTTTATTTTTGATCTCCTGTATTGTTGTAAATCTGAATTGAGAAATAATATTCCTTATCATCACCGTATCCTTCAAAAATTTCTTTTGACGAATGGTTAAAAGCATTCAATACTTTGTCAAGATGTTTCTTGAATTTCTTGAACTGCTTTTCATTTTTTGCTTGAAGAACATAATATTTCAAGTTCCTTCCACCAATACTGGAAGGATGAAAAGAAAACCGAGGATCACAGTAAGTTTTATATGGCTTGCTGATACCGTGTTCTTCCCTGATTTTCTTGAATACAGCTTTAATCTCTTCCCGTGTCAGAAACAAAAAATTATTCTGAATGCTCATACTCTCATTTCTCCTTTCGTCTTATTACTTAAAAGGTTCATTTTTCATCTTCTCTTTGATTGTCGCAAGACTTTCCCATTTGCTCTTCATACGCTCAATTGCGTAATCTGGAACACCGTGAACACTACCATAATTTCCTTGAGCTTCAATGATATCAAATTTAATGTCATTGTCAAGGCAAAAAAGAAAATAATCTTCAATCTCTTTATAATTGACAAACGTGTTCGCCACAATAACCGAATGTCCATTCTTGAGAGCCTTGATTGCATTCGTAAAACACCAATTATGGGCATCTGTGATTTCATCATGAATGAACTTATATTCTCCTTCTTCGTTTATGAAAAACTGATCTGCTTCATAATGATACGTTTTGACCTTGGACGCTTTTACCATCGCATAAGCAAGAGTTGACTTGCCAGAACCCGGAAGACCACGAACCAGAAGCAAAGACGGGAACGATGCTTTGGGAAGCGGATGAGTAGTCTTGATTTCTGTCTTGGAATCAATCTTGTAATTGAAACCGTAAAAATCCATGTACTTTTTGATCATTTTATTCCTCACTTTAACGTAAACGTCATCCTTGATATTGATTTGGTGTTTTTGATGCCCGCCAGAAATCACCGAGTACGAATAAGGAGGACCATACACATAATAAAACATTGTTTCAAGCATTTTTTTGAACGAATGTTTTTCCATGTCGGGAAATTGACAATAAGAAGAAACAAGTCTAGTCGCTTCTCCTTCAACGAATTCTTCATAATAACGCTGTTGATCAGGATCAGGGAAAAAGTATTTCGCTGTCTTTTCGCGTCTGTATCGCTTTGTTCGTTTTTCTGGATCAACTACTTTATACGATACACCAAAATTTGATTTCAGAACAATTCCTTCTGCTTTACCTCCAAGTTCTGACTCCAAATTATATGCAAGTGAAAGAATAGCACTAGGATTTGTTGTGCCAGTAAAAATAAGGTTAGGGTATACGCAAGTATGCTTAAACGAATCATGCAATCTGAAGCAATCCTCGTTCGTTTTAGGGATAATCGTCACCATCCCAAGTTTATTAGAAAGTTGTTTAATCCTACGGGAACCAACCAGAATCATTTTGTGGTATCGCTTATATTCGGTTGCAATTGTGTTCTTTCGCATAATGAATTCAAAAAGAAATTCTGTCGGCTCACTCCCTGCAAAATTTTTAATTTCTGACTCAATGAATTTAAGGGTGTCCCAAATTTCACTGAACTGAATATATCCATACGACTCTTGTGGAACCGTTCCGATTTTTTCAAACGGGAAAATTTCAAATCCTTTATACGAAACAGTAATATGATCAAAAAACTCCTTTGAATCAACGAACGGATTATACACAACAGAAATTTTTACTCCATCGTATTTCTCAAAAACTTCATATGGTTGTTTTAAAACTGTTGCTTGCTGTCCTGTGTTCAATTTAACAAAGTCCGCAAGCGTGATATCACTTTGAAGTTTCGCCATATTTCCTCCTAGAAATTTTTATAATACTGATTTATCTTTGCCAAATATGCTTCATAATACAAAAATTTGAAATGATTTGCAAAGTATTTTACGGCATTCAATTTAATTTCTGCATCCACCTTAGGATCACGACTCAATTTCTGCGCTTTCTTTCCAAAATTAATTTCAATGAGTGCCCGAAAGATTCTTTCAATTCGTTTATCGGGTACCTGCAATTTTTTGATAATATTAACAATTCCGACAAATGACCACAAATAATCAATATCTTCACAATACATGTCATATTCTTCAAACATTAAATCATAAATTACATGCAAATCATTGAAATATTTACGTTCATTAGGCGGGATTTCTTTATAATAATCATTTCCATAAGCAGTAAATGCCCATGAAAATTTTCGTCTTGCTCCATGAGACACGGAAAAGCAATATTCAGAAGGATTGATGATTTTCTTTGAAATAGTGAAGTTTTGTTCTGTGCTTTTGGGAGTTACGATTATCCCGTCAATCTGTTGTCCCGTTTGAAAAATTGAAGTGATAAGATATTTATGTTGAACCCCTTTAATTCCCATTTCAACATCTTCCCATGAAGACGAACGAGAAAACACAGAAAAGACGGATGGAATTGCTCCTTTTTGAAATTCAACGAATTCAAAATCAACTTGAATATTCAACGGAGCATGTTCGCCTGGAAAATATCGGAAAAGGCAATTGATTTGATTATTCGCTTTCTTACCTTCTTTGTTGTGTCCAATGAAAGTGAAATACCGACTCAATTCTCTTCCTTTCAGAGAATCAATGAAAGAAATAAATTTATCTTTCTTTTCTTTCGGAACAAAAAAATCAATATCTCCAAAAGTCGGTTTCGCTGCATAAAGATCAAACAAGTCTTTCGTAAAAAGAAATTTTGACGATCCGCTTGCAAGATACTTAAACGGAACAGACAAATCCCAAATCAATTCATCTTCTTTTTCATTAAAAAGATAATTCAAATGTCCAATCATTCCCATGAAAAGACAAATGAACTTTTCCCGATTATGCTGCCGAACATCAAGTGCATCGGCATAATTTTCGTTCACGCAAATATTGCCTCCCATACTTTCTCCTTAAACATGCATGTAATATTCTTCATGATCACCATGAAGAAACAAATAAAGTTGTACAGCTTCTTTGCAGCGATAATAAAACCACGACCGATCTTCAGATTCATGCCATTGCAACCGTCCTTGCCATGCAAACTTTTTCAAGCGCCTTGATATTGTCATTCTGTTAAACCTCCTCGTCATCTCCATTATCTTCATTATCAAGAATAGAATATACAACTGTTTCAAGTTTTTCGCTTAATTCATTAATTTCTTTTTGCTCTTCATAAGAAAGATGCTGGCCTCTATCATAAAATTTTTCATTGTAATCGTCAACATCTTTTTTCAAAAATTCGGCGTCCTGAATCATATTTTCAAGTTCACGGATCATGTCTCTTATAATAGATTGACTCATTCTGGCTGTCCCCCAAAACTGATTCGTAGCATTTTTTCGCCGTCACGCTCAATATGACAAAGTGAAGCATTCCACTTGAAACCATCTCGTTTGCTCAACCGAGCGGCTTCACGCTTCGCCCACAAAGCCCAACCTTTTTCGGTTCGTTCTTGCGGATCCCATTTAGAGTTACGAACAAAGTCACAACCGCTTAGTGCTTTCATTATTTGTACCTCGCTTCAATTTTTTCAATGTCTTTTTTAAGAGCGGCAACACGATCTTCAATGACGCCGGCAGCAAACGCGGCTGCTTCTTTTTTTGTGTTGAACGTTTCTCCGCGTTCATACTTGCTTTCGGTCCAATCACGACAGAGAACTTCTGTCTTTTTTGCGTATCCAGAACCCGGAACAGGCGGATAAACAATCACTGGTTTGTAACTGCCATAACTTTTACGCCCGTCAGGTTTTGCAGCGCGAAGGTGAGCAATATTATTTTCACGCGACTTGATTAAAGACTCTTTCATTTCTTTTGCGCCCATGATTAACCTCTCTTTCAGAATCAACTCAATCAACTCAATCAAACGTCTCACTTAACTTTCACAAACAGAATAAACTATCCAGAAGAACTTTTCAAGCAATTTCTTTGTTTTGATGAAAATATTTTTTTATGTCGGAGAATAAAACGGGTGAGTAACCATGCAAATCAACACAAACGTTAAAATGATTTGGTAGGTTAGGATGAGGAGCGTGGGTATGTCCGTGAATGACATACCGGCATTTTTCTTTCTTGAAAACAGAAAGAAGATGTTTTTTCTTGTTCATGATTCGTCGTGAATCACTAGGAAAGACAACCAAAGGATAATGGGAGAAAAAGTATTCGTCAATAATAAAATGTTGATAAACTTCATTGAACCACAATTCATCAGTGAAATAATTCACTGGTTTATGATCATGATTGCCTCTGATAAGAAATCTTGTTCCTTTTAAAGAAGCAGAAATTATTTTTAGTGTCTTGTAACCGTTCGGATAAGAACCAACACCAGCAGAAAAATCGCCTAAGTGTAAGACAATATCATCATCATGAACCAGAGAATTCCAATTATTCACAAGAATTTTATTGAAATTCTCTGGTCTGTTACAATACTTTGCAATATTTGAATGTAAAAAATGATGATCGGATGTAATCCACAAATTTGTTTCAATATTCATCTTTTATGATTGTCTCACAAACCAAGATTTTTTCTCTCGTTCCTTGCCCATTCGCGCAAATCTTCAACGAATTGTTGATATTCAGAAAGCAACCCCATTTCATCATCTTCAAAAACATATTTACCAAGAAGGAAACCAATTGCAATCCTACTGAAATAAAGTTCATCTTCAACGGAATATTTTTTCCGTAGTTTTTCTGTGAATTGATTATCAATCAATTGCAAATGAGCCGATTCTTTCCTTAAACGGGATCGCAAATCATCTGTTATTTCTGCAACAGTTACGGAAATTTCTGTTGGTTGTTCAGGAAGAACAACATTATCCGGAACAGAAACATAAGTTATGCCATCAATTACAGCAAGTTCATTATAAATAGTATCTTCTGGAAGTTTTATATAAATTGTAGTAACGGAATCAATGTGTTTTTTGTACTGATAAATTATTGCCATTTATTTCCTCTTGTATCATGGTTAGCATTCTTTTTAAGGAATGAGTTCTTTTTGCGTGTCCTAGACAAGATGCCAAAGATTTATATAATTTATTTTTGAGTGCTTTTTTAAAAATATAAAGGCTTCTTTTACGAATAAATCTTTTTGATCTCCATGTTCTATATCCTACAAAATTTATTCCTTTTATTGTTTTCGCTATTGTATAGTGTGAAAGCTGTAAGTTTAACTCTTTATTGATGAATTCTCGAATTTTATTTAAACAACATTTGCATTGATCAGAGGTTAAATCAAATAAAACAAAATCATCAACGTATCTGCAATAATATTTTATTTTAAGTGTTCTTTTTATGAAATGATCAAGAGGATTTAAAAATATAAGAGCATAAATTTGACTTAATAAATTTCCTATTGGAATTCCAATAGGATCTGGATAGTCGCAAAACAATATCATGATATCAACAAATTGTTTATCTTTAATTTTCTTTTCAATCAATTTTCTTAGAACACTTCTATCAATTCTATAAAAGAATTTTCGTATATCAAGTTTGATCGTATAACTATCAATAGCCGATTTTCTCATGGATTCTTGAGCATAATCTGCCGCTTTGTGTGTTCCATATCCCACTCTACAAGCGAATGATTGATCAATAAAGGTTTTATTGAAAATAGGATATATCACTTTATAAATTGCATGTTGAACAACAATGTCTCTAAAAGCAGGAGCATAAATGGTTCTTTTCTTTGGTTCATAGACTTCAAATTTAAAATATTTTTTCGGTTTATATGACCCGTCATGAATTGATTCATATAATAAATCAATATTGTGTGCTAAATTTTTCTCAAATTCAAAGAATTGCCTTTTATTGTGTTTTCCTTTTGAAGCAACTAAATACGCATCAAAAAGAGATTCTTTTGTAAATGTTTTCTCAAACAAAAATCCTACGCGCTTCATATCATTTGACTTTCGAGAATTTAATCCTACTAGAAAAATAATACCAAACCGATTTCGGGAAACCCCAAGAAACCATCTCCCTTGGATCCACCATTTCTTTTTAGAATACGAGGTAGTTCCGAGTCAGAGCGAAGCCCAACATTGTTGTTCGCATTAGCACGCGAATTATTCAAATTCAAAGCCCAACAACCAGCATTCGCATTGTTGTTCCAATTCCTACCAACAATCGGACATGTTAAGATGATTCCTTTTCAAACATCATTATATCTTTTCAGATTTGAGTGACTTCATCCATCCTCCTATCATTCTTCCAATTTCATCTATCATCCGAGACAAAGCGAAATATCTATGAGTGGCTTTATCTTCTGTGTTCGTTTTTGAACCATCATTGTATTTAAAATATTCAAGAGAATAAGCCAAGCGAACCAACATTCTAAGTTGTTCGTGTTTGATGTTGAGATTAGACAAAGTTGTTTTCTTGTGATATCTTTTTTGGGCTTCAATCATCAAACAATACATTTCATACGATGTTTTTCTTATTTCTTGGGTTAATGCATATTTTTCAAATTTAGGAAAATGATTAAGATAACAATTAAGCAACTTTGCAAACTCTATGTATTTATGATCTAACGTTGCTTCATAATTTACGTTCATTCTTATCTCCAAATCTATTCGTGTTATGTCGTCTTCGCTACCGCGAGACGACTCAAAGATACAAGGCAGAGCGAAGCCCAACACCGAAGTTCGCATTAGCACGCGAAGTATCCAAAATCAAAGCCCAACAACCAGCAGACGCAGTGGAGTTCCAACGCCCACCAACAACCGGACACAATGCGGAAACCAATTTAGGATAAAAATAATCATTGCCAAACATATTACTTCCTCCCACGCCATTAAGCAACGGAATTCCTGCCCCCGTCATTTCCCAGCCTAAACCACTTACATCTTCACTTAAAACTTGATTTGCACTGCCCATTATTTTATTAACGGCCGCGTTGTCCATTGCACCATAAGAAGATCCAACGTTCGTGTAATTCGCTGCATACGACGATGCTCCCCACACATCTGTTGATAACGATGCTCCAGAAGTCAATGCGCTAATATTAACATCTGGCTTCAAAATATAATAATTTGTTCCATCAGAAGTCAAACCAAGTGCAATGTTATATACCAGTCCGTTCAAATCCATCACGCCGCATTCTTGGCCATTATGGGAAACCTTTGAAGGGATACTAGCTGAACCAGTCAATCCGCATGTAGTACCGCTGCCGTCTGGCTGATAAATAACCGTTGCGTCCAGATGATCTTTATATGCGTTGTTGTTGTATCCTTTCGGGAAATTCGTTACTCCAGCAGGATCATACCAACCACAATAAGTACTGTTTGTTGACGCTTGCCCGTGTGCCAGTTGTGCTAATGCAACGGCCGTAAACTGGAACAATGTTGCACAATGCCACCCCGGTCCACGTTTTTTGGCAAGATCAATCGCTCCTGAATAATTTGCGGCGACTCCCAAAGAAGCGAAATCTTGGCCAATCAAAGTACCTCTTGTTGCCGAAGAAATAGGAATTCCATTTTTCAATGAACTAGCAACCGTTCCATTTGCAGAGTTATGCCATTTATCAAGAAAATAGCCCCTTCGCAACACCCCGCCATTATAAAACGCTCGGTGAACAGTATACCCATTTGCGTTTGCTTCGGCTACACTATTGAAAAACGAGTACGGCTTAATGTCAACTTGGTTTACTGAGAGACCGTTTGATCCTGTTCCGTACTTGTAAAAGTACGTTGGGACGAAACAACAAATTGACCCGTCTGAATATTGATAATTCCCGAATTCTGGAGATAATACAGAATTCGTTCCGGGGAGAGGAGACATACCATCCGGCAATTCAGGAGCAACCCCTACCCCAAACCCCGCCGTTCCGGGAATTCCTATTGAATACACTTCAGGAGCAAAAAAAGATGCTTGAATCCATCCCGGCGTTCCAGACGAATCCATACCAAAAACCTTTGAATTAAACCCCGTTAGAGGTTTCGCATTTGTATCAATGTTAGGCATATTCTTTCCTTAAATTTGATTTATTGTTAAAATATCACCGTTAATAGTTAATGGTGAATAATCTATATATAAAGTTTTCATCACGGGCAAATCATGTTTTCGCATTAACGAAGCGGCTTCAGTATAAGAAATATCTTCTGGATAGATTATCAATCTTCCTGTTTCTAATACTTCATCAACTTCAACAAAAAACACGTTCCAAGTATTTATAAATTGATCGTCCAGTATATCGGTCCCACTTACTGATATTGGATTTCCGCTTGCGTCATAAAACAAATTTGCTTCTCCTGCTTCCCACCCAGTTGCATTTTTTATTTCTATATCATCAGGAAGAGTATACACCCAAGAAAGAATTCCAGAATCATAAATCGCCGTAATTGGAGCATATTTCACATACAATTCTCCATGTCCCGGATGTTCATGAAAACGCTGTCTTGCTAAAACAAATTTCTCACCAGAAAAAACATGCTTCGTTCCATTTACATGAACCGCATTATTATCATAATCATAATGATCAATTGGTTTTTTATCTGTGTTTGGAGTATCAGAATATTCCCAATTGGGTTTTTCTTCTATAATATGCCATGCCATTTTTGTTTATCCTTATACTTTAAGCGATATTTTCTTATTATCAAAGTAAATATACATATCAAGTCCTTTATTTGAAATACTGGAATAAACTTCGGTTTTGTGAAGAGAAGAAACGCCACCTTTTTCGAGTGCTTTTTTAATTTTTGCTTCTCCGTACCACGCAATAAATGCACGTTCGAGTCCTTTGTCTTTCATGACAATGGAATTGCGTCCTTCTTCAAAAGCGGTTCTGATTTTAAATGAAGTTACTTTTCCGTTTTTGTCTGTCTTTACATCATACGGAGTAAAAGTTACTTCGGCATCAAGAATTTCCTCGGACATTTCAACAATAAACGAACTAAAATGTTTCATCTTTTTCATCTTTTTAATAATTGTTAATTGTTAATTGTTATAAATACTATGTATAACGTCTTTCACAAGAACGCCAATTCTTGTGAAAGACTAAACCCCAACATCTATATTCGAGGTATAGCATGTCAGAATCTAAACATATTTATATTGTATACAAAACTACCAATCTTGTCAACGGAAAATTTTATATTGGCAAACATAAACAGAAATTTCATTTCCCCATTTTATTTGATGGATATTTCGGTTCAGGGGTTGGAATCAACAGAGCAATAAAGAAATACGGCAAAGAGAATTTCATCCGTGAAACTCTTCATGTCTTTTATACTCCTGAGAAAGCATACCAGAAAGAGAAAGAACTTGTTGATGAAAATTTTATTAATCGTACCGACACATATAATGTTATTGGAGGCGGTTATGGTGCTTCAAAAATTTCTTCAGAAACTAAACAAAAAATGAGCAATTCTCATAAAGGCATAATAAAATCAGAAGAAACAAGACAGCGATTAAGTAAAGCACATAAAGGAAAAGTCATGTCTGAAGAAGCAAAACAAAAAATGAGAATCGCAAAAACTGGGGTAAATCATCCTCTGTTTGGAAAAAATCACTCTTCAGAAACTAAACAAAAAATGAGCGATTCTCATAATGGAAAAGTCATGTCTGAAGAAACAAAACAAAAAATGAGCAAAGCAAAATCTGGTGAAAATAATCCTATGTTTGGTAAACATATTTCAGAAGAAACAAGGAATAAAACGAGACTTGCTAAATTAGGAAAACAATCAAAAAACAAAGGAAAAATAAAACCTAAAATTGTTTGCCCCCATTGCGGAAAATCAGGCGGAATACCAGCAATGAGAAGATGGCATTTTAACAATTGTCCTCAACAATAAATTCTTTGTAGTGTTTCATCTTTTAGAGTAAATTAAATTTTTTGGCGTTTTGAATTGATTCTTTGCTCATTGCTACTGGTATTTTTTTCAATCCTGAATCTTTAAACCATGCGAACCTATGTCTCCCATCAGTAAAAGAAATACGGCCTTCATTGCTAACTGAAACTTCTGAAACTTCAAATGTACCAGAAAACGGTTTATAAGGAATTTTTATTCCTCCACCTACATCTTCATACCCACCAAAAACAAAAAGATTGATTCTGTTGTATTTATCTCTGTTTCCGCCTTTCCCTTTTGAACCAACATACATTTCTTCTTTCTTGTACATTGAATCAAATTTATTGGCATCAACAAAAACAATTTTGCTTGATTTGACCGCTCTTTTAGGAACAGTCAAATCAAGTTTCTTGCCTTGAATCGTAATGGTTTGTTCTTTCAGATAATCTCTGAAAGCCTTTATTCTATGAATCATTCAAATTTTGTGTTTTTGAGGTTATGGAGAATTTTGTCAATTTCATCCAAATCTGTTGTCTTCTTTGCTTTATTTATCAGTTTTTCAAGTTCTTTCATGGCAGCTTCGGTTTCTGGCATGGTCCACACAGACAACATTCGGACACGTTTGCTTATCATGTTGCCTTTCTTATAAATTCCATTAGGAATCCAAACAGGCACCCGCATATAGACTTGACGACAAATTACAATTTGAATGCCATCCTCAAGCGGAATCCACGCACAATCATTTGTAACATTAGCATTCAGTTTCTTCTCCAAGAAAAGCTGGGCGTCTTTTCGTGTGAATTTCTTGTTTTTTGCTGAAATGCTTTTTTTCAATTTTGCTTCAGGAAAGACCGATTTAGGATCTTCAAGAATTGAATGAGTATTGGTATATTTCCAATCTCTTTGTGCCATTTTTTGCTTACGATTATTGTGGAACCCATAAGCCACAACATGCAAGTTAATGTCAATATCTGCTCCAGAAAGACTTGTATTCCGGCGCATATCAGTCAGATAAATGGAGATATCAAGATCAAAATAAGACTCACCATCGTCCGATGAAAACTTTGCTTTCAAACCAGCATAATACGGATGGGTTCCGCTTGTCTTTTCTGGATAAAAATTCACAGTTGCAGTAAAGCGTTTTTGAAAGATATTCTCAAAATAAGCCGTGTACACTTCGGGCTTAAATTTTTTCTTGAGAATCGCTTTTACTCCTGCGGCCAGTGCCCAGTATTCTTTTGCTGAATCTTTATAAGAAGTAAACGCTTGTTGGTGATCGGTTCCGGCATAACTTTTCAAGTAATCGTTCGCGGCATTCAACCGTTGCATATCAGAGACAGAACCACCACGATCCGGATGAAACTTTTTTGCAAGTTCTTTATAACGAATTGAAAGTTCCTTGTCAGTAGGAACAGAAGTAAGCCCAAACACCTTCAAGGCATCTTGGACTGTCATTTTGATTTCCATTATAAAATTTTTATAATTTTTCATTTTTTTGTTTCTTGATTCTTGGATTTAATTTTTCCAAAACATGGACTCTTGCCAATCATCTTCGCAGCGTTTAATTAGCTGTTCAAGTGCATGAATTTTTCCTTTGTCCAAGTTGTGCTGAATTCCCTGATAATTGGTATAACCGGGAGGATAAATCACAACATAAACATTACCACGATCCATGAAATCAGCGCACATACAATGGTTTTCCAATTCTTCACGAAGTTCATTGATTCGGGCAATTCTTTCTTGAACATTCATATCTTTCATGTCTTTCATAACTATCTCCTTAAATGAAGAGTTCACACATAACTTTAACAAAACCGACTTGCAGCATCAAAACACTGGCAAGAACGGCGTTCCAAAAAATTGCGTTTTTAAGCATTTCAACAATACGAAGAGCGGAAGCAATCATTTTGAACCTCACAAAAATCATTAAAAAATCATTTAATCAACTAACCCTCAACTCTCAATTAAGACTATACACAGTGACTCCGCTTCTTTCAAGTGTTTTTTCAATTTCTCGGATGATTTTTTTGTGATTTTTGTTCAAATTTCTCTTTGCTTTCAGTTCGCCAAGAATAAAATTTGTCTGCATGATCATTTTCTTGGCTTTGTTCTCTGGCATTTGAAAAACATCCTGAATATTATGCCACCTGTCTGCCAGCTTGATAACCAGAGCATTATCTGACATTTGAATCATTTTCTTTGCAAGATACTCAGGTTTGCCCATTGTCTTGATTTCTTTGTCTGAACTGGTTAACTCTTTGACAAGATCAGCAACCTCTTTATTAAACTCATTTTTGATTTTATTATAAGTTGCTGGGGTGTCTTCAACAGTATCATATTTTCCAAAAGTATAAATAATATTATAAACAAAAGGAGATTAAAATGTCATTATATAAAAATATTTATACAAAAGAAGAAATCAACAATTATTTCAAAAATGTTGATAAAAATTCAAATGAAACTTTTATGGATGAATATTATAATTTATTGATATCATCAACAAATGATACACGAAATCATATTCATCACATTCTGCCCAAATCAATTTTTCCAGAATTAAAAAATGATAACAGAAATTTAATTGGAGTTTCTATTTCCAATCATTTAGAAATTCATAAATTAATACCAAAGATATTTTCAAAAAATAAATTTAAATGTAAAATGTTATTTGCCTATGTTGGAATGAACAATTTCAACATCCCTTATATTTGCGAATTTTGTAAAATAGAAACTGATATTTTACATTATTCTCAACATCATGGCGAATTTTGTAAACATAATCCTAATAGAGATTTGCGTAAATCTTCTAGGTTTACTTTTTGTGAATTTTGTGAAGAATTTATTCTAACTTCTAATTTTAAAATGTGGCATGGCGAATTTTGTAAACATAATCCTAATAGAAAAGAAAGTCCTTATAAAAACAGAAAATCTCCGGAATTAATATTTTGTGAACATTGTAATAAATATATACCCTCTAACGGATTTCAATTTCATGGTGAATTTTGTAAATATAATCCCAATAGAACCATTAGAGAAAAACGAAAGCTTCATTATGACATATGCATTTATTGTGGAGTGAAAATGGATACTGCAAATTTAAAAATACACCATAATGATAATTGCAAATTAAACCCGAATAGATCATCAAATAAAATTAATTGTGAATTTTGTGGTAAATCATTTGATCGTGCAAATTATAAAAGATGGCACGGAAATAATTGCAAATATAAATAGCGGTCAATATATTTCTATCTTTGATACCAAGTTTCTTAATTGAATTGAAAACAGCTTCCGGGTGTACCACATAAGGATCCCCGGAAAGTTTTCTTGTCTGTCCTTTATGATAAGTGGCAGCAAAACTTGCCGCTGCTTGGATTGATAACTCTGTCAAGTATTCTAAAAAACCTTTCATTCTTTTGCCATTGCTGTTTTGATTTTCTTGAAATATTGTTTTACAAATTCATCCGGCATATCAACGAAATCTTTCCTGAATTTTTCATATTCATTATCAAATGCAAATTGTCTAACTTTAGAACCGGAAATTCCAATAATTCCATTTGATTCTGGTTTCCGTTTTCCTGCATTCACAACAATATATTCTGTAAAGAAAAAAGACTTTTCAGGATCAGGGTGATTAATATATTTTTCAATGTTCTTTGCCATATGAATCCTATCTTCGCCAACAACAAAAATAACTTTCCCATATCCTTTATTGGACAAATATTTCATTGCATCATAAGGAGTACGGACTTTAATGTTGTCAAAAATAATAAATCCCGGAAGAACCCGTTTCAGCAATCCTTTCTTGTCGTGAAAAGACAGAGGATTTGTTGAATTCTTTTCTTGTCTTGAAGGGAAAACGTATAAGTCTCCGCCTTCTTTAACTTTCAAAGAATGCATTTTCGTAAACATCTTCATATGGCCTTTCGTTACAGGATTGAATCTTCCGTATGTAACAATGGCTGTTTTCATGATATTCCTCTTATTTTGCAGATTTGAACAAAGTTACGATAATAACTTTATTAGGAGAGTACATTTCAATTTGCCGACACATTTCAGCAAGAGTATTTCCTGACGCAAGAACATCATCCATCACCATAATATTTCTTCCTTCAAGAGACTTTCTCAAACGAGGATCAGGAGCAAGTTCAAGAAAGTTTTTAATGAATTTTCTTGCTCTGACTTGTTTGATTTCTTTCATTGCGAAGTAACCAGCTTTTTTTGCTTTCTCCATTTCTTTTTCAAGATATTTGATCATTTCAGGAGTGATTTTTGGATCATCCCGATCAATTTCAATCTTTGAAGGAATTGTCTTGACAAATGAGTTTGAAAAAACCTTAATACCGGAACTTCTGTCTTTTATGTTTTCAACTACATCATTAATAAGATTGGACGAGCTTGCAGGATAAACAACAATGTCAATATTTTCTTTCTTCATTATTTTTGCAGTAATGAACAGACCAGTCCGTTTGAGGAACTGTTCGTATTCATTTGCGTCAACTTCGCCTGTATGCTTTTTGAGCCCTTTAAGAATTGTGGTCGAGTTTGGACCTTGAGAACTGTAAACAGAAAAAACTTTATGTTTTGTGGACGTTTGTGTTGTCGTAACATAAGGTTCAAATTTTCGCAACTTGCCTACAGTTTTACCTAATCTTGATGAAATACCTTCAGGATCGTCTGATTTATAATCAAACTGAACTTTTCCATCTTTCATCTTAAAGGCTTCATCAAGATCATTCTGGAAATCTTTAAACGTTTTCAAACAATACCACCTTGACTTGTTTGTTTAATTTTTTTGCTTTATTAATTGAATCCTTTGTTCCTTTTGAAACACCATCCCAAAAAGCAACAATGATATCAGAATTTTTGACGATTTCGGTGTTTCTTATCATCCCAGCGGCTTTTCCGTATTTCTTCCAATCAGGATAGAAAATAAGCGTATTAATGTCTTTCTCTTTGGCGTATTTTTCACCAAAAGAATCAGCACCTTTTGCGCCACCAGAAACGATTAACGAAATGTTCATTTCATCAAGAGTTTTCTTGACAAGTTCATAATCATTGAAATTTCTTGAACCAATAACAGCCACTTTAACCCTTAAAAGAGTCATAAAATCACCTATTTAATGTTAATAATTAAACTTTCAGTTTAACGTTACTAGTCTTAAAATCTTTCTTTCTCATTGTGGTTTTTGCCACAAGATCAAGTTCATTGTTTTTCTTGTCCCATACAAGGGCAAATGGGGTATTAATATCTGTTTGCAAATCGTTCAAGACAGCTTCCGTATCTGGCCCCATTTTCACAAGACGATCTTTATATTTCTGATACGTTTTCTGAAAGAGTGACCGAAGTTCTTCAATTGTGATTTGCTTTTTGTTTCTTGGATCATTTACGCGATCCAAGAAATGGCGGGTAAATTCCACATCAATTTTAACAGTCGCAAACAATTTGTCAAGAACTTTTTCGAGTTCTTTCAAATCAGACTGTGAAACTTTTCCAGAAGACGATCCACGATCATCCTTCTTTCCACCTTGCAGTTCAATTTTGCCAACAATTCTGGCTTCCTGAATCAATCGTTGTAATTTGAGCATTTTTCTCTTTTGTGTTTTGATTTACGCGAATACCGTTTTTTGTGTTTAAACGGAACACCGGGGCGAGGAATAGGAATCCTGATTTTGAGTTTTTTCGTTTTCATATTCGTATTCCTCGCCTTATATGTATTTATTCTTCGTAAATTATCTCTATCAGAAAAACGCGGTCAAATCGTTCACGACTTCCTCTTTCCATCCGACAACACCAAGAATGATCCTCAATGAAGTCAAGAAAGATTTTTCAAATTGGGTGTTTTTGTCAATTTCAGTATCTTCTATTTCAAGACACTTCGGAATATAATTAGGAAACGCCAAAACGTTTGATTTAAATCTGTTCGGCTGCTTCATGTACACAAAAGAAACTTTATCACCCGATTTAATGGTTTCTTCTTTCTGGTCAATCGCCCTAATTGTTTTATTATAAACATAAGCACCACGAACCGCAATAGGCATTCCTTTCAAAGCATTGCCAGACGAATCAATCCACTTTTCAATATCTGACACAGAACGAGGAAAACAAATATCAAGGACATGAGCCTCAAAGAATTCTTTTTTAAATTCTTGAATAAATCGCTGAACTGCTTCCTCATTTTTATCAAGAATGATTTTCATTGCTTTCTTTAATGCTTCACGACAAATTTCAGGAGTGCTTGAACGAACCGCTTCAAGTCCTGTCACTTTCAATTTTGGAGATTTCATTCTGACTCCTTCATCATCCAAAATATGCATGAAATAACGCTTTTTTGCAACAAAAACACCTTTTGAAGCAATTGCTTCCCGTTTCATTTTCCATTGCATATCAAATGAATTCAAATAATCAGACAATTCATGATAAGACTTATCAATATAAGGCTGAATCTGTTCATTTGCTATCTTATCAAGCAAATCAACAATTTCGGCTTCTGATTTGTTCTTAAAAAACTTTCTGACAACAGGGCCGAAACGAAGATAATTTGAGTCGGTATCCACTGCCAAGACAACATCAGTATCAGTACCAAGCAATTTGTGGAAGTATTCATTGAACTTTCTTTCAATGAATTTAATTGCCACCTGTCCTGTTGACGTGATAGCCTCAGCATTTCTTGAATCGTAAAAAATAAAATTTGCATTGGCCATTGCTCCATATTCCATCTATGTTCAAACAAGAGCGCAAATCTTGCCCCGGAACGAATCCAGCTATATGTTGCCATATAGATCAGACTATATCTTGGACGTTTTCTGTCCCTCCCCGTTTCGGGTGTCATTCGCTTACACCCTACGCCTTTCGGCTAGTCGTTGCACCGTACCATTCTGGTCTTGGCTCAGGATTGTCCTTGATTTTAAGGAGGTTCCCTGAATTAGAGGAGTTTTAGAACAGCAAATTTTATCAACTGTTCATCATGATTTTAGCTGCCATTTGATAGGCATTTAATTGAGCAATTTCTGATTCAAGCTCATTTTTCTTTTTAAAGTATTCTTCTTTAGTCAGTTTCATACAAAGAACCGTTTCTCTTCTGAATTGTCAGTTTCGTAAATTTCAATATTTGGAAACCCAACATTTTTTAATCTGTCGTTTACTTCCTGAAGTGAACTTGCTTCAATATCATGATCCGATGCCATATGATGTAAAAAGATTTCAACAGGCAACTCCATGCAACACAATGGACATTGTATAACTTTAATTTTCATAATGCTTATACTCCGCTTTGAGGTTTTCTAATTCCTGCTTTTTCAAGAGCATTTTCTTTTTCGCTTTTGATCGGTCATCATAAACTTTATGAAGAATTTCGGGAATGAATCCTTGTTTGTCGCGTTTATAAAACTGGACATTCGGTGTCATGCCTATATCATATTTCTTTAAGATTGTTAAGTCAATTTGTTTCTTTGATAACGCTTCAATAATATTTTCAAGCGTTTGGTACTCTGACATTATTTTCTTTCGTAAATCAAGAACCTCAGAAGGAAGTTCATCGTCATCAAGCAAAGTATCTGGACTGATATTACAGCCCATTTGATTATGAGGATACAGAGAAGCCAAGTCAAACGAAACAATCCATTCGTGCATTCCTACAAGAGGATCTTTTACAAAAGCACCGATAATTGACGAATCATCCGTGTTCTGCGGTTTCATCGGAGGAACCATGTATTGATTCAACATTTCTTTGTACAAATAAAACTGCCACATTTTTACAGTTCCAAGAGCGTCTGCAAAATTCACGTTTGCCTTGTATGCAATAGTTACACAAAGGTCAATTAGTTTCAGTTTTTCATCAAGTCGTTTTACTAACAAAGAGTCTTTAATGTTGTATTCAGTGAACTTGTAAAAATCATTTTCATATAACTCTTGAAGATTCCTTTCTTCTGAATAGTCAACTTTTTCTTCGTGTAGTTCAACCCGTGCAATTGTATTGAGTTTGTAATTGTCGCGGGTAACGTAAGTAAATTTCTTATAAAGATCCAAGTAATCAAGAAGCTCAATACCGACAATATTGAATGTTTGAACATCATTTCCGAACGAATCTTTAAACATACGTTCAAACACTTTACCAAAAGGAGATATTTTTGTTCTGTCAATCTCCAAATTATTCATACGATTCATGAAATATGGAATATCATACTGAACAATATTCCATCCTGATAGAACAGTGATTCCCGAATTACGAATGAAAGTTGCAAAATGAACCAACATTTCGTCTTCATTCATGAACCAAAAATATTCAAAATTCAGTTTCTTGCAAAATTCACTTGATAAGTCTTTCATTCCCCAATAATAAATTTTATCTTTGACAACCAATGAAATGGATATAATTTCATTTTTTGCTTCTGCTGGCGAAGAATAACCAGTAATCTCGTCCCTTGCTGTTTCAATATCAAAAAACCCTGATATAATAAGATCATTTTTCGGGGTTACGTCTTTAAATTCTTCATAAATGTATTGATATTCGAGTTTATCTGTTCCATAAAGCGTGTATCCATATTCAAGGACTGATTTTGTTTTGTTCTTGAAGTCTGCAACAGAATCAGCATTGATTTCTTTGAGCGGCTTTCCTTTTACGTCAATCCATCCCGTTTTTTCTTTAGACGGACCAAAAAAACGAAAAGGATATTTGGTTATTTTTTTCAGATAAATTGTTTTTGAATCCTGATCAACCTCTTTTGAATAAATACAGTTTTTGTGTCTTGAAACTGTCAAGTATTGGTTCATTCGTTCTCCTTAAAATAAAATGGGCATGATGAAACATATCATCATACCCATTCGTTGTCAATGCTTTTGATCTACTTAGAGCAAATCGGAAAGCCTTTTCGCTGCGTCAACATCAAGAACATCAGAACAGTTTGCCTTTACTTTCGGCTCATATTTTGGTTTCCCTAGAACTTGGTTGATAATTTCTACCATTTGCGGGATTCGGTCGCATAGTTCAAAAACAGATTTGACGTTATTCGTTGCTTTGCGGAAGTTATCGGTAATTTCTTTCCGCTGTCTTTCAAAATGCTTTTCGTGTTCATAAAATCGCAAAACCTCTCTTTTGAGTTTTTCCGGCAAATCATGAACGTTTTTTGACCGTGACATCCATTTAAAATATTCAACATAAGGGGATTCCCACCGTCGTCCCCATGCATCTTCCTCTGTTTCAAATCCAATTTGACAGGGGTTACCAATACCAACACTTTGGTTTAAATTATCATCAACATAAAGATAAAACTTGTTCGTAGAAGAAAAAACATCATACATTGGTTCGTGGCGATCCGTGCTTTGTCGCTTTGTTTTTTCTTTGAATTTGTTAAAACACCGAATGATTGTTTGCCTGTCTTCTGCTGGCAAATAATATTCCATCAATTCAACACCAAGTTCAACGGTGTTGTCTTTAAGCCACTCTGATTGAACCTCAAGTTTATTTTTAAGAATTTGGTGAAGCAATCGTCCTTTGTTCTTGCTGGACAATGCAAACACTCCGTTAATACCAATGTCTTTCAGTGTTTTTTTCGCCACTTTACATCTCCTTCATTGAAATTGAACTTCCATATCCATTTCCGTAATACCAATATTCGCAAGGTTTCAAATCATCGTTAATATCACAGCAAGCATTTCTTGAACCACAATTAGAACATTTTTTTACAAATGAATCAGCAATTTGTTTTTCCATGCAAGAAACGAACAATCTTTTCATGGGCCTCTCCTTCTAATATTGCATCATCAATATTTTCATTTGAAGTTCCTACCATACCATTATACAAACTCCTGAACCGAAAACTAATGTGATCATACGCATTCGCCTTTTTTATTTCAATGGTATAAAATTTCGGCATCTTCATTTTTTCTCCTTTCATGTTAAAATCGCTTGTAATCAATTTTCTATTGGATGCATACACTGATATCAAAATCTTTCAAATCTTGAACACAGACAATCCTCGTTAATCCTAGAGCAAAGAAAAGCACTACCAAACATATTTTGTATTCTCGTTCACTTGGTCAAGAGAAGAAACTATTTCTTCCTCTTTGTCAGAAGGAACATAAGAACAAGAAACCGTTTCAGGAAAAGCATTAGTTGGCAATGAAATAAATCCACTTTGATAATGCATTCTTTCTCCATCCCATTCCCATGTACTTTCAAAACTTTTGCCTTCTCCTTTCACAATTGTACACGGAGAAAGGGTTTTAAGCAAGGCTTTTTTGCCGATTGGATTGAACATTTGATTTGTCTGAACTTCGTCTTTGATCTGTTCATAAAGATCAGGAGAAAACAATTTTAGATCATAAACAATTTTTGGAACCTCTTCTTTTTGATAAGCAGTAATCAAATCACCCAAATATGCTATTGGTTTGCCTTTAATCAGCATACGAACGAATTCAACCGTGAAGTCTTCTTTTTTGACAAACGGTCGTTCAGACATAAACATGTGGCCAACAGAAAGAAAATATTTGTCCATTCCAGGAATAAGATGAACGAACGAATAAGGAACATAAACATAATCACCAACATTTTCAAACCCTACCTTTGAAATACAAGTCAATTGATTGACGTATTCAGAATACTTTTCTTTTGCGTCATTCAAAAACTTGACATAATTTTTTGCTCTTGGTGTAAATCCCTCAATTACTTCATAATCACCATAAGGACAAAAATGCTTGAATATTTCAAGACGGATGCACTGTTTTTTCTTAAAGATATCGCAATTATCAGAATGAGAACATCGCAAAATCATAACGGATTGACGGCCATTCTTGGCTGCAAACATGTTTTTCCGCGGGTCTTTGATCGTAACATTAATAATCTTTTTCTCTTCCATTATATTCTCCGGTTGTTTTTTATTTTCATAATAACGAAAAAAGAGAAGTCAGTCAAGACATTTTGACCTTCTTCTCTTTTTATTTGTTGGTCTCCGGGGAGGGATTTGAACCCATCACTTAAGGGATTTTAAGTCCCTTGCCTCCTGCCAGTTGGGCTACCCGGAGATTTTATTAAGCAAAAACCTTTTCCCGTAAGTCAAAAGATGAATAAAACACCTTAGGTTCGTCAAACGTGAAATCAATATAAGACGAAAAAATCTCAGGCTCATAAAGAGAAACATTAAATGGACCCGGATCAGAAACAAGATAAGGATAAAAGTCTGCTCCGAATGCAATCTTATCTGTGTTTTCTGGAGAATGACGTTTCAATGCTTCATAATCAATTGTTTTCTGTGTTGCTCTTCCCATAACCTGATAAGGCAGCAAGACAAAATGATCAACAGAGTCTTTGTATTCATCATAAATTTCTCTGAATTGAATCACGCTCTTTTCATCAGAAATAATGATATGAAGATTTGTTTTAATATTTCGTTCAACGAAACGTTCAACGGCGAATTTCCAATACATCTCCAAATGATCATGACAAGAAACAGCAACACCACCAGAAACCTTCTTTGTCATATTATACAAGGTTTCTCGTTCATCATAAGGCATGTTCAGAGCAAACATTCCGTTTGTTGTGTAGTTAGGAACAATTCCAAGAGAAGCAAACAGTTCAAGCACTTTCACAAAATCAGGATGAGAAGTCGGCTCGCCTCCACCAATTGCAACCTGAAAAGGTCTTTGGTTCTGTGTCATAGGCCCATAAAAATCTTTGATCTTTTCAAGCAGTTTATCAGAATGAGAAGATTCAAGGTCACTGTCTTGATAACAATAAGAACACTGACCCATACAGAACGAAGTGATTTTCACATCAGAAAATTCAGGATATTCAAGCGGCGAAATCGGTTTATCAGGATTGATTGCGAAACGGAAAGTTTTGCCACCAACAAACATTGCTTTGTAATTACTTTCAGAAAACGAACGGGATTTCATATTACTCCTCAAAATTAATTATAAATAGATTCGTGTTGGGTTGAATAAAGAAACTTAATTGCTTTATTCGCCAGTTCATTATATTTTTCATCTTTGACGAAAATTTTCAACTTGGTACCACTATCTTCGCCAACATCCATCCAATCTTCTTTGATTCCTCGTTTATATTTTTCAACAAAAAGATTCACCAATTCAGAATCTTGTCTTGAAGAAGGAGACATTTCACTGATTTTTTTGTATCTTTCATAAAAAGGCCATTCAGGATCCAAATCTTCAACAAAATTAATAAAATGATCATACAAAACATCGTCATCTGGTATGGCTACGATATCAAAAACATCATCAACGTGTTGAGGATCGCCAAGCAGCTTAAAAATTTCGGTGAAAAGTTCTTTTAGTGGTTTAACAGCATTGTCAGAATAAGTATAAATCACTGAAGAACTATTAGTTATAACATCTACAACTGAATGAATCTTTATTGTTTGCACCATTCGTCATGTCTCCTTTTCGCTTCAATGTGGATTTCTTTGTCACTAAGAAACTTTAAACGAAGTTTATACATTTCAAGATAAGCATCGTTTAATTCTTGTTCGAGTTTTTTAATTTCTTCAATTACCCATGGCGCGGCTTCAACTCCTTCTCTTAGTCGTTTTGAAAGTTTATGCATCCTTTAACTTCCTATTTTTAACAAACGCGCAAACCTGAAGAATATTTCTGGCAACAATTTCTGCCATTTCAATGTCCATAAAAGGAAATCGTTCTGCTTTGCTTCCTTCTCCGTCAACATAAGATATACCTACCATGTCAAGACCATCAGGATCTTCTTTTACAATGACATAATCTCCGGTATTATCATTATGAACCAGTAAACGCATTTCAGTGGTATAATGGTCAACACTCATTTTCGTTTTTCTCCTTAATAGCACATTTTTTACAAAAATACTCAATCCGTTCAACACTAAATGCAGAATCAGGCGAAACCAATTTTGAAAATGCTTTCTTATCATTAAAGTCTTCAAACGGAATGAATCTTCCACACACTGTACACTTATTCCAATATTGTGTCAAGTAAGGTTTCATTTAATTTTCACCGAACCATGTTTTGAAAATATTTTCAATGTTTGATTTCTTCAATACTTTTTGAGTGAACTCCGCTATTGTAGGATGGATGGGCTTCTTTGTCAAGAACATATTTGCCTCGGATGGAAGCCGATCACCTTTTTTATTATTGCAATGAAAACAAGAACAGACAGCATTTTCAAAAGAATTTCGTCCTCCTCGTGATTTCGGAATGACGTGATCAACTGTCATTACTCCTTCGGTCTGTCCACAATACTGACAAACACCATCATCCCGAAGAAGTACATTTTTCTTGCTCCATGGAACTTTCTTTTTATACATTTGCCGGATGAATTTAACAAAACGAACAACTAAAGGAATCTGAAAAGTTTCTGTCGCTGAACAGATAGTGGATTCAAGATATTTTTCAACTTGCACCTTTCCTTTAATAATATACTGCATTGCTTTTTTCAGTGAAACAACACTAAGGAAAGAATAATCACCATTTAAGACAAGAACTGTTTGCATCGTCTTGATTCCTTAAAAATTTGGAGCGGGTACCCGGAATTGAACCGAGATTATCTGATTGGAAGTCAGAAGTATTACCATTATACGATACCCGCTCTTTTAATTAAATCCGACCAAGAACAGTGCCCCAACGACGAACACCATGCCACGATTCTTTCGGGAAAGAATCAACAATCTCATTTACAATGGCATGAAGTTCATCATAAAACTTTTTGTCGTCCTGAGCAATCTTGAAATCTTCATTTGACAGATAGCAAAATGCCATCATTGGCAGACAATGATGAATTGATTTTGGCGAAACACAGAAAGCAACATATCGCCAAATGTATGCAGCGCGGCCCGTATCATTATCAACAGTCTTCGGTTTCGTCGCCCGAAGACCCTTGCCTTTCTTGGTAACGATTTCAACAATTTTCGCTTTGCTTTCTTCAGAAATGTAAGACATGATCAACCTCCATAAAAATTGTTTTGAACTTCGCTTAACTTTCACAAACACAATACATTCTTTTTAAATCCGCGTCAACAAAAAAGAGAAAGAAAATGGTGCTCCGGCCGGAAATTTTAAAAATATAAATAATAATATAAACTAAAATTTAACGGTTAAAACACCATCATGTTTCTAAAAAACAAATACACAAAACTTTATTTCAAACTGACTTCATCTTCCGATTCAAGTGGTTATACTGAAAACCATCATATCATTCCAAGATGTATGGGCGGTTCCGACGATACCACCAACATCGTTTCTCTTACAGCACGAAAACATTTTCTTTGTCATTATCTTTTAATTAAAATGGTTCCAACAAAATCCCCCAAATTTTGGAAACTCATTAAAGCATTTAACATGATGAATTCAGCAAGTGGCAATCAAGAAAGATACTGGAATTCTCACCTTTACGAAAAACACAGAAAACTTTTTGCCGAATCCATGTCAGTTCTCCAACAAGGATCTAACAACTCTCAATACGGCACAACATGGATTTACTGTCCTTATACTCTTATTTCAAGAAAAGTTCAAAAATCCGATCTTCAGACATATTTAGACAATGGTTGCGAAAAAGGAAGAATAGTTGATATTCAAAAATTCATTCAAAAAAATAAAAGTTTATATTCAGAAAAACACAAAACACAAAAAGAACTGCAAAAGAAAACTCAAAAAGAGAAAGAACATATAATTTCTTTATACACTGATTTTAGAAATTCAAACCTCTCTTATGTTGATTTTTGTAAAAAAATAAAATATCCGTATAGTTTTGTTAATTTGCACACTCGTTTCAAAAAATTTGGGCTGATAACAGAAAAAAATATAATTAACACCAAGAAAAAGAAAGACGTTGGAACTCGGTAGAGGAATTGAACCTCTCCACTCCTTCCCACTTTTTTAACGTGAATGGTTTAGAAGACCATGGTGGGGATACCGAGCTTTTTTAAATACCCATTCCGTTAGCGTCCTAACGGCGATACTTGTCAATTCAAGTCGGGTTTGCACTTCATGCTTTGAGAGGTGCCCGGGAAGTTTCCTTATTTAGTTTTGTATTGAGTCTTGCGAAAACGCTTCCAGCATTTTGATTTCCGATGCCGACGCCAATTCTCTCCATCATGATAAGGACAAAAAGCACAAGAAATTTCTCCCATACTTTCAAGATAAAATTTTCTTGCCCGGTTGTAAATCTTAGAATCAATTGTCGTTGCCATCAATGTAACAGACTTCATTTTGTTTAAGCCTCCCTTTGTTTTTAAGGTGAATAACTTAAACAAATCCTCCGTTTTGATGCAAGATATATTTTTTCATTTTTGTTCGTCCTTTATGTATCCACGGTGCTTGAATGTTTCTTTGACTTCTCTCATAAGTTTTCTGATTGGTGGATATGCATCCGATGCACATCTCATATCAAACACATGTTCCCATTCTACACTATCTGCGGTCATCGCAATCTGTGTTGCAGTGCAATTAGGAAGCATAGAACGTGCCTCTTGCGCTGTCTGCCCATTTCGCAATGCAAAATGATAATCCTCTTCAATCCTGTTCATTAGGCACGTCCACGTGGACACACCAGTTGAAGAGTCAGAAGTCAAATCAAGATAATAAGGAGCAACAAATTCAAGATATTCACGATCAGCGCAAAAACGTTGCGACTTTTGAGCAAAAGCACATGGCCGATGCCTTACCATTTCATGAGTAACAGCACGATCAGTCAAAAACGTTGCAGTGTATGCTTTCGGGTAAAGGTACGGATCTTCAACTTCGTTCAAATGAACCCGATCAAGCGTAATGTCATACACTGAAAAAAGATCCTTAATAATATCTGGCAATTGTTTGAAAAGTTCAAATTTGTTTTTGTTGTCTTTTGCCGGTCCGATAATTTGCTCAAACCAAGCCCGCCAATTTCCACATATAATAGGAATTCTTTCATCTCTGTCATCAACTAGAACTTGTAAAAATCGGCTATCAGTCAACTCATAAAGCTGGTGCCATTGGTCCCAATCAAGAGGATACGAAGTGAATACAAGCCAAGAATGCTCAAGCATTGCCCAATGACCCCGGCGAAAAAGCATTTTGACAAATTTTTCTGCTGAATCTTCTGTAATTCTCTCTTGTGACTGATAACAAATTCTTCCAACTTTTTCAATATGTCGGAGCATTTCTTCAAAATCGTCTGGAACTTCAACGATTTCTTGAACTTCATGGTTGACGACCCTCATTTTTTCTCCTTTTTGCCTATTGTAGATGCCACTAAATCCCGATCTCTTTTTAGTTGTCTAAGAAGAAACCAATCCATTTCTGGATATTTGTCTGCAACATTTTTTAAACGATGAATCATATCATCAAGTTCTTTTAGTTTCTTCTTTGTGCTTTTCATTTTAGTACCAAAATAAATGGTCTCCCATGACGGATTTGAACCGCCGACCCCCTGCTCCCAAAGCAGGTGTTCTACCAGACTGAACTAATGAGAGACATTTAATGGTTCCCGCAACAGGACTCGAACCTGTAACCGACCCGTCATGAGCGGGCGACTCTAACCGTTGAGCTATACGGGATTTGTCTTTTTACCCCAAATGATAACGATCCATAAACATACAGAGCAATTCTTGTTTTTCATAATTAGGGTTACTATCAAGAGAAAACAAGAAAAACATTTCCCGATTAGGATCAATTGCATCAATAATCTTTTCTTTATTCTCAATCACATAATCTTCATTGAGAGTGGTATATTCATTAATACCAGACTTTTTTGTAACCCAAAAATCATCTTTTGAAATACCACAAGGAGTGTCACGGATAAATTTTTGAGCAGAGTTTGACCAACGTTCATATCTATAAGAAATATAAGTATACAAATCGGCTGCTGTCAATTCGTCAATGCTTTTGACTGGTTCGTATTCTTTCCAATAATCAGGATACACATTCTTAATTAGCTCTTCAATTCTTTCTTTTGACTCACCACGACAAGTAAACAGTTCCGATGAACTGTTCGTGATAACATCAACCCAAGAATGAGGAAGGCAAGTAAAAAGTATCATTTTTCAGTCTCCTATTCAAATGTCTAATATTAAAATTTTTTTGTCAACAACCGTTTCAATGAAAAAACTGTACCACATTTGGTCACTTGTGGATTTTGCTATTCTGTAACGCCCTTTTTTATTTTCGTAAACCCACGCTTTTTCTGTTTCTGTCCAATCTTCTGGCTTTCCAATTTCAATGAAAGAAAGAGGAAGGCAATATAATTCATATTTTTTCTTATTTTCTGCAAATGAAACAATTACATCATAATGGTTTTTGTTCAAAAAATCAATCTTTTCTTTTATTGTTTTATGTAGTGTGGTTCTGCTACCTGAAATTATTAGTTTGTTGCTTTTTACAGAACCACACTTACAAGAAATCCCAATATCAAAAAACTTTATGTCATACCCAACTTGATGCCCACCCGGGTTCCATTCAATTCCCGACGAATACGTTTTTAATGATTTATACAAAATCTCCTCAAACATTTCCCCTTTGATTTTTACATGATCATATATCCTTTTGTGGTCTTCAACATAATTAGAAAAAGTCATTAAGAAATCCGGGGAATGAATTAGATCAATAAATTCATTCCATTTTTGCATGTACTATATTCATCTCCTTTTGTTGCGGAGAAGAACAAACAAATTTACTTCATGACAACCCTCCCGTTCAAATAAAGCGGCGGTGTTTCAGATGGAGAAGAGAACGTCACGAAAGATGCTCTTCCAACCATCACCAGACAGGCAAAAATAATTATCCAGCAAACATGTTTGTACTTTCCTGATTTTGCTTTAATCATCTTTTTTCCTCAGTTATAATCTAAAAAGAGTTACGGCATCCTCACCTAACATTTCATTCAGCTTTTTGGCATCAGCATCATGCCACCTCATAGCCTCCCGAACTTTTTCAACATTTTTGTGCAAACCTTCACGTCCTTCTTCAGTCTTTTCATCAAAATTCGAGTGCTTCCTTATTCCGTTTTTTACCATTTCGCTCCACACAGCACATGACCGGATAAGGCTAGCGATTTCAGAAATTTCGTTTTTTGAGAAAGTAATCATTTTGTGCCCCACAGTTTGAGATTTTTAAACTCATTCAATCAACTTTCACAAGTATATTATCTGATTTTGTTTTGACTGTCAACAGAAAAAATGGTGGGAGACGGGTCGAGTTGAACGCCTTGCCCTTAGGGAACTGGTTTACAGCCAGCCGATAGAACCCTCTATCCTTATTTGCGTCTCCCAAAATGGCGGAAGATGAGGGATTTGAACCCCCACTGGTTTTATCCAGACTACGGTTTTCAAGACCGATGCATTACCGTTCTGCCAATCTTCCGTTTTGTTTTTATGGAGCCACAATGAGGAATTGAACCCCCTTAGCCGACTACAAAACGGCGTGTTCACCTTGAACAATTGTGGCTATTTTTTCTTTTATTGAATTCCAATTCAATTCTTTCTTATTTAGAATAATTATGATCACACCATTTTGTTCCTCTGCCCACTTTATTTTTTCAGAATCCTTGTATCCCAATGCTGGATTTATATTATTTATCAAAAAATCATTTTTTGGATCAAGATACACGTCATAATCAGGTAAATAAAAATCAGGGGTGTAAGTTCTTTTTTTCCCATTCACATCAACATAATTAAATCTGTCACAAGTTTCCCATTTGATACCATTCTCTTCTAATGAAACTGCAACCTCAAGTTCATAAGAACTTCCGAGAATTTTATTTTTATATTTAATTCTTCTGGATCTTGTCACTCCACCAAATTTTCTTTTTATCGCTAATTCAGAAAGACGCATTTTTGTTTTTTCGGAATGAGGAAATGAAAATCTGTTTCCATACATTCCTGTTTTGAATCTTTCTTTGATTGTTTTGATTCGTTTCAAAATTCGTTCATCTTCTTTCGTTAATCCTTTATTCCACACAACCCTTCCATTTTTATATCCTATGTTTGGATCAAAATCTTTCCCTTCTCCATGTGTTCTCCATATATGAGTTGATATTCCTGCTTTCGTGTATTCTTTTGAACAAAACGGGCATTTGTATTTTCCGCTCTGTTGTTTCCAACTTTCATCAATAGAAGAATGTTTCTTCTGTCCACATGATTTTTCATGCTTTTTAATGTTGGAGAGGGATATTTCCTTGCCGCATTTTGAACACTGTTTTTTATTTCGTTCCATTTATCCTCTATTTGTATAAATTGTCTTTCTAGTATTTATACAAATAGAAAATTGGTAGAGCATTGCTCTACCATTGGAGCTACTCGGGCAATTTATTTACGGCCAAAGAACAACACAATTCTTTCCATCTTCTCCAGTATACATGTCTTCTTCAGTAAATCCCTGAGTTTCAAGCTCAGGAGTCAATTCACGAAGATAAATATATTCACCGTCAAAAACAGACTTTGAAATCCCGTTTATGCTTGAAAAACCGTTTCCTTCTTCGTCAATTGACAGAACTACTTCATCTTCGGGAAATTCAGTGGACAGCAATTCAATTAGTTCCTTAACTTTCATTTTTCTCCTCTTCTTTTGTTCTCTCTCAGCTTCAAGAACAGTATAAACTGTTTTGTTTAAATCGTCAACTGTTTTATTTAGTCTTTTTGAATTTTATAACAAAGATTTCAGTGCATCAAGCGCCTTTCCAGAAAGATAGGAAATATTGTATTCAGATGTATCAGGCAAAAACGAGAGGATTGTTAATCCTTTATAAGAACCTGTATACAAAATCAAAAAAGCATATCCATCTTCTGTTGCCGTAAAACGAACATCAGCATTATGTTCTTCTACTGCTTCGGCCACAATTTCTTGAACTTTAAGCGGAATTACCATTTTATCACCAAGAATAGGTTTCAGATAAACACGATGGGAGTGATCGTCATTAACTGTTTCTTCCCGACAGAAAGTAGGAGAAAATCCCATTTTATTTAGAGAATAAGATGGTTTCCACTGTTCGGCAAAAACGTTAATTGTTTCTTCATAACAATACGGCGCGAAATCAAGAACAGCAAGATTTAGGCAACCATCAGTAATAACGTCATTCACTCCAAGAATTTGAAATTTTTGTTTGTGTCCATTGTACTTAGCTTTGATGATATCACCGGCTTTCATTTCATTGACTCCTCAATGTCAGAAGAAAGTTTATGACGGCGTTTCGCGTCCTCAATTTCAAGAGGAATCCAACTTCCTCTAATCATTTCTTCAACTACTTCATAGCGTTCAGCTACCCGACGTTTCATTTCCTCAATTTCTTCAAGCATGAATTTTAGTTTGTCGGCTTCCTTTACAATTGGGAGCCCGATTTCAGCCAAATGATAAATCCATCCAATGTCTTCTTTTGTAATTTCTTTCATGATTATTCTCCTTATGGGAATGAAACTTCAAAAACGTAACACATACCAGAATCTCCTACAGCCGGCCAACTTAGAATCGCTTCTGGCGAAAAGTATTCATCCGCTGCTTCCCTTGCCAATGCACATGCTTCGTCAAAATCAGATTCATAGACAACAATTCTATCAAGAACGACTTCAAAATCAGGCATGATTAACCCTCCATAATTTCTTCAAAGCCTTCACGAAAAGCCTTGATATTTTCCTTCGTCTTCAAAGCATCGTACAATTCGCCTACCATGCGATTATACGCACCTTCTCCCAGTACCGCGTCATACGCAGCAGAAACGGACATACCTGCAATGACTTTCTTGTTAATCATTTCACTAATTTTTGCATTTTTCATGATCAACCTCTTTCAGAATTAGTCTCAATCAAAAGCATCACTTAACTTTCACAAACAGAATAAACTATTATGTGGATACAGTCAACACTTTTTTAAACTTTCCTGACACAAAAACGAATATCTTTTTGTGTCAGGTTTTTTCAAAATTCAAGATCAAAACGGGTGGCCACCTCTTGTTCTGCCCATTCCATTTCAGTTAGTTTTTCTGGCCAATTTTTTGGTTTTTTTACCATTTCTTCATTCCACATAGATTCAAATTTATCAAGTTCTTTCTTTGCAAGTTCAACATAAGTCTTAACGTTCATTTTTTCTTCCATTGATTTCCTATTCACCAAAGAATTTTTTTGATTTGATCCAATTTAACTTCTGACTCGCTTCGTGAATCTTTAAATTCAGAAAGATCATAGTGCATTTCTATACATTCTACAAGCAATTTCCGAATGGCATCTTTGTCCGGACCATAAGGAAGTTCTGACTTCAAATAAAGTTCTTCAAGAGATTTTTCTTTATCTTCAAAATACTGGATTACTTTTTCTTTTGACCATTCACCTCGGCGAATGCTTTTCAACTGCTCTTTGTTTCGCAAAAGATCAAGATCGCCTTCTGTCAAAATCTGTTCAACTTCATTTAAAAGCCTTATGGTGTGATATGCAAATTTTAAATCATAACCAAATTCATTCGTAAAATGGTGTCTTTTGTTTAAGTTCAAGAATAATTGATAATATTCCTTTAATTCGTCATCACTCAAATCTTTTAAAATTTTCATTCTGAATTTCTCCTTTAATAATTCCACACAATGATTCCTCATTCAGTCTATTCTTACTAACCACAAAAAAATTCATTGAATTATCAATACAATATTGTTGCATTGCTTGGATACGATTTATTGCTGATGGAATAAATCCCTCTGGTTTCACTTCAACTATCATTTCATTGTTGTTTGTTTTTATCCAAAAATCAATTCTTGTGTGTCTTTGTTTTTTATCTTTAATATAAGGAATACAAAATTTTTCCAAACAATATTCAATAACACCATCACAATCTTCCAAGAATTCACAAACAAACAATTCCCAAGAACTTCTAAAGAAAAATTTTCTTTTCATCTTTTTAGATATAAAACATCCACACCTATGATTTCTATGTATTGTAGAAAAATTTACATTGTTTGCTTGAGCAATTGAAAAAATTTTACTGATTTCCTTTCTTCTCTCATCCGATAAAGACTTCCACCAATTCTTTTTATTTTGACTGCACCGTTTTCTTATGGTTGGGTCTCTTTCAATTGCTTTTTTAAAAGGATTATTATCACCAGTGAAATCCGCATGACCATCTTTCATCTTCTGTTTTGATTCCTTGGTGTGTTTCCATCCAAGGGTCGTAAAATTTCCTCTTGCTTTCACATATTCTTCAACACATCTCTTAGAACAGAAATCAGCAAAACCATCGGTTATTGTTTTGAATTTTACTTTTTTCTTTCCGCACCAAATACAATAAACGTCCTCATTATAATCATATAAATACCTATAGATTTTTTCAGTTATAGAATCTCCTTTAATTCTTTCTATAAGTTCTTTTTGATCAAATTTTTTCCAATGGCAATTAGTGAAATGTGGACTTAAAACTATAAAGCCCTTTCTAAATGAAATGAGTTTATGTTTTAATAAAAATTCTTTCCTTTCTTCTATCATGACATTTCCTCTTTTAAATTTATATAATATTATTTATATAAATGAAGAAATGCCATACCCTTTAAATTTATATATTAATTCCCCTTCTTTTCATTTCTTTTTCAACGTCATGAAATGAATTCTTAGATATTCCTTTTTGTTTTTCCCATTCTCTTATTGGTTCCAAAACATCTTTGTATTTAAAATTCATTTTGTGTATAGATGAATAGGCGTATCCCTTGAACTTATGCCATGCTCCACGATGAAGAAACATTTTTCTGTTTTCGCGGATCTTTTCAGAAATAGGAGTAGAATGAATAACACAATTCCTTGGAACAAACAAAGAGTCAATCATATTCGGATTATTTTCCATCACCAGACGAAAATACTTAGTTATATTATACACAGAGAAATCGTATTCTTTTCCTTCTGAACGATCATTTATCCCGTGCTCCTGCCACTGTTCAAACGTTTCCATCTTATCAAATCCCGGAACGCAATCATTGAATGGTTGAACAAGCATACGTTTAGGAGGGATGCAGAATCCATAAACGTCATTGTCTGATTTATCTGTTTGCACACCATATGCAGCGGATCCCATTATACACAAGTACATTGTATTTGACGATAACCAATGTGGCGGAGTGCATAGTTTCTTTGAAACAAGTTTGTCAATTAACTTTGCCATCATTTTTCTCCAATATTTTTGAAGAGACTTCGGCCCAATATTCAGAACCCTCTGGGCTTTCTTTCCATGAAAACGCACTCAAAAGAACCAAGTCAGGTTTGTATTCTGCCCCATCATTCTGAAGGTCTTTCAATGCATTATCAGCAAACTTTTTGCCGAGGCCCGACTCAATGCTTTCAAGTTCTTTTATAACCCGAAGATAATTATATACCCATTCTCGGGAATCAGTAATCCCATACAATTTTATCTGTGAAGCGTCAATTTCATCTGTTGAGGATGAATCCATCTTGTCAAATGCAAGATAAAATGACCCCAAAATAGCCAATGCAACAAAAAAGCAAACAAACGCCCAATTAATGATTCCTTTATACATTTTTCAATTCCTTTTAGTGTAAAAATCAATTTTAATATCTGTGAGCAACCTTTTGGATTCCATAACAGCTTCATTTTCATAATATTTCATAGAAACGATGCCTCCAATAAAACACAAAATAACCATGATTGCCAAATCATAAAAAATTTTATCATACAAAAACCATCCGATAATAAGACACCCAAGATTCATACCAGAACACACAAAAGCAAGGAAAAACAAAACAAAAAAAGTAAATTTCATTAAAATTCTCCTTCACATGCTTTTTGATTCCTTTTAGTGTAAAAATCAATTTTAATATCTGTGGGCAACATTTTGGATCCCTCAACAGCTTCATTTTCATAATATTTCATAGAAACGATGCCTCCAATAAATTCATCATTTTCAATCTTTCCGTTATCAGTAAAACAATTATCAGTAATCAAATTTACAGGGTCGGAAACGTCTACAGAAATTGGAAGGAAAACATACTCTCCTAATTCGTTCAAGTACGCACCACACAAATTCAATTTACCGTCTATTTCTTTAACTCCACAATGATCTTCGTTTTCGGTCACTACCCGACGATGATAAAAACGTTTTTCAATGAAGCAAACAAAACGCAGTGTATTGGCTTCTTTCACGTTTATGCTCCTTTGCAAGTAACTTTATAATGACCAGAACACAGCCAACATTCTAGCGTATTAGGAGAATGAATCGCCCCACATTTCGGACAAATCCATCCCATAAGATACATTTCTTTCTGCTGCAGGGTATTATATTTTATAACAGGGAAAAGTTCAGCAACTTTTTCGCTGCATTTACGACAAATATCATTCACGTCGCCTGACAACAATTCTCCGGCACACAAAACACATTTTGCGTTTGTTGTCATTTTCTCACCAACTGTAGTAAATGATAATATTATCTTCGTTTATATATTCTTTCAATACACCAAGCGCAGTGAGGAATTTTGACCCATTGTATCCGTATTCACCACAAAATTCAGATTCATTCATATTTGTGATATCAAACCAATGGGTACAATAACTATCGTTCTTTACCACGTCTTCAAACAAGCCAAGCCACATGTCCCAAATGTCTGACCCGTCACAATCTGTTTGTTCAATGAAAAATTTTTCAACATCACTCCAATAATAATACTTCATAGTATCCGGTTCAAGAACCATTTGTGTCTCCTTATTTTTCGTAGTGAGAAAGCATTTTCTTTACTTTGTTCAATTCTTCTTTTGTGTGGGGAGTCCCGCCAGAATTCAGTTCAAGATACCACTGCAAAACCATCTGCATATTAGGAAGATTATTGACGCAAAACACAAAACTTGGTTCCATGCCGCTCATTTTGTCTTCAAAATCTTTATAATAATGCCCGCCAAAAATAGCAAGTTCATTATTCATAAACTTGGTTACTGCTTGAAGTCTTTGTTTCCCGTCTACCAGAACAAACGGCCCTTTAAAATCAACCATCCACCCAATACAATTGAAAAATAACAACTCTGCTCCTTCACCTCCTTTCAACTTAAATTCAACATACGCAATCTGTTGTTTTTCGGTCCATACATGACCCCGCTGAAATTCAGGATCAATATCAAGTTTAGCAGAATATTCCTTTGACTGATACCGTTCAAGAGTTTCGTCCAAGTATTTCCAAGATTGGTGAACACGATAAGAAGCAGATCGGGTCAATTTGGGAATTTCACTAAATTTCATTATCCTCCTCCTCAACACACTCCATTAACATTCTGTATTGACCACAAACAGGACAATTTATTGTAATTTTTTCTGTTATTTTATCTCCGGCGTAAAGAGGAAATAGTGAATCATACGGACGAATTTCAGACAATTCTTGCCGAGTTGTTTGAGCCTCACAAAAACACGCTCCGCATTTTCCCACAAACCTATCTTCAGAAATGCCTTTCTTTATGATTTCCATTTTACTCTCCTTAAAAGGTTTTGTCAAGAATATTCAGAAAATTTTCTCTGATTAGTTCAGCGGCGTCTTGACTGAGAAGTTTATTTACCTGCTTCCGTTCGTCTTTTTCAAGCGTTTCAAGACAATCACCTTCCTCCTTTAAAACGTCTTGAACAAGCATTCCTTGAAGTTTACCAAAGTCTTTGTTTGTGATTTCTTCTCCGTGTGAAAGAATATTCCTCAACCGATTTTCAGTAATTGATTGTGAAAGTTCTTCATAAATTTCTTTGACGTTTTCAGCAAGCACCAATGGTTGTTTGTGAACTTTTGGCGATCGTTGTTTTTCTGAGAATTTAGGGTTTTTCTTTTTGATCATAACCCGACTTCCGTTGCCAAACATTTTTTCTTCAACAGGACGAATAACCAGCCCTTCAGAATAGTTATTTTCGAGTGGCGGAAGATTATATTCTTTATAAGTAGGATCTTCAAAAACAGGATCAAGATCAATCATTTCTTTGAACGATCCACGATGAAGTTCCATTGCCGGTTTGAGGTTATAGTGTTTTACTATTGCTGACATTTCATCAAACGGCAAAAACTCAAAATCCACAGCAACATCAATCACCCTGATATCAACAGATGGAGTATACCATACGCCTTTTTGAATTCTTGATACAGGAAATTTCTTTACATCAGGATGTGGATAACTACCACCATAAATTTCAAAGAAAACATTCAGGGTTTCTCCAAAATAGTTCTGCATTCTCTTGATACGATCAACGAGAAATGCTTTCATATTAGAAAGATTTGAATGCAGCCCATAAAAATTCTCATTCTCTTCAATAAATGAAGTTCGCTTTGCAAACTTCACCTTTTCGGCATCGGCACATACTTGAAAATTAGATCCATGAAGTTTGTTTGTCGCAACCCAAACCCCACTGTTAAGACCTTGCTTTTCAATCTCTTGAATTGTCTTTACACGATAAGTGTTTTCAATGCTTGGATACTTCATGAACTGAAGTTCTTTTTCTTCCTTCGGAGGCGGAAGAACAACATCAGCAAGAATGGATTTCCCACAAACAATACATTTTGCGTTTGTAGGATCCCCATCTGTCATGACAAAATTACAATCATGGATACCTTGAACTATATGAACCATATTTTTCTCCTTATTCAACGTTGACATATTTCATGCAAGTACGGAGAAGGTTATTGTAATCTCCTGACATTGCTTCGTTTATGAACAAATCAATTTCATTATTAGGAACACCGTTTCGCTTCATTTCTTTGCGAACCTTTCCGATAATATAAAATGCATTACCGTTCTCACCAATCAACTGCACAGAAATGTCATATTTGGGCTTCATTTTTTCTCCTTCATCAAAATTTTATGTTTACGCTCACTTTCAAGAATACAATACTATAAATTATCGTACTTGTAAATAAAAAAAGAGGGCAGAAACGAATCTCTGTCCTCTTTTCAAAAATCACAAAAAAGTTTTACGATTTAGGCTTTTCGTCCTGTAGAACCAAACCCACCTTTCCTGTTTGACGATGCTTTGTGTTTCTCAATTTCTTCTTCCGTTCCGCTACTGAAAAACATATTTCGCATTGTATTTTCCCGAAGTTCCAGTTGTGCAACACGCTCATGATGGGAGCATATAAACGGAACATTTGATGTATTATGAAGAAGGATCATGGTTTCATTCGTGTAATCAGAATCAATAGTGCCTGGAGAATTAATAAGAGTCACCCCGTGCTTCAGAGAAAGACCGCTCCGAGGAATCATTTTGAACTGAAAACCATGCTTGATAATAAATCGCATTCCTGTAGGAATCAATGCCCGATGATTAGGGCGAAGAATAACAAACATCATCACCCCATCACGATTTTCTACTGGCTGAAAATATTCATTGTTATCAGAATCGTACATTTTCACTTTATCAACATGATTTAGACAAACAGCAACATCAGCACAAGCGGATTCGGCGGTTTGAACTTCTGGAACAACGAATTCAGCATTACCGACAGGAACAATTTTTATATTAATATGCATTGCTTCTCCTTTCAAAAATCAAAAATTAATTCTTGCGTCCGCCAATATTGTACTTGGGAACAAGTTCCCACTTATCTTTTTCTTTAAACGGAACGACCTTGACAGAGGAATGTTTCAACTGATCCTGAATCTTGTCAATATCAACCACTTCTACAAGTCCCCAATCTTCAAGCATCTGAGCAATGGTGTTGCGGCGCATAGCATCCTCTTCAGAAAAGTTCGCCTCTTTTCCGTCAAGCAGCAACAGTTCCTTGAAATGAACGATATAAAACTTTCCACGCTTCTGGAGAATATGGCATGTCTGTGCAAGGCGTTTCTGACCTTCCTTCATTGACGCAATACCAATTCGGGTGAGCGTTTCCTTGACAATCAGAAACGAATCGTCTTCAGGAAGAAGAATTTCAATTGCCTGATCAAACCACTGTTCGGTACTCATTTTAATTTTCTTCATGTTTTAACTTTTCCTCTTTCTTTTTTTGATAACATCAGCCCCGCCTTTGTCGGTCAAGGCTACAATTTTCGTATAATCCTCTTCTTTGATTAAGTCAACAAACGATTTTGCGTTTTCATATTTACATTGGAACACCTCCATCAACAATTCAATTTTTTCGTCTTTTTTTCGTTTAGGCCAAGAATTTCTCCGTCTTGATTTAGGTACCACAGAATGAAGAAATAAAAAATGTTCTTTTTTGCCAATTTGAGGCATTTTGTTGATTTCATTAATTATAATGATATTCGCTTCACCTGTCAATGAAAAAAATCTATTCACAACAAATGGAGAGTACACTTTATTAAATTCTTCATTAAAATCAGGAAATTCTTTTGATGAAGAAATCATATTTATATAGTCCCATATCGTCTTGCTATCGTTCTTTTGTTTATTCATCTTTTACTATATCTTCAATAGAAGAATCAATTATAACAGAATTCTCCTCAGAAAGAAAAGGATACAATTCATCTAATGATGAACTGACCATATACGAAAGAATACTACCATGGTCAGATTTACGCATAAACGCATATATTATTGGAACCCCATATTGCCATTTGATATAATATAACTGTCCATTTCTTTTTTTAAGGGTTTTCCCTTCCATGAGAGCCGAAAGAACAGCGCAAAATCTTTTCGCTTTTTCCATATCAGTCCCTCATGTTACATTGAGCCATTAACTGTACAGTCAATGCAGACAAATTGAGTTCAGGATCAATTGCGAAGGCATGTTTGTATTGATAATCATTAAGCGTCAAAATTGCTTGTGCAAGAGAATCGTCTTTGACAATTAGCGTAATATTCTTAAACAGAATAGAAAAGAAATCCTCGGGAGAAATAAACGTTTCTCCAATCCACTTTCTGGCTGTTTTGTAATCTTTTGCCTTTAGTGCTTTAATGTAATCAGTAATTTCAACGTTTTCTTGGTAAAAAATCTCTTCGTTAATTTCACCGATTATCATTGCCGACTTCTGAAGTTGCTTCAGTGTCTTTCTATAATCAGGATAGTTTTTTTGAATAAGCAACGCAAGAGTTTTCTTGTCGTATTTGATTTTTTCAGAATCAAGAATCATCATACAACGATTCATGAACTGCATAGCCAAATCCGGTTTGTCTTTCGGTGCAATTTTGAAATCTACAACGTCAAGCCTTGACGATTTAAGCGGATCAATAATCTTGTGAAGATAGTTACAAGTGAAGATAAACCGACAAGAATTGCTTGTCTGCTCAATAAGCCCACGCAATGCTGCTTGTCCGTTCGGGCTTACATAATCAAACTCGTCTCCAATAAACACTCTTGCGTTTCCAGTCAAAGACATTGAAGAGGCAAATGAATTGATCTTTGTCCGAACGTCTTCAACTGAGTTATCCTTAGAACAGTTCATGAACAGAACATCGGCTTTCAGTTCGTTACATAGTGCCCGTGCAACTGTCGTCTTGCCGACTCCATGAGAGCCAGCAAGCAACATGTTATTAACTGATCCAGTATCACGCTGTTTAATGAAATACGCCTTTGTTTTTTTAGGAAGAATACAGTCGTCCACCGTCTGTGGTCTGTATTTTTCCTCCCATAGCATATTTTTAAGGTCTTCGTTCAATTCAGCCATATTTATTCCTTAATCAAAATTTGCTGTTTGTATTCAAAGCAACCCAATACTGAAGATTATCACCAAGAAAGTGGGAAAGTTTTTTAGACGAAATTCCTACGTTATACGATCCAGGAAAGAGATTCACAAGTTTGGACATTTCAATTACCACATCAAAATCAGTGATTTCAAGTTCAGCTTGAACCTTGATACGGAAGTTATTCGAGTGCGAATTATCAATATCCGTTACAGTCAGAATAACCGCATTTTCGTCCGGAGAAATAACCAACTGATTCAAAGACATTGTGGTTGCTGCTTTAATGATACTGGCTAACTGTGATTCGGTCAATTGAAAATTGATTTCTGTCTGCGGCATAACAATATCTTTTTTTACTGTCTCAACCGCTTCAGGAACAGCGAACATATAACGGACAATTGTGTTTGAATCATCATACTTGATTAAACAGTGATTATCTTCAAACTGGATATCTGCTCCGTCAAACATCTTGATAACTTGCAGAAAATTAGGAAGATCATAAATTGCAAATTCCTGAGGAAAATTCTCTTCAACTTCTGCCCGACCAATAACAGTCTTTCCAGCATCAACAGTCCTGATAACATTTCCGGGTTCAATCAAAATACTCGGATTGATCATCGTGTAATTCTGCAAAATTTGCATGGTGTTCTTTGTCAGTCTCATTTTTTTCTCCTTTTCCTTTTCTTAGGCCCAACTTGTTTGAATGACCATTCATTAAACCCTTTCGAGTCCCGTTTTAATTCATCGTTCATTATAGCAGGTTTATCCTGATTTTCAACTAAAATCGTACCCAAAAACATTTCTATTTCTTGATATGTCTGCCAAGGCGTCTTGATTGTCTGAAAATTCAATAATTCAAGTTTAGAATTTATTTCATATTGAATATATTGTCTCCGATCTGTCGGATATTTCAAATTTTTGCATTTTGAAATAATAACAATAGGAGAATTCAAGACAACGTTCAAATTATATGCAAGATTATCTCCATTGTTTGTTTTTACAATATCAGTAATTAGTTGTTCTATTGCATCACTTTTATTTCGTTTGTTAATCGGCCAGAAATATTTACTTATTTTATATCCCTTTTCATCACAATATTTTTGAAGTTTGTAAGGATCGCAAATATATTGATCTCCTATTTTCATAATTGGATACATTTTTCCACAAAAACACAATATATCAGAAACAATTCTTTCACTTATTGTTCCTATGCCTTCATTTCTAAAATATGACATTGAATGAAAATCATCCATCAATATAAGTGATTTATCAACTAAATCACCAGAAACATTGGCATGGCCAACAATTTCCATTTTTCTGATAAAAATTGGTTCGTCTGAATACGCAACAGAATCATAATAATCATGGAATTTACTTATCAACTTCATACTATCTGTCCTTTTCAATATATTTTGAAAATCCGTTAGTTTTTTCTGCTACTATATGACGATCAAAAAACGAATCAACTCCTTCTCTATGAGATATGACAAAAAACGAAACGTCCTTTTCATATTCAGAAATAATCTCCAAGAAATTTTCAATGCCGTTTACATCCATCGCAGAATCAAGAATTTCGTCAAAAAATAACAGATTTACCGATGCAGAATTTTTTCTTTTAGCAATTTCTCTCCATGTAAACATAAGAGAAAGATCAATTCGCAAACGTTCTCCTTCAGAAAAATTACCGTATTGAAACGAATCATAATTCCGTGCCTTACAAGATTCATCAAAATTTTCGTCAAAATTGAACAAAATATTAAAGTTGAATTTCTCCAAATATTCGTTGATTGTCTTGTTAATCAACGGAAGATAAAAATTAATGATCCTTGTTTTTGCCCCAGAATCTTTCAGAATAAACAATCCCTGTTTCATAATGTTTTGTTTAGTGTACAGAGATTTAACTTCCGCGTCAATACTTTTTACGTCATTTTTCAGTGCTTCAAGTTCATCGTAACTAATAATTTCATTTGTTTCCTCTTTTATGTCTTTCACATCTCTTTTTAGGATAACCAAATGATCTTTTTGAGAGGATAACTGGTACTTCAATTTTGTAATCTCTTGTTCAATCCGTGTATTCTCTTTTTCTTTGTTCTTTTCTGCTTTTATTTGATTGTCAATATTCAAAATTCGAGAATTTAACTCTTCCAAAGCAGCAAGATATTTTTCTCTTGCTGCAATAAGAATTTTTAGGTGTTTGTCTTTGTGGTTTTCATCCAAGTCTTTGTTGCACTTTGGGCATTTATCATTATTTTCATAAAATTCAATTTCTTTTTTTGCTCTTGAAAGATTGCTTTCTATTTTATGAAGGAATCCTTCAAGTTCTTTCTTTGAACGAGAAAGAGATTTATAGTCTTGGACTTCTTTCAAAGAAAGTTTATTGAAACTTATTTGTTCAGATATATCAAAAATTTTTTGCTCTGTTTCTTCAATACCATTTTTTCTTATTCTTATTCTTTCTTCTTTTGACCTAGCTGAACATTTATATTTTTCAAAAAGAATTTTATATTGTTTTTTCGTGAACTCCTTTTTATTCTCCTGTAAATTCATTTCAATTTCATTATCTTTCAAACGTTGTTTCAACAATTCATTCATCTTTGAAAATATTGAAATGTTCAAAATGTCTTCAATGATTTCCCTTCTATGAGCAGAAGGCAACTTCATAAACGGAATATAATTAGACGATCCAAGAACAACAATTTGGGTAAACGTCTTGTAATTCAGATTAAGAATTTCGGTTTCAAGAATCCGTTGATAGTCTTTTGTGGAAGCCTCTTGCTGAAGGAGAACTCCATTAGTATAGATTTCAAAAATATTAGGAGAAATACCACGAATGACTTTATATTGATTTGTTTTGATTGAAAAATCAATTTCAACCAAAAGATCAGATTTGTTGATATTGTTTATCAATCCGCCTTTCTTGATATCTCTAAATGCTTTTCCGAAAAGACCAAAACAAATAGCAGTAATGAGGGTTGACTTACCATGCCCGTTTATTCCAGTAATAATGGTTTTTTGTGCTTTTTCAATGTCAATTACAGTTGGCACGTTACCAAACGAGAATAAATTTTTGAATTTTACTTTCTGTATTTTAATCATTTAATTTCTTGAGCTTGGTTGTAAAGTTCGCCCATAAGCATTTTTAGTTCATACCCATTTTCTAATTCAGATTCATCAATGTATTCGGTCAAAAATTCAAGAGTGTCTTTTTTTATGAATTCGTGAATTTGTTCATCTTCCACGATATTAACATTTTCAACCACAGTAAGCAAGTGAGGATTCGAGTCTTTGATTTTTTTCAAGAAAATATCAAATTCGTATCCATTATTTTTCTGATCAACATAAACTTTCAGGATTTTATTAGAAAAATCAGTCTCTTCCAGTATTTTGATAGAACTTTTTTCGCCATAAAACACCTTTTCAAAAATTGTTTCATGGTTTTCAAGAAAGGTTATCTTGTCTGTCTCTGTATCATAAAGGACAGTCCGCTTTAGATCATTATAATCATTCCACGACAATTCATAAGGACTTCCGACGTAAATTATTTTGCTATGATTACTTGGTATGTGGAAATGACCTGAAAAAGTACGTTTGAATTTATCAAATAAAGAGGATGCAAGACCTGTCTGATTAATAACATTTTTCATCATATAAAAGCCGGATATATCAAAATGACCACAACACACATCAGCCAAAGAATTATCAATCATTGAAAGACATTTTTCTTGATTATCAGGACAAATCCAAGGAACCATCAAAAATTTAGATGAATCAATTGAAATTTCTTCCGGAGCGTCATAAATATTAAATCCAGTCCATCCTAAAAGTTCTCTAACTGCATTTATTTCAAGAGAGCTTTTATAATACGAATCATGATTGCCAACAATAAGATGAATATTGAAGCCGGATTCTTGTAAAATTTCAGTAAAAAATTTATGGGTCTTTTTGAGAGTTTTGTAATTTATTGCTTTTCTAATATCGTAAACGTCACCCAAATGAATAAAATCAGTAACATTGTTTTCTTTGAGAACTGGAATAAGTTCTCTGAAAAAACCTTCCTGATACTGAAGAAAGAAATCATTTGAATTTGACGCACCAAAATGGGTATCTCCGATTATCGCAACGATGGCCATTTTTAACCCATGAAATCATCAAAAACAGAAATAATTCTCTGCTTTTCTTTTTGCTTAATTGTTGGTTGCACAAATTCAATCAATTGGTTATTTTCTGCAAGCAAAGCGTGTATTGATTCAATAAACTGCCTAGAATCAACAGGGATATCTGTATTACCGTCAAAATGTTGATCCATCAATTCACTGATTTGATCATCATCAGAAAGGACGCGAAGAAATTTTTCTTGATGGCGGGCTTCTGTCTTGATTCTTCGCACAAAAGCATGAAAAGCAACTTGGGTGAAGTACCCAAATGCATTCGTTGAAATCTCTGGTTTAAAATTAATCGCCGCTTTGACACAGTTCTCAACAGCGTCTTCAATCATTTCTTCTTTGAACGTGTATCCTATAAAATTGGTTTTATTCGCTAAATTATAACAAATATCAAGAATACACTGACCAATATATTCCCCGCCCTTAAATTTATTCAAAGAAAGATTTTGATTTGTTTCTTTTTCTTTGATATACGCGGAAAGAGTCTCCGTAAATAGTTTGTTGTCAACATAATGATTTTTCTTGGATGATTTTTTCATTTAATCTTTCGTGAATGAATTTTATAGTTAAACCCTTCATGTTTATATATTTTCCACCTTTCTAAAAAATGATGAAACACATAATTTGTTTTTTCGTTCCCTTGTCTAGTCGTATATGAAATCTTATCAACTATGTCATAAAGTACCACTCTGTCTTTATTTTCGTTTTTTCTTAGCCCACGGCCAATTGACTGTAAAACTTTGATTTTTGACTTTGACGGACTTGCAAAAATAACGTTGTGGATATTTTTTATTGAAACGCCAGTTGACGTTGTTCCGTATGATGCCACTAAAATAATGTTATCATTCTTTTCCATCAAGGCTCTGTAATCTTCTCTTGTCTCTGCTTTCACACTTCCATCAATAAAATACACCTTTTTATCAATTTTGCGATTTTCTATTTCATATTTTATTCTATTGTAAATCACTTTTCCATGTTTGTCAACTAAATTGAACAATATAAGAGAATTATTTTTCAAAGACAAAGACAAGGCTACAAGATTATTCATCCTGTCTTCATGAGAAACAATATGGTCAATTTCCGTTGCATATCCTATTGCAGCGACAGATTTTTTATTTTTGCCTTTCTTCGCGGCAGTAATTTTTTTCCTTAATTCAATTGCACTTTCTTCTGTATACTCAAAAACGATGCAGTTTATCATTAATTGAGAGATAAATCCTTTATCCATCAATTCCTTTGTTTCAATTACTTTCTTTTCTGCACCAAAATGACCGAGGATAACAAGTTTATGACATTTTGTGTCTTGAAGGGTCCCAGTAAACCCATAGCGAATATAAGCATTAGAAGAGGATTCCATGATGCTGGACAACTCTTTTGATGCTGCTCCATGAACTTCATCAACAATTACCATATCAAAACGCTGAAAATATTGCTTTTTCATATTTTGCATGGACTGCCACGTTGAAATAATAACAGGCTTGTTGGTGTTCTTTTCTTGTCCGCTATAGATTTTATGGCAATGTTTTTCTGTATTGAAACCATTTTTTGTTGAATAATCTTGAAAATCAGAATACATCTGAAGAACCAAAGAAACAGTAGGAACGACCAGAAGGATATTCATTGACGGGTTCTGATTAAGATACCAGCGAATCAATGAATAGATGATAAGAGACTTTCCGGAAGATGTTGGGGATACAACAGTTGAACGAGGATTGTTTATGCAATAAAGGATTGCTTCCTCTTGATACAAATGAGGTTTAATGTCTTCATTTTTTGACTGAGGAGACAAATCCCCTAGAAACGCCTTAAAATCGCTTGTATTGCATTTCTTATCAAGCGCAACTAGAGACTCGTCATAAGAAATAATCTTTAACTGGCGCGATCCTGCGAATTCCTCCAGCTTAAAAAACAACCCTGTGTACAAAGTTTGATTGGCAAGGTTAAAAAGACGTTTTTTCCCGTCCCAAACCTTGTGTTTATAAAGCGGCATGAACTTTGCTCCGGGAACATCAAAAGTAAAATATTCATGAAGTTCCCGAAGTATCCCTTCATCGGCCGCAATTTGCATGTATGTGGCATTTAATAATGCCACATGAATTTCATCAGAATTCACTCTTTCTCCTTTCAGTTTGTTTAATGCTCAACGCTTGGAATTACCACTTCTCCTTGAAGTTCATTTTTCATCTTTTTGAATTCTTCAATGTGGTGTTCTTCCTCTTCAATAATATGCTTTAAGAGTTTTTTAACATGAGGATTTGTCGCTTCTAACATTAATTTTGAATACAATTTGACTGCTTTTTCCTCTTCAACAATACCGATATCCATTGCTTTAATGTTAGGGCAAGTTTCTTCCGTTATTTCCTTGTATGTTTTCATACATTCATCCCGTTTAAAATTGTTAAAAGTATAAATACTTATACAAAAAGCAGTTCGCAAGAGAACGCCAATTCTCTTGCGAACCTAAACCCCAACATCTATATTCGAGGTATAGCATGTCAGAATCTAAACATATTTATATTGTATACAAAACTACCAATCTTGTCAACGGAAAATTTTATATTGGCAAACATAAACAGAAATTTCATTTCCCCATTTTATTTGATGGATATTTCGGTTCAGGCATTCTTCTCATCAATGCAATAAAGAAGTACGGTAAAAAGAATTTCATTCGTGAAACACTTCATGTCTTCTACACACCAGAAGAAGCATTCGCCAAAGAGAAAGAAATAGTCAATGAGAAATTTGTAAATAGCAAAGACACTTATAATCTTATGATTGGTGGTTTGGGAATAACATTTCACACTGAAGAATCAAAAAGAAAAATAGGAGAATATCATAAAGGTAAACCTTCTGGAATGAAAGGGAAAAAAGCATGGAATAAGGGAATTTCTAAAACAGAAGATGAAAAAATCGTTTTAAGCATTAAAGCAAAAGAAAGGCTTTCTAATAAAGAAAGCCATCCTTTGTTTGGAAAACATCATAACGATGAAACAAAACAAAAAATAAGTGAACAATCTAAGTTAAAATGGAAAGATGAAGAATATAGAAACAAGATGAGAATGCTTTGTGTGGGAAGAAAACCTTCTGAAGAAACAAAACTAAAAATAAGTAATGCTAATAAAGGTAAACAAAAATCAGAAGAAACAAAACAAAGAATGAGCATTGCTTCTAAAGGAAAACCCAAACCCAAACTAATATGCCCTCATTGTGGTAAGATTGGTGGAAGCGGCATCATGCAAAGGTGGCATTTTAATAACTGTAAATTTAAGAAAACTCACCATTCATGAATTTTAATGCTTTAATCGCATTTCCAATAGTCCATTGTCGCCGGTTCACTTCTTCAATCGTCTTTTGAATAAATTCAACTTCCTGTTTAACAACATGAATTTTTACATCAATTTCCTGTATCTGTTCATCAGCTTCAACAAACATGGGAACTTCCTGCTTCATCAATTTAAGATGAAAAGAGCCATCTTTAACATACGTTTCATTGCTGGCTTTACCAGTATAATAAAGCCACTTCTCTTTCATGAGAATTTTTTTCTTCAGTTCAAGCGCAAATATTTTGTCTTTTCGTTGATATAACTTTTTGAGCCATCTATTATGGATTTTTGGGGTTCGCAATGCCTCAACATCAAGTTGCGACCTGTCAATTTCAAGGTCTTTTTCTGCTTCGCTTGTAAGTTCATAAAGACTCATTCATCCTCCTAAATCGTCGTGTCTTTTTCAAAATAAAAATAATCGTAGGCAAAAGTTACTGTTGCAGTTAAATGCCCAACTCCTTCATTGTTTGTCATAAATGGCAAAGTTGAAAGATTTGTTGGAAAAGCACCAACAAAAACAACCCTCTGTCTAAAATTCATTTTATTTGTCAATAATGAACATTGTAATTCATGCTTTCGCGTGTAAACAGTATCTTGTTGAACAAGTTTTCTATACTGTGCAGTGCTTCTTGGATATCCTAAGTGCATTATCCACTTGAAAACTTCAAGATAATTTGTTAATTCTTCGTCTACAAGAAACGAAACCATAAGATCCTCAAAGACAATTTTATCTCCGGGATGCTTCACTTCAACCAAAGGAGTTGGCTGTTCTGCAACCCCTAGAGTTACACTTGGAAGATCAAGAGTTTGACAGAACAGAGAGAATAACGGTAATTCTGGAATACCGAAATGAAAATTTGCGTCTTTTGTGATATTTAATTTTTTACCTAAATCTAAATCTGGCATTAATTTTCTCCTGGGGCAACCAAGTCAGCAGAAATAAGCATATCAAGCACATCGGTTACCGTGTCATATTGTTTGTGTTTCATGAGATCATTAATCACATACCCTCCATTTGTAAATGAAAGCGCAAGAGTTCTTCCAAGATCATCGGTGATATAAACTTTACCGTCATCTTCGTTATAAAGAGAATATTCACTTAGTTGAAACATACCCGATTCTATGGATCTATCCTCTTCGTATTCTTCAAATTTTCCGAAAATATCCAAGGTTGTTATGATTTCTTTCATGGGACTCCTTATGGGGTACATTGTTAAACTATTCGCACAATATATATGTATTTATCTTGGAAGTCAAACAAAAAATGCGGGACCGGAAGGAGGACCGGTCCCGCAAGGAGAAAGGAGAAACTGCATAATGATCATTATTATACTATTATTTATACTTTTGAAAAATTACAAAAAATCATGTTGGATATCCATGCAAAATTTTACAACAAAAAAGAGGGTTGGTTTTACCCAACCCTCTTAGCATACTTCAAAGGTTAATTTTTGTCAATAAAATTAACCGAGGTTTGTAACCTTGAACAGACGGAAGTAAGGATTCGCTCCAATACCGCCACCGAATGGGTTAGCAGCAAAACCAAAACGAGTCTTGAAGCCGATTCGTGGCTGGAAGTCATCCTGACCCTGAGACTTGTAAAGAGTGAATGGAACGTAAGGACAATAGAAAGCACCAGCATCATACTGATTTGATCCTTTGAACCCAACCAGTACAGAATTGATTGAAGTATAAGGATCAATGAATACCTTAGTGCGACCATTCAGCATACCGATATAAGTCATACCAGTAGGATCAACGATGTTCGGAGACATATAATCAGAACCCTTACCAGTGTCAAGCAGACCAGTCATTGCAAGAGCGGAAGCGATATCAGCAGAAACGATAAGGAAGTTACCTTTACCGCGCCGAGTCTGAATAGCAATAAGGTTTGCTTCTTTTTCAATCTGGAACATAAGACCCTTGAAACGTTCAACCGACCAACGACCGTTTGAGTCAGTGTCAAGATCGTATACACCGTTTGTGGTTGTACCAGAAGTGATCAATGCACCCTGTTTTGCAAGAACGTAGCACCGACGAACAAGTTCACGGTTGATTTCTGACAGAAGTTCAGTAGACAGAATATTGGTAAGTTCAGCATCAGCATCCAGTCCATGAATCGCTTTAAGGTCTTGTGACAGTTCATGGGTCCAAGTTGCCTTCAATGCGCGTGAAGTAGCAGTTACAGAACTTTTCTCAATGCTGAATGCCATCTCGTTCCATGCATTAGTAGAACCAAGCAATTCAGCAGCAGCAGTTGTCATACCAGTACCATAACCGTAATCAACAGAAGTCGGATCAGTCAAAGTACCGTCAGGAGTACCGCCACTATTACCAGTCCATGTAGGAGTAGATGCAGCAGTGGTCATGTCAGAACGAACACCAGCGAAGCCAGAATTTGCTTCATCAAAGAATGCTTCAGGACCCGCCTGATCTTTGTCCCCGTCTACATAACGCGAACGAATCGCAAAGATAAGTCCAGTAGGACCGGACATTGGCTGAACACCAAAAATGTCAAAAGCGATCATTTTCGGAGCATTTCTACGAATCATTGAAATGAGAACTGGATCCCATTTGTCAACGCCACCAGTGACGTTAGTAGGAGCCTCAGTGATCATTGCTTTTTCCTGATTCTCAAGCATACGAAGAGTTACTTTCTTCTTCCAATCATCCTTAATCGGAGTCTCTGACTCTGCTTCAAGAATAGGATTCCACTTTTCCGAAAGTTCTTCAAAACCAACATTGTTTGTGTAAACAGACATATTTTTACCTCTTAGATCATTTAGTGTTTGTTAAATTTCTTGGCAATTTCTTGAAAATAAATCTTTTGTATTATTATTTATAATTTCAAGAAATTGCGTCAAATTGTGGTTTTTTACTTCTTTTTGAAATGATTAATGTACAGTTTCATACGGTCATCAATCTTGCTTTCATCAATCTTTTCTTTATCCTCGGGCTTACCAAAATATTTTTCAATGACAAGAGAAACCTTTTCTTTATAGCTTGAATCGTCTTCATATTTGAATTCAGAAATAAGGTCAGAAAGTTTTTCTTTTTCTGTTTCAGTCAACTCTGTAGCAAGTTCATTGACGATTTTTTCCGTTTTCATTTCATCAATTTCTTTCTTGAGAGAAAGAATTGTGTTTGTGGTTTCGTCAAGTTTGCTGGTAAGTTCTTCAATAGTATCTTCTGCCTCTGCAACCAGATCAATTTTTTCCTCTGGAACATCAATGTAATTCTCAACGAACAGATTCCGAATACCAGCAAGAACGTTTTCAGAAATTTCTTGACGAATGCCTTTTTCTACTGCAAGCTCATTCTCGTTCATCCATTCATCAGCAACATAAGAAATATATTTGTCAATGGATTCTTCAATTTTCTCAAGAGCCTCTTCAAGTTCACTTTCGTATTTGTCCGAAAGTTCATCACACTTACGAATAACCTTTTCGGCTACAACGGCATTAAAAAGAGTTTCAAGGTCAGATTTTACCTTTTCATCAATTTTTGCGCCTTCAAAGATTTTTGCTAAGGACTCTTTTACATCAATTTCTTCATCATCGTCATCATCATCCTCTTCGTCATCTTCTTCCTTCATTTCCTTTTTCTTTGCTTCAATCAGAGCAGCAATCTCTTCCTCTGACAGTCCTTCCATTTCTTCTTCAGTAAGTTCAACCTCTACTGCTTCAAGAATAGCAAGTTTTTCTTCGTCCAGCGATTCCTGCAACTTTTTTTTGATTGTTTCCAGAACTGACATATGGTACTCCTATTGTGTTCAAAATTTTATTTTTTATTAGCAAATTGCAAATTACTAACAGTCTTATTTTTCTACTATTATTTATACTTCACAGAAATTGTAATCAATTATTCTGAAAATTTAAGAATTGTTGCCATCAATGACTGAGCATTAGCAATTTTTTCTGCTTCAGAAAGTTTTTTCTTATAAAGCAAATTTCTTGCTTTTTTGATTTCAGCAACGTTTACCGGCTTTATAACACCAGCTTCAATGACATAATCAACGGATTCATAAACACCATTAACAAAAGCATCAGGAGCAGAAGGATCGGAAACAATATCAACAGTGACCATATGATAATCACGATTAACGACTTTTGATCCTCTATAAGGACCGGTTCCTTCTTTGAGGGATCCAAGACCCCTACTAGAAACTCCAAGATTTACTCCACCTTCAATGAGACCTCTTACAATATTACCAACAGGAGTATTCAAAATCTTTGCCTTTCCAATATAATCATGTCCTTCAAGTTTCAATGAAGTAATAAGGTGACTTGCATTTTTTGGATCAACAGAAGGAGAGGTTGGATGATTAAGTTCTCCCATTGCTCTGTTTGGAGTAACATAATTATCAATATATTTTTCTACAACTGGTTTAAGAACGTCAATAGGATAAATCCTTCCGTTCCTATTTTTCTTTTCTGCTTGAAGAAATATTCCTTCAATGAAAAGTTCTTTTGTTCCGTCTCTTGACTCGGATACCATTGTTGAATTATCAAAAATGATATCCATAATTAACTTTGCCATTTATTTCCTCTTTAAAATTATCTCATTTACAATAGTGTCATAAAGTAAATCAATATTTTTGATATCATTATTTATCATTTCACGAATTTTATTTCTTGTATATGAAATTGTAATTCCGCTATAATATTGGCGAATGGTTCTTGCTTTCTTCTCATTTGATTCAATGATGTATTTTTGGAAGTTATCCGATGCTTTAGATTTGTCTCTAAGCCATTCACCGGTCATTTCATTTTTATACAAAATTACTTTTGAGCCGTTATTAAGCGGAACTACTTTTGTTTTCATCAATCGTCCGCAGATTTTCTAATTTGTTTTAAAAGATTTGACCCGACTTCTGCCCGTTTTGCTTCAATGCGATCCATAACCTCCCTCTTAATGGCAGAGTCAAAAGATTTTTCAACTTCAGACGGACTGCCGTCAATTGCGCCTATTACAATTTCTCTATATTTCATTTTTGATCCTCTTCGTCCTCTTCATCGGGCTGTTGTAAGACAACAGGGACGGGACGTGGTTCTTTTTCTTGAGGTTCTTCCTCTGGTTCTGTCTCTTGCTCTTTATCACGCTCTCTTTCGAGTTCTTTGATTTCTTCCTCAGTTTGGAATAAAACATGCCGCCTGATCCATCCTTTCGAGAAATAATTATCCCGATGATTGTTGACAAGATCAAGAGTTTCCATTCTAAGATTCAACGTCTCAAGTTCTTTCATTTCTGAAAAATGAGAATCGTCTTCCCACTGATAAAAAATTCCTTTCTGAATCGTTTCCCATTCATTGAACTTAATAATTTTCTTCAGAACGAGTTGAGTTTTCAAAATATCATCAAAAATCGTTTGACCGAACTGATTCCGTAGATTATTGATGAACTTTGAAAATTTTATTTCATCGCGGGTAATTTCACCTGATTTACCAAAAACAAAGGTTGCTTCAGGATCAACACGACCGATAGGAACGTTCAACGATCTATACAGTCTTTGTTTAAAATAATTTGTCTCTTCAGTAATCCCAGCAAAAGTAGTGTTCCCACCAATTGTTGATATTTCCGTTCCTTTACCACCTTCACGCCTAGGAAGCCAAAAGTCTTCAAGAATTGACTTAATGTGGCTTTCATTCCTCACTTTTCCAGTAGACGCATTATAAGACAACTTATTTCTGAACCTCGCCATTAATGACTGAAGGTAAGATTCTGCTTTATTTTTAGGAAGATTGCCCACATCAACATAGAAAACCCGTCTCTCAGGAGCACGAGAAATTCTATAGATAAGCATAGCATCTTCCATTTGATTCAACTGATTAGCTGGTTTAATCGCTTTATGGAGATACGACAAAACCGAAATTCTCATTTCGTCCATAAGACCAGACGTAGAAAAAACAACCGAATCAGCAGTTAATTCAATACCCCTGTGCATTTCACCAGAAATATTATAAGACTGTAACGGTTTATTGACAAATTCAACAGGGGTGTTATTATCAGGAAAATAAATATATTTTTCATCTATTTCATAAATTTTTTCTACCCCATCAATCATTTTCTTTTTTATTTCACGAATTTTCTTGATTTTCGTTGGGTCAATTGCTATAATTTTTGTAATGCCGTTACTCTTCTTATTTTCGTCAACGTACAAATAAAAAGGCATTCTTCCGTCAATATACCATTGACGGAAAGTGTCATCTGCTTTGTTGTCAAATTTTAGAAGACCAAGAATATTTTCAAATTCTTCAAAAATCTTTTTCTTGATATTGTCAGATAGTTCAACTCCATCAAGATTTATTTTGACTGGGAAATGTTCAGATTTTGAATAAACAATGGCATCATTGACAATTTCATTTATTGCTTGATCCACTTCCGGAATAAACGAGATTTCCCGATACAAAAGAATTAGTTCACGTTCGTTGGAAATTGCTTTTAGAACATCAGTATATCCGTCATAGTACACACCACCATAATCAATGACCTCCACAGCACCGTCATCGTATGTATCTTTGACGATCTGTGGAGAGTCAAGTTTATTCTTTTTTAGATCAAGCCCGAAGGCCTCAAAAAGTCTTTCAAACATAATTATTATGCTGCGCCGTTAGAAAGCCAATAAGAACCCACGGCGAAGGTTATTGTAAATTCTTCAATTTGATCATTCGAGTCAAAAGCCAATTCAATTTCAGAAATTTCTGTCGGCCAAATGTCTTTGAATTCGTAAGTGTACAGAATGCCGCCGGCCTGATCAAGTTGCTGAACGGTTGCGTTTCTGTAATAAGCATTAATATCAACAGGACCAACGTTTGATTCGTGTCCGTTGATCAGAGAAGACCACGCTTCAACTGCTTGACGAACAGCAAAATTCGTGTCATTGAGTACAGTAATAGTCCAGTCTGCAAAAATACGGTTACCAGCAACCTTGAGTTGACGACCCATATAAGGAACGTCAATCATACCCATTGAGCTTGATGGAAGTTGAGAACCGCGACAAACGAATTCAAGCGTACTGCCGAGTTCTGCAATTGTAACAGCATACAGGTTTGGTCTTGCGCCTGAAATAAATGCGCCTTTGAAAGCGTTAATTGACAAATCCATTTTGTCTCCTATTTTTATATTGTAGTGTTTATTTTATGTTTACATTTATCAAAATGAAACCTTTTCATTACGGGCAACCCACCGATTTTTCCACAATAAGGGCAAACAACTTTTATTTTTGGTTTCTTCATTTTTTGTTTTGATTCTTCAGAGTGTTGTTTTCCATAAAAATTTCCCTTCTCGCCACGTTGTGATTCGCTTATTTTTTGTTTGGTTTCTTCAGAATGGTGTTTTCCGTAATTCCAATGATTTTCTTTATTCTTCAATCTTTCTTTTGCTTTCATGCTCATTTTCGCTTTTGATTCGTCACTCATAATTTTACCTTTATTCTTTTCTCTCAATATTAGTTTAGTTTCTTCAGAATGGCGTTTTCCATAATTCGGATGATTTTTTCCGTATTTTCCAAAAAGAGGATGATTCTCACCTTTCATTGAATCACTTATTTTTTTCTTCGTTTCGTTTGAAACCGATTTTCCTTTTCTTTTTTCGCTTATCTTTTTTCTAGCTTCTTCTGTGTGAGTCTTACCATACATATAATTTTCAGATCCTGACAAAGTTGGCGGGTGTCCTCCACCAACACAAAGATTATAAACCATGTTTTTTTGGATAAACGTTTCGTTCACGATTTCGGCTTCTTTATCATAAGCATCATTTTCTTTATCAAAAACAAAAAGAGTTTCACGAATAAAATTTTCTTTTCCATATTTATTTATAGCAGAACGCAATAACATACCAGAACCATAATATCCGTCAAATTCAAGGTCATTTTTATTTTGTCTGTGAACCCCAACATAATATTTATTGTTAATTATATTAGTCGTTTTATATACTATATAGATATATTCAGACCCCAATTTATTTTGAATAGAGTAAATGTTATCCTCTTAATGTTGTAAGTGTTTCTTTAAAATGAAAATTCTTCATTAGTATTTATGATGCCACATAAACCCGAAATAATTTCTTCTCTGCGGCCCATTTCTTTGCGATCTTAACAGCATCACTAATTCATTGCTTGATTTCCCGTCTTTTGAGCAAATGATTTTACAATTGAAGCTGGCATTTATTTCTTTTTGATATCAATTTTATAAACTTCTTTCATTCGTGTAATAAAAGCATCAATGTCCTGATCTTTGTTTAGTTTTGAAATAACCTTCTTTCCATGTTGGTTAGAAAGAATGGCATCAAATCCCATTTTTCCTTTCTTAAAAGACAAATCAAAATCTACTCCTTTCACAATTACTTTTAGTGGAGATTTTGTATAAGACGAAATATTAGAGGACGTTTCGTTGATACTCTCGGTGTATTCTTTGAATGTTTTCATTTTTTCCTGTGTTTGATTATTTTCTTTTAAATAAATTCCTGTTGTCCCAACAACCATTTTCAAAAATTTTCGGGTGAAAGGCTGAAGTCTTCTTGGCCCTTCAAGCAAATACAATGATAATGCTTCTGCAAAAGCCTCTGCCGCATTTTTTCCGGCATAGGCAGAAATGTATTCTTTATATGTTTGCTTTCCTTCTAATTCCCAAAGACGCCGCCACAACTGATCTTTGTTCCGTATTTTTCCGCCGCTTAATTCTTGAGCTATAAAATACATAGAAACATATTCTAACGGATCATGAATTGAGTCAAGGACTTTGTTGATGTTTTTGGGAAGTTGACCATTTTCATCGGTTATTTTTGCCATCGTTTTAACATGATCACGAGTAACAACGAACTTACGACTAATAATAACATCATCCCATAAATCCCGCACGCTTTTTTTCAAATTATTATAATAAAATCTGTGCGCTAGTTCATGAAGCAAAACTTGCTTTGCAATATTTCCCTCACTCATTCCAAGAACATAAATCATCACTTTGCCTTTTTCTGTGTGGTGAAATTCTCCACCAAGCATACTTCTATTGTCAAAATTAAATTCAATTTCTAATTGTCTGGTTAATGTCTTGAAACCATTTTTATTCAATAAATCCACAACAAACGGAATTTCATATTGAATATAGTTCTTGATATATTTTTCATGGAAGGATGTTCGTTCAGCAGCAGGAATAATAACACGGACGCCCTTTACTGAAAGGATTTCGTCTTTCTTGGGAATTATGTCTGCCTTTCCCATATCATCAATATAATCTTGTATTGCACGGAAGGCTTGTTTAAAGTTCTCGTTCCACCTTCTAACGTTTGTGTCTTTCTCTTTGATGAATCTATGAAAATCAGGAGAATCTTCCATACCACTTGTAGGAAAAGCACTACCGCCAGACAATCCTATAAAAGCAGTCCATGCAGTGCTTCTAACTCTTTTTTGTAATTCTGGTTCTTTGTTTTTTGACTCGCTGGATCTACCTAATGTTGGGTCAATAAGTTCTTTATAAACCCAATGTTCAAAATTATCTGCGAAATTCAAAAATATTTTTCTCGCCTCTTCATATTGGCTATATGATTTGGCTGAATACTTGACTTCCCATCTGTTTCCAGTATCAATTCTTTCTGGATTAACGTCACGATAAATCTTGTTCAATCTGCGAAGACCAGATTTAAATGATTCTAGTTTTTGGCCGTGGGTTTTTTCGTCAAACGATTGTTTGGGTTTTGGAGGACGGCCTCTTGGAGCTTCAAAAATAAATGTTTTAAAGTCTTTCATTCTTTTGTGTAATTTTGTTTAAAAATAGATGGCTTAACTGGAAACATATCGTCTTTTATACCAATAACAATGAAATCGCCTTTTGAGATCCGCATATTACCTTCAAGGGTTTCAATATACGGACCATCTTTGTCTGTCTTAAACATTTTATGATTTTTTATTTCATCAGGAAGTTTATCAACATCTCCTGTATATTGAGCAGAATGAACAATATTTGGCTTTCTCCGATATTTTTCCAGTTCTTCCATCATTTTTTTAAATGTTTTAACTTTTTCTGTCAACGTCATTTCATCCTTTCTAAAAGATTTGTCCATGATTTCAAATTATGTACACCAAGATTTCTTCCTGTTGGCTTGAATTCTTTGAAAATTTTAAATTCATCAAGATTGAAACCATACACAGAAGCATATTTCCAATATTTATCTTTTCGTAAATCATATATACGATCCAAATCAAGAATATAATCGTCAACCACACAGACAGCATGACCAGAAGTCTTATCCATACAATAAACAATCCAAGGATCATAACCTTCTTTCTTTAAGTCAAAAAACTTTGCTATTGCAAAATCTTCACAATCACCTAATCCATTTTTGATGAATTCTTTTGGTGTTTGCCAATAATCTACTTTACCAAAAATAAGTTCATCGCTCCAATAACGAACTGTTTTTGACTTATTCCACTTATCGTTTATTTCAATAATTTTTGAAGGAATGGATTCCATTTTGTTTTTTGATTTGAAAAAGTTAATGATTTTTAAAAATATATTCATTTCTTGTAAAGCAAGTTGCCAGAATCAAAAATGATAGAATATCCGTTATTAAACATATTTTCAAATTCCGACAATTCCGAATTGAATGTTTCTAACTTATCCTTTAATTTATGTTTCTGAAAATTTATTCTTGAAAATATATTTCCATTTTTTGTATAAAAATAATTAGGTTGAGTTTTTCTCAGAAAATCAAAACCGTTATGCTCATAAACATTGTTCAAAGAATTTGTCCATCGTCTATTTCCAAAAGAATAAACTTCTGTATAACCAGAATTTTTTAATAATTTTGAAAATGATCCAATAACATTGGTATTAAGTTTAGAACAAAACCTACCAAGTTCAATTCTATTTTGTCTTTTAATGAACGTCATTATAGACACCAATTCCCCTTTATATTCTAAACCTATACAATCAAAATATCCAAGTTTTCCTTGTATATGATTTTTCTCTAAAAAAGGAAAAACTTCAGATTTTTCTGGTTTAACAATTTTGCACTTTCTTGAAAAAATTCTTTCTCCAAGATTAAGTTTGTTTCTTATCATTGAAATCCATATATCCTTCTTTTCAATCCATTCATTGTCAAAAATATGAAACAATTGTATGCCTTGAGATTCACATTGTTCCGTTTTATTAAAATGATTTTTCTTTGCAATCAAACGGTCAACCGTTTTTATACTATGATGATATATCCCGTTTATTTCTATAGCAAGATTTATTGAAGGAATAAAAATATCTAGTTCTTTTGGTTTAATGATTCGTCTATCGTTTGCAACAAAATCAACATTCCAACTTTTAAGAATTTCTTGTAATTCTATTTCATAAGAAGAAACATTATTAACATTAAATTCAACATCAAATTTTCCAAGAATTTTATAAATATGATGAAATGATATATTAAATTTCTTGCTTACTGCATCAATGCTTTTAGTTTTATTCCAAAATTCAAACAATTCGTTGTGTTTTTGTTTATAATTTTCGAGCGTTTCTTTTTTGTTGTTTTGATATGTCAAGGAATAAGAAACAGCAGATTTTTCCTTAATTTCTTCAACTTGTGAAATGTTATTAACTCCATATTTTTCAAACACAGAATCTTTCACTTTTTGTTGAACAGTAGAAGAATGAAATGGAGATTCACCTCCATATCTTTTTTTGCAAGTTTGCTTCCTTTTATTTTTAATAATTTCATTATTTGAAATAAATTTCGCCCTACAATTCACAGAACAAAAAACTGAAAAATCATATTTTGAATCATCATTAATAATAGAACCACATAATGGACATTTCCTTTTTTCGTTCTCTCCGTTTAAAATATACCATAAACGAATTTTCAATGATTGATCTTCTTTTAAAAAAGAGGTTTCTTTAAAAATTTCTTCTATTTTTAGCGGAAACTTCTTTTTTAAAAAATTATCAGAAAGAATTTGCTTTCCTGATTTTGAAAAACAATTTTTCAAAACCCATGGTCGTAATTTATTCATTCATGTCCTTAGAAAGTCCAAAAAATAAAGAGGGAAGGAAGATGGACTATTCTTCTTTTCGGTGATCAGCCTATCCCTCTTATATCATTATTTATCGTTTATTTCAATTAGAAATCACCAAATGTTCCAATAATTTCGTCAAAGTCAATTCCTGTCGGAGTTGCGACAAAGTTAAGAGTTATCCAATTGATTGACCTTGCCGGTTTCACGTAAATATCACCGACAAATCCATTACTGTCAATTACATAACCAGTGTTATTTGTTTCATCACACACCACCCTGGAACCAATAATACCACGTCTGCCCTCAACATCACGGAGATACGGTTCAACAATCTGAATAAAGCGAAGACGGGTGAATGCATCATTGAATTCAAAGAGTGCATAACGGCTTGCTTTCGTGATCGCCTTCCGAAGAGTAATAAACAGTCTACGGACATTGATACGATCAAAAGCAGAGGGTTTGGTCAACATTGTCTTGTCGCCTAAAAGAATCGTTCCTTCACCAGCAACAGTAACAATCGGATTCACGCCATTCTGATACAGTTCATCACGATCAGTCTTATCAGGATTCCATGCAAGTTTAACAACGTTTTTAAGATGGCCACGATTGTAACCAGCAGGAGACCACCATGCATCCCGAATTTCATCAGTGTATGCAATAAGACCAGCAGTGTCAGGGTTACAAGGAATCCACCTGAAGGTGTTATTGTAACGGTCAAACATGTATTTCCAGTTACAATCAAAGAAACCATATGAAGATGAAGTAAGAACGTTTCTCAGAGCAAGAACGTCTGAAACTTCATTTGTGTTGTTATGAACAACATCATCCAGATTAGGAGAAATACAAGCAACACAGTCCTTTCTGTGTTCTGCAATATTCTGGATAAGATATTCTTTCAGAACATTGTCAGCAGCACCAGAAATGAGGATACCGATATCAATTGTTTCAACATTTTTGAACATATCCCAACCAGGCATAAGTTCATCATTTGTTACATCATTACCATCAGTTCCTCCAGAAAGAGTTACTGAATGCGGAGTATCCATTTGTGTAAAAGTGATATTAGATGCAGTCTGTCCCCAATCTGATTCAAGATGGTCCATCCAAAAAACATATTTTGAACGGTCACGGAGAACACTGACATAATATGCAGTTGTTCCATCAGAATACTTGATATCACTTGCCTTAGAAACAAACGAGAAACGTTCAAGAACATTACCGGCCTCACCAGTAATTTTTCCATCTGCATCAAGGACAACAATATGCATTTCATCATTCGCGCCACCCATTGAAGCGGCTTCGTCAGAAGTTCCCGGATTAGTCAAGAACTGATTACGATAAGCCCAAAGATTTGCTTTTGCTGTTGCAGCAGTGCCACCACCAGAAGGGGGCGGAATTGTTACAGTCGGGGCGACCCGATAACCAGAACCATTTTCTGTAATTTCAATTCCAGTTACAACATCAGCCACAACAGTAAGGGTTCCTATTGCAGTTACACCGGTTCCACCGGGAGCAGAAAAGGTTACAGTTGCACCATCATCAACAGTTGTATATCCAGAACCAACATTAGTAAGCGTCACAGAAGTAACAGCACCGAATGACTTGCCGTCAGCCATCTCAATTTTAATTGAATTGCCCATCTCACCCGGATAACGACCAGCAAATTCACCGACAGTGTTTGTTCCTGCCGAGTGCTGATCAATCCATTCTGCTTCATTAATAATCTGGACGCCGGTTCCGTTTGAAGTCGCATTCAATGCAGTTGCTTCAACCACACGAACCAGCTTCAAATTTCGAGAATAATCAAGAAAGTTTTTTGCAGAGAACCAGTGAAGAAAAGTGTCCGAGTCTGGAGTACCAAAAATATTTACAAGGTTCTCTTCAGAAGAAACAAGTTTGACTTTGTTTACCGGTCCCCACTGAAATGCACCAACATAAGCCGCGCCAGCAGTAGCAATTTGTGGAACGATTTGGGTCAAATCCCATTCTCGGGCGACGATACCCGGAGAAAGTTGTGTTGCCATTGACATATTTGTACCTCTTATTCTTTGTTTGTGGTAATCTTAAATTCAGCATAATGCAAATTCAGATTGCATTATTCCAGCAAAGTTTATTGTATATTTATTTATACTATAGAGAAAACAGAGAATTTTTAAAAATCATCATAATTGATTTCCATTGATTTTCTAATTAAATCTTCATTAGACATATACTCAGTTCCATCATCAATCACTCCGAATGGTACCAGCATTTCTTCCAAATGATCAACTACTTTTCTGTTAATATTTTGTCTTAGGTCTTGCTCCATATCTTCTTTAAAATACTGTTGTCCAGTTATCCAAGCAAAAGAAACAAGAGACATAACAGAATCATCGTTACATCCAACTTCCGCTTCATAACTTCCTTTGTTTCTAACAAAAGTTGTCAATTCAGAATAAGTATCATAATCATTTATAATAAGCTGGTCGTTTTCAATAAGAGTTTTCAATAATGAACAGCCAATTCTTTTTGATTGTTTCGTCATTTTAAGACCATATTGTGTCTTGCCAGAAAAACCTCCACCAAGAACTTGTCCTTTTCTTCCTGACATTGTTGTAAACATCAAATGTTCATATTCAAGATCAGTAAACAATATTTCCGCAACAGTCTGACCAATTGAATTGATTTCAATCATTACGAAAGCGTCATTATATTTTTCTCCAAGAGAAAGTATTGCATCGGGAAGCAAAACAGTATCAAGAAATTGATTTCTGAAAACCGCTACCTGTTGATAAGGATAGTCGGTAATATCAATAACATTTATTGCATGATAATCTAATCCAGTTCCTTCTGAAACATCAACTGTCATTATATAAGAATGATCCTTTTCTGGAGTGTAATAAATTTTCAACCCATCACTATCTTGGAAAATAGGATCACGATATGTCATTGATTTAAGTTTGTTTGCAGATATAAGCGTTCCCGCGCTTCCATGGAATTCACAAGCGAATTCTTGATTAAACGCTTCTTCACCAATATTCCGTATTGTTTCAATTTTCCATGCTTCATCTCTATCAGGAACACAAGTCCAATCAGCATGATGAGCAACATAATCGTTTTTGTTTGTCACTGCTTCATTCCACAATTTATAATAATGATTCATTCCATAAGGAGTGCTAATAATCGCAATCTTTGACTCTTTACCCGAAGAAATTGTAGGATAAACAGAACGAAAAAATTCATCTGCCATGTTTTTGGGAACGAATGCAAATTCATCCAATAGTAACATAGAAATTGAACGGCCACGAATGGCGCTTGAACTTGTAGCCGCTGCGATAATTTTTGATCCATTTTCTAATGAAAATGAGCCTTTGTTCCAGTCAATAACTCCTTGTTTAAGCCAAAAAGGAAGCAATTCATACGCAAGTTGAATTCTTCCTAAAATTTCTCTTGCTGAATCGGCTTTGTTTGCGAGTATTGCACAAAATTTATTAGAGTTAAAAAGAACAAAATGCAGCATATATGCAGCAATTGATGTTGACTTTCCTTGCTGGCGAGCCCAAAGCCCTATAACTCTTCTATTGTTATGAAGAATGTCAACGAATTCTTCTTGGAAATCCCATAGTTCAAAAGGAATGATGCCTTTATCAACATGGACAATCTTTACATATTTCTTAATGAAATATACAGGATCCTTTGAACACTTTACAAATTCAAATACTTGTTCTTTGGTCCACTCTTGTTTCAGCCCTTTAGGGCGAATGTTAGTATTACCACGGTATCCTTTCTCGTCAAACTCCATTTTAAATCCTCATTGAAGCAATCATTTCCTGGAGTTCCGCAGGAGAACCCACAAATAAATTATTTGTTACATTATTTCCACCAACACTTTCTTGTTTTTCAACTTTCTTTTTTATGATTTCATTTTTGGTTGACTGAAGATCAACAAGTTTTCCATTAATATTCGCAACAGAATTAATTAAATTCGCAAAAACTTCAATCGCCCTTGGATGTTCCGTGGCAGTTATCAAGTCATAAGATAATTGAAGTCCGTTTTTCCCCTGTTCAATCAAATTTTTATACGTTTCTCTTGCTTCTTCTAAATCTTGGATCATTTCTGATTCAGAATTTGAAATTTCCGTTGTCTGTTCATAAAGAGTGATATCTTTTTCCATATTATTCCCTCATAATTCTGGTAAATCGTTTATATCTCACTATTATTTATACAAAAATTATTTTCGAGATAAATGATCTTTTTTGTTGACGATGAACACAGAATAGTTTAATCTATTTTTGAAAGTTGAGTGAATGAGAACAACACAAATCATGAGGTTACAAAATGACTCAGTTTTTCTATCGCAACGGTGCCCCAGTTTCCGCAGATACCAAAATCTCCCTTAAAAAAGAAACGTCCGTAACCGGTACTGTCCTTGAGCATTTTGCTTGCACTCGCTGCGGAGGCGAAGGCGGTAACCATGTTTGGAATCACACCGGTTACACTTGTTATCGCTGCGGTGGTAAAACTCGAATTCTTCCGGGGCGCGGTTTCGCTGACCCGACAAGCCCGAAGAAAGTTTCTGTTTACACTGAAGAAAAACTCAACAAACTGAACGAAGCAAAAGCAAAGAAAGAAGCGAAGAAAGCGGCCGCAATTGCCGAAAAAGAAGAAACTTTCTTCTCTGAATACGGCGAAATCATTGAAGCCGCGAAACACTACGCCTCGCGGAACTCGTTCGTTGCTTCTGTTCTTGAAACAGTGATTGGTAAGCAGGAAATGTCTGAAAAGCAGGAATCTGCTTTGATCAAGGCGTTCGCCACTACCCAGAAATGGATCAACACCGAAGAAAAGAAAGCCGCCGTTGATTATTTCGGTAAGGTAGGTGAACGGGTAACCCGCGAATTGACATTGAAAGTCGTGAATGTTTACGAAGGAAATTTCGGCCCCTTTTACATCGCAATTTACAACGATGATGAAGGAAACACGTTTGTTTACAAGGGTTCCGCTCCGAAGGGAACGAAAGGCGAAAAAGCGTCTTTCACTTTCACGATCAAAGAACATTCCGAATACAAGGGCAAGAAAAACAACATCGTTGCCCGTATCAAAATCAGCCGCTAAAAGGAGAATAAACATGTATAAACGTCTCTCAGTTGCACTAATATCTTTAGGAATTATTCTTGGAACTGTGGAGACTGCTGGAGCATTGTCCATTGATTGTTGCTCTAACGAATGCAGTTCATACACAAAGACCAATACGGAAGCGTTTTATGAGGTTTCAACACAAACGATAGTGACAACAGGATATCATCCTGAATACGTCTGGAAACCATATAAACCGGTCCTACCACCTTCTAATCATCCTAATCCATCCAAACATCCAAAGGAAATAAAATATGATTGCATGGATTATAAGGAATGGGATATAATCGCACAATCAATTGAACTTGGAGAAAAAACAGACTACACAAGGATCAGTTCAAAATTGTATGGATTTGGAAAATCTTGGTTACGATGCGGCGATCCAAACGATATTGTAAGTAAACCGAACAAACAGAGTAAACCATCAAATCATAGAAATCCACCTTCATTTAATAATGGTTATTGGGAGACGGTATTAAAACCGTACCTAATAAAAACTGATATGTCAACTGTAAATGAAGGAATACGATATTTTGAAGAAAATTATACTGAATGCAAAACATGTTGCGTCTCGTGTGATATTCCTGATAAGCCACATAATCCTGTTCCTGAACCATCCACTATGTTTTTGTTTGGTGTTGGATTGTTTGGATTGGCTATAACATTAAAAAATAGGAATAAAAATTAAATTAATTGTTACAGTTCAGACCATAAAAAGGGTATAGTTCTTCCATACATTAAACAATACTTTGGAGATTATGAAATGAACATTATTGATAACTCTTCCCTGTCCGAATCTCTTCCGTATCTTGCTTTTTATGACAATAAAGCAGTGGCTCCTTCTGCAACAGTCAAAATCTGGAAACCCACAAAAAAAGTAGCCGATTACCGTGAACTAAATATTGATTGGGAGCAGCCAGATGAAATTATAAATGTTGCAGAATACAAGGAGAAAATCAATGAAAAAAGGGAGAACCCCTAAAACTTATAGGTGTGAACATTGTAGTTTGATGTTTTTTGGAACCCCCCTTTGTTTATGGTCCCGGCACAGGCGTAAGCAAAAGAAATTATACTTTGATGTATCTTTGTAGCAACTGCAAAGATAAAACCAAACCACTTAAATCCGGAAAGCCAAGAAAACCAAATCGTATAGAAGATTTAACGAGGTTAAAAAGGGAAGAATACTCCAAAATCCCAAAATCTGACTTGATTTGTGAAAAGTGCGGAGCAGAATTTCACGGTAGATCATTGACATTCACAGAAAAAGTGAAAAGAAAACTGGTTTCAACTGAAGTATGTTTATGCATTGAATGCCAAAAATCTTATTTACAAAATCCAGAAATACTAAATAAAAGTGTTGACAAAAGTTTGCCAATGCTTTAATGTATAAAATAATATTTGTGAATCTTGAAAAATGACCGGCGAAGAAATGTTTTTATATTCAAGACTCACTTAGGAACCCGGACAGAGTAAAATTCAACTTAGTTATGTATAAAGTAAAGAAACCTCAATGCTTTCAAGGTACTACAACATTTATCCGTGTTGCTTGATTTCATTGATCAGTTTCATGCCCGCTGAAGAAACATGAAGAGCCAATAAGGTATAATGCTCTTTTTGTATCGCTTCATGGCACCTATCGCTTAGTTGGCACCTTTTTAACCAACGCGACGGTTTTACCTATAGACATTAATTGTCATAAAACCGGAAAAGGGAAAAGACAGTATAAGCAAGGGCGCGTTGAGCATGAAATCAAAGGGTTGCAGTTTGAGGATTGCAGACTTTTGATTAAGCAGGTTCAGTAGACCTCCCCGGCGCGTGTCTGATGATCGGTCTAGCTCTTAACAAGAGTTGGTTTTTGGTGGGTCTGGAAAGATGACCCTGACCGACAGACGACAATAGGTAAGCCGAGAGTTTTAGGGGGATTTTCTAATAGTATAGAAAATCAAAATAAAAACTCTCCATATTTGAGACAAAGAAAAAATCTCAAAATGTCCGTGGCTGAGAGAATTCCGCTTATACAAAAAAATTAACCAAAATGCTCTGTCGGGAATTTTAAGACGATGGGGAGGTTTATTTTAAAAAACAACATTTTTTGAAAATTATTTTGCTGTTGTTTATCTGATACAATTTTGTGAGAATTTTATGTCTTAATAATATCGTTGTTTTATAAAATAAGCCTCTTTTGTCACCTTAAAATTCTTGACAGGGGTAACCTGTGTCTTTTGATCCTATCAAGTAGTTTTCAAGTTTTAATCTTCAAATAAAAAATTCCAAATAATCAAAACCATATAAATTATTGAATATGATACTTCAAGCGTAGCGGAGCGGAGCTTGAATGTATCAATGAGGCGTAGCCGAATTTATCTTGACGATATATGAACAGGTTGAAACACTAAATCGTTGAATGGTTTGTATAGAGCTAATAAGGATGAAAAATTTTGATTAACTTTATACAAACCATTTAAAAATTAATTTGGATACCTATATCAACTTTTCCTAGTTGATCTTCATTGAAGACTTCATTGCAGAAAAGCATAAATCTCGTTCAACGGGTTGTATTATAATTCGGCTGTCGCCGAATAAGACACAATCTCCGCTGCGCTCCGATTGGTCTTTATTTTATACTTCATTGAAGAGGTTTATAGGATATTGAACGGAGTTTATGAGGAATATATAATTATATCATCTAGGAATAAGCAGGATTGATTCTAAGCAAGATTTAACCATTCACTCATGTCAGACTATGCATTGAAGCAATATTTCATTACAGACGAATTTAAGACGTTTTCAGCACCAATAAATTAAAATGTTCCGCGTTTTAGGCTTGCCTATCATTTTAAGGAGATTCTAACATTGTTAAAGTCGGCTAAACTCTCACCAAGGTTTTTGATTTATTTGTTCCGTTGGCAACTTTCTACTCCGCTGTTATGGTTCGTCATCTATTCACTTGGAGATGGATTTTGGCAAACCGTTATCGCAAATTTTATTGGTGGATGTATCTTCTTTTTCGTTGACAGAAAAATTTTTGAAAGTAATATAATAGACAAGATTCTTTGTAAGATTAAACTTTTGGGAGAGAAACATGTCTAATAATGACCAGAGCATTTTTGAATCTTTCACTGATTATGAAAAAAATTCCGTGAATGTTGAATTTCCTAATGATTATTTCACTGAAATTTGGAAGAGCCCAAAATATCCTAATTTTTCAATTGAATATCATCATATTTGGAATCATAAAGACACTTTATGTGTCAAGTTCAAAGGAGAAGAGGTTCATTCAATTGACGCAATGACTGGTTCCATGAAAGAAATCGCCGACAAAATTATTGAATTGACGAAAAAATAAAACTGATTACGGAGTAATATTATGGATGAAATTAATAAAATCGTTCTGTTATTGAATTCTTACCTCGCTTTTCATAAAGCCGGATTAGCTCCTCGTATTGTTTGCAATGACGGATTTAGTATGTCCGTACAAGCAAGCATCATTCATTGCTGCCATCCAAGAGGGAATCAAGGTCCGTACAGTCACGTTGAAATTGGTTTTCCGAAAGGGCGTAAACCGAAGTATCTGTGGGAGTTTGAATCTTTGGATGAAGATGAAATTTATTTTTACGTTCCAATTGGATTGGTTGCCAAGGAAATAATTTTTCATAAAGGCGCGAAAAACCTTTGCGAATAATTCAGAGTATGTTATAAAGAAAGTGAAGGTTAAGTGAGGCGTTTAAGACAAACAAAAATCATGAGGTAACAAAAATGACTGATCCGACGATTGCAAAGACTATCATTGAACAGATGGGCGGCGCTGGTAAAATTCGCGCTATGGTAGGAGTAAAAACGTTTATGGTGAGTGAAAACGGCGTTTCGTTTCAGTTCAAAGGTTCGCGGAAAATGAACTGCGTGAGAATCACTCTTGACCCGTCTGATACTTATACCATGACTCTTTACAAGCTCATGCCGAAGAAAATGGAACTCAAAAAGATCAGTGAAATTGACGGTCTGTTTTGGGACCAGTTGAAGCCGGTTTTTGAAAGGGAAACTGGTTTGTATCTCTCGTTCTAAAAAAGAACGAAAAACGACAGCGGAAGACAATGCTCCGCTGTCGTTTTTATTTTATGGGGTTGGTTCAGGCTCTGGGAATGCTTCTTCGTCTTTATCAACTAATCCCCAAGATTCCAAGACAGCCCATTCATCGTCAATGACAGCCGTGAATGGATCAACTTCTGCTGTGTATTTTTCTTTATAATTTTCTTCTACTCCGTCTGCCGCATCAATATGGGTATATACGACAACTTTCTTAATAATCTTTGAAGGAGTAATGTTTTTATAAAGATAAGTTTCCACTGTAAATTGCAAGTCCCATGTGTATAAATCGTTTCCGTCAAAGGCTCCTACAAAATCATTATCAAAAGAAACGGAATTTAAAGTTACCGGAATATCTCTTGGAGTTTCAAAAGAATCTAATTCATCAATCTCAACTACGAAAGTTGGATCAAAATAAGGAACAATTTGTTCAATGAGTTGAAGTCCTTCATCCATTGTTTTTGACGCAATGAAAAGAGAAAAGGTCAACGTGACTGGCGTTGGAACATGAATTTTATTTAACTGATTAGGATCAACGTGTTTTGACGCAAAATAATTTAGACTTGACGTTTTTCTTTCATAATCAATTCCAATACTGGTAAGCAGGAACCCCATTCTTGGAAAAATGATTGCTTCAAGATTAGTCTTGTCTAAATTCTGTTTAAGTTGAACGTACCACTTTTTCTTTGAAGAATAAGACAACGGAACTTCAATGAACGCTCCGCTTGTTTTTTGGATTGTGTATCCATTAAAAAGAGTGCCAAAAAGAACGACGATTCTTCTGAGGGATTTGTTGTAATAAAAAGAAGTTAGTGCCATCTTATTTCCTTATTAGTAATCATTATCGCTAAAAGGATCGGCTTCAGAAAAATCAATGAATTCGTCTCCTTCAGTCTGGATATCGTTTCCATCATCAAGTGTATCAACTTTATCCTCAAGAGCGTCAACTTTTATATCACCAGAAGAAAGGATATCGTGGTTGTACTCAACTTTCTTTGCGCTGCAATCCCAAACAGTTTGAATACCTCTTTGATAAAAAGGACGTTCGTTTTCAACGAAAGTGATTTCAAAGAGAGAATTTGCAAGATCATAAAAAATTAAGTCGCCTTCTCTTGGTCGCTTTATTGCTGGATAAACGTCTGTTACCTCTTCTGTGAACCTTACTTTGTCAATTATGAATTTTGCTTCATCTCTGATATCAAGCCCGAAGTTAGACAAGAAATCGCCTTCTCCGCCGAATCCTGTTTGTTCTTCACAATACATTTCAAGAACAACTGCCGACGAAAAAGTGCTTTGAACGTCTTCACCAAAAAGAAAATCAGCATCGCTTGAATCCCTTGGAATGTATTTCAGATCAAGACCTTTTAACTGGATTGTTTCTCTTGTGAGGTCTTGCATCAATTTCTGTTCAGCGGAAGATGAAATATGAAAGAAATGTGGTGATATTGTCATATTTTCATCCTACAAAAAAGTCAGGAGGATATGACCATCTTGTGTCTAAATCTTCCATAAGGTCTTTCAGTCTTGCATCAAACTTTTCATAAATGGCATCGCCGTTTAACGTAATTCCTCCGGGCAATTGAACTTCTTGGAATTTGCTTAAATTTTCGCCCCATTGTCGTCCTATTAATGCGACTGTGTATGACGAAAGCCATATATCACTCCATATTGACGTGTATACAGATGGATCAAGAGCAATATACGCTTCATAAACTACCGAAGCTCCAACAGGAAGTTTTGACCAATCATCGTCAATATAAATCTTGTTCCCGTGCATTGAATGATGAATTGTCGGATAACTTGCAATAATTCCTTCAACCATTTTAAGATGGCTCATTCTCATAATATAATCAGACATTGAGGTTGAAGCTCCACCAGTTGAAGTGAACCCCATTTCATAAAACGCATCATACTGAAATTGCCATATGTTTGTTGCAAAGTTAGCAGAGCCAAACCCAGAACCAGAAAATACAATTTTTGTAACAGAGATAACAGGAGCGTCAAGAGTCAAGTATCCGTTTGCAACATCATCTTCTGTCACAACATGTCCAAGAAAAACCCGTTCAACAGCGTCCATATGAAACATTTGAAAAAGTTGAACTGCCTCGTCTATTCTATCATCAATTTGTGTTGCGTCAACGTTTATTTCAATGACTGGTTTTCCAAGTTTTCGTAAACAATATTCTGCAAATTCTGTTTTTGTTGTTGGTATACTCATATCCTAACCGATATTCCTTTGTTTAAATAAACATCATGAGGATCAGGATTCACTGAGGTTAATTTATAATTTCTGCCTCTTGCACGTTCCCAAGCAAAATATCCGAATGGGATGATTGTCCAATAACAAATCTCGGCCGCCCATGGAATTTTGTCATACTGCATTGAAATTTCTCTCAGTAGTTTGTCTGCATATTTTCTTGAAATGTTTTCAACAATTGTCCAATCACCAAAATTTTCATCATCACAGACAATTAATGCATCAAATCTATAAATGAAGTCGTGAACAAGAGAGCCAAAAAGAATTGCGTCAATAGGGTTTATAACGAAATGGAGAATTTTTGGAATAGAAGCAGCATCAGAAACAAATCCTTTAGGAATTTTTATCCACAATTTTGAAGTTTCGCACCAGAAAATAAAGTCTTCATTAAGAACCCAATGTCTCTGTGAAATTCTCCATTTAAAGAAACCAAAAATTCCCCGTTCCTTTATCAAAAAAGGAATCGGAGATATGTCTATGTCTGCATAATCTTTTGATGGTTTTTCCATTTATTCGTTTAGCCTGTAGAAATAAAAGTTAGTAACTGGTGGTAATTGTTCTAATTCTTTGATTTCACTTGGTGCTGAAAATTCAGTGAACTTTTCCCCTTTTATTTCTCCGTGTGTCTTGTATGTCCGCATATAAAATTCATTTTTTGTGTGTTCATCAAGTTCTGCTTCAAATTTACTGGTTCTTTTTGAAGGATCAGCAATCGTTGCTATATTTTTTCCATTGTGATAAATTTTATACCCATGAATAACACCTTCATAATCTTTAGGAAAATCCCATTTTGCAGAAAAATTTGCGCTTAGTGCAACAGTTGTGAATATGAATATATACGAAAAAAATGCAAATAAAGCAACTTTACCCGTCTTCCTCATCAGAATCCTCTTTTATGTTTGTGTTGCTTTTGGCAACCCCTCTTGACTTTGAATAAGCCCCAACAGTATATCCACCGACACCCAAAGCAAACATCTTATAGATGGTATCAAGAATCGCTTGAAGACTTGAACCATCCATTCCTGTTGAAGCCTCCCTTGCGTCTGAAATAACTTTTGCAGAAATATCAAGAATATTTGGATCAATAAGACCAAGACCAATACCGGCAGATAAAACACCTGTAACAATAGTTACAACAAATTCGCTGGTTTTTCTCCCCTTTTTCATATTACGGCACCAATAATGGTAGAATTAATTTGAGACCAACAGATACAACAGTCAAAATACTTACCAAGGTATAATTGATATCTGCGTTTTGTGGGTCATACATAAGATCGTTCATTTGTTTATCAAGATCCTTCACTCTATCATCAAACATTTTAATTGATAAAATTTCATATTGAGACAATTGTGGTTCATAATTCATATAAATTTCTTTGGACATAATATAAGATTGTTTTCCAAGAGTATACATGTATCCAATATCTGCTGGAGAAAGTTCATAAGCCCTTGAAGACCTTAAAACATCTATTTTATTAATGATTCGTTCAACATTATCATTAATGGTAGAAAGTTTCATCTTGTCTGCTTCAGAAAAAATCTCCCATTTAGAAATCACGAATGCTCGCAAAACATCATATCTTTCAACTAAAAGATTATAATCAGCATTGATCATTGCCATATCAATAGAATAATCAACATGTTTTTGAGAGCATCCTGAAGAAAAAACCAAAAAGAGTGATAAGAATATTGGTAAAAAAAGTTTTTTCATGTTACTGTCCGTTTATTCTGCTGGAATTTCTGGAATGTCTATTGGTAAATCATCAAATTCTGCCGGCGGTTCAGTTGGAACAAACTCACCTTCAGGAACCTCACCTTCAGGAATTTCTGGTTCTTCAGGAGCAAGATATTCATTGTGTGTCTGTCCAGAATTATCAGGTCTTGAAGCATCAAGTTTTGCATTACCGTCCTGATAAGCATTTCCTGATTTATAATTCATGTTATTTCCGTCACCTTTAACAGTAACTTTCCCTGCTTTTGATAGGCCCTTAACAATTTCGTTTCCAAGAAATGCACCTGCACCCCATTGAATAAGAGTCGGAACTGTTGTTCCAACAACAGTATTAAGAACATCGTTTCCTGTTGTCGGTTTAACTGGACGTTCTGCTTTAAATGTTTTTGCAATTTCATTGTTATTTTGTTGGCTCATTATTGCGAACAAAACAAGTGCTGTTTCGTTGCCTTTAAGATTATTTGCAACTTCTTTCATGATCTTGCTTTGATTTTCAAAATATGACGCACCTAATGCCGAATTAACAGTATTTGATCGTTCAATTGAAGTTGAATAATCTTTGTAGTCACCAGCACACCCAACCAGTAAAAATGATGATACAACCGGCAATACTAATCCTTTAAATGTTTTCATTCCTTTCTCCTTTTTCAACATTATTTTTGAACCTTTCTTTTATTTATACTTCATAAATTTAAGAGATTCCCGTAATCACACCGTAAGTGACAGTTATAGTTTTTCCGTCTGCGCTTGTGAATGTCCCTGAAACACCATTAACGAATTCTAATCCGTTAGCAGTTCCGTTAACTCTGACAACATCATATTCTTTACCAAGATAAGAATTAGGAACATCGCTTAATGCAGTAAATTCAGACACACCAGAAACACTAATTCCGCCTCCTGCTGAAGGAGTAATTCCACGCAAATCTTGAGAGTTCTGAAGTGTCCATGCAACAGATGGTGTTGTGGATCTTTGGAAAGTGTATCTTCCAATTAGAAATGCACAACCTCTGTATGCTTGCGGAATAGAGTAAACGTCAAAACTACTTGAATCAGCAATTGCATTTGCAAGTGTTCCGTATGTTCCATTAGGAAGATTCAGAAGAATTTTATCAGGCGAACCGTTTTTGTTGTTTATTCCCCAAACAACTATATTGAAAAAATTGCCGTTTGGTATTGCTGTATTTGTTGCGTCTGTTGTTAGTGTTGCAATGTTCGTGATCCCAACATATGGATTTGTTGGATGGTTGAAAACATTAATCAAATCTCCGGTCGCTGTATCAAAAGCAGAGAACGAATGTAAATGTTTCTGATAAACATATCCAGAAGTATTAGAAAAATAAACTTGAGTCGGAGAAGCAACTGTCATTGTACCAAAACACCCAGATTCCCATGCAGCATGTTTTGAACGTATCCATTCACCAATATGGGAATTTTCTCCCATGTTTGTTTCATTTTGAAGAGAATCATTCCAGTTTCTTAATTGCAATGGGCCTTGTGATTGAACTGTTGAAGCAGTTTGTAAAACCAAATCTGCAATTTTAATGTGTTCTTCAGAGGGCCAACTTACAGTTGAAACCGTAAGATTTTTTGTTGAATAAGGAATATAAACATAATTTTTCACAGGAACAGTGTTTGTCCCTGGAGTTAGTGTAATGGTTTGTGCCGGAGTGCAATCAAGTCTATACATACCAGAAGAGAAAATCGCCGTTAAGTCTCCACCACTTTCTTTTTCAAGCGATCCTGTAATTGTTGTTCCATTGCTTGAAGCAATAAAAATAAATTCTTCACGAATTGAACCATTCCAATAATTCAGAATTGTGTCATATTGAGATCCACGAATATTAACAAAAATTTCTCCGTTTACTGCATCAACAGTATAAACCGTTCCAATGAAAATTGCATAATTAGGAATAGAAGGACGTTCGTTTGTTATTTCTCCTGCATTCGTTGCAGAAAGATAAACTGGCCCAGCAGACAAAGAAGATGTATCAATATTTCTTACTTTTCCGTTTGTTGTGACAAAACCATATTCTCCGGGATTGATTGTTCCTGTAATAACTCCCATTGGTTTTGAAATTTCTTCAAAAGAATTGGCAATAACTAAATCAACATTAGGAAATCCGTTTGTTGCGGTGCCAAGACTCTTGACAGCTTTTCCATTTAACAAAGGATAAACATTAGGGTTGTAAACTTTAACAACATGTTCTTGCCCTACTTGAATAATGGTTCCATCAAGACCAGTATGAATATTAATTGTGTTGTCATTTTCATTCCAAGAAATTCGTTTTTCTTGACTAGGAACCGGTGCAGTGTTTGAGAAATCAATATAATCACCGATGTGGTTTTCATGTTTAAAAGCGTCAACGGCTTTGTTTGTTGGATCATAAGTTGACTTCAGCATGTTTCCCGGAATCGGAATCCATGAACGTGTTCCAGAAGACGTTGACGTAAGAAGATAACCAGAAGAAATTGGGTTGCCAAGAGAATCTTCTTTCGTGAAAATTTCTGAAATGTCTGCTTTGAGATTCTGTGGAGAAACAAAAGAAACATTATTAGGAATTGCAGCGGTTTCAGTGCCAGAAAGTTCAGTCACGAATGCACTAATTGAAGATGTTCCGGATTGTTCATAAGCAACGTCTGCCACTAATTGGTTCATGAAAACGTCAAGATTTCCAGCAGAAATAACAATACCTTTCGTGTTTGAATATCCAGAAGAGGTTTTATAAATTCCGTCAAACGAACCGTGTGCTGAACCCGGTTGAGTCATTACAAGACCACGGGCATTGCTTGAATCAAGAGCAATCGTTTTGATAGAAAAATGAACGTGTTTATTTGTCGCAGTAGTTTCAGCATACGCAATACCACCGCCACTGACAAAGATTCGTTCGGAGTTGACATAAAAAATATTGTTTGAACGATTCTCAATAATAGTTCCTGAAGAATTATCACTAAGAGTGTAAATTTCAATTCGGTTCAAACCAGTTGTCGCATTATTGACAATCATCGGCCCTGAACCAGTTTCACGAAATACTTTTCTAAAGACAAAATTGTTCTGGGCAAGTGTAACAGAAAAATTACTTGCGCCGCCAAGTTGAAGAACAGCATTAGGCGCATAAATGTCCACAAAATCAGAACAGAAAATGCTTTCTGAATATGTGCCCCCGTCAAGGCACACAATGACGATCCTAGACGTTTCTGAAGGAGAACTACCCAAGACATTAACTGCATTGTTAATTGCGTTCTGAAACGATCCTAGTGCCCTTCCCGGTGATTTTCCATCGTATACATCACCGTCATATTCACCGCCATCTTTGGCTACATAAATTATATGGTCGTGTTCATAAAAACGTGCAAAAGGACCAGACTGACCACCGAATGATGAATTTCCTATTACTGTCAAGTCTCCATTGACAGTAATACCAGAAGAAATAAGCAAACCAGTATTAATATCAAGTGTTCCATCTTTCAGTGCTGAAAGAATTTGGTTGAATTCTGTTGCTGTAAGACTAGCATTGAAATTTTTCGTCGGAATCGTAATAAAAGCCATTTATACCCATCCATCTTCTATATTGAAGTTTAAAATCTGTTCTTTTGTTGCACCATTATTATAAATTTTTGTCAAAGCAATAGCCAACAACGTATAGTTTGTGAAATTCTTGTTTCTCATTTCAAAATAATAATTAGAGAATTTTCTGAACTCTCCAACAGTAAAAGGAATAAAACGTTCGTCTGCTGTTGCCCAAGTCCCTTCAATTTCAGTTCCTTTGAAAGTTGGAATCTTGGTATTATCCATCATTCGTTCTGTTGCAAGACGAACTCCTTGAATATTAGTTTCATCTGACTTATAAGGAACATTATTATAATAAAAATCTTTGCTGTTTTCAATTTGTCGTCTTGAGACGATTTCTGCCATTTTCATTATATATGCTTGATTGGTTTGTTGGGATTCATCCATTCCCCAAAAAGGATTTTCATAACGTTCAATGTATATGTCAATATTATTTAACAATTGCTCAAAAAACGAATTATGAGATTCACCTTGAACAGGAATTCCTTCATTTTTCCCTACAATGAATATATTGCTGTTAGGCTCATAGTCAATGAAATCGGATACAGGTAAAGTTTCTCCTGTGTATTTTGTGAATTCGTCAATGTTAATGAACGATAATTTCTTATCGCCATTTTGCATGTAAATTAAATTGTCTTCTTGGAGGAGAAATATTTTCATTTTAGATTCCTACATATCTGATGAATTTTAAATAAAGAGTTAATGGCTTAAAAGTTTGAGATCTATAATATTGATGAGCATGACTTTCAGCGTCCCAATGTCCTGATGGCGTTACTGCTCTTGATATTAAAGTACTTGAACCATAAGGATGAACATGAGAGGCGGTTCCTGTTACGCCAGAAAATTCAAGAGAGTCGTTCCCTCCACCGGCAGAATATACGGAGGCAAAACGTATATATCTGTCGTTCACTTCTCCAACAACTTGCCATCCGGCTGGAATTGCACCAGTATAAGGCCATATACCTATTAAATCACGAGGATTATAAATGTCTGTAAGGCGGTACGATCTTAAAGTTACATATTTAGGACTATATGTCAAAGATGTTGGTGCTGCAATTGTATGGGGATGTGCCCCACCGGCTGCACCAACAGTTGTCCATTTATTTGATTTGAGATAATAAACTTGTTTGTTTACTGCTGTTGTATGAATGTGGCTATCACTTGTGCTGCCGGTTTTTGCGTTTGGGGTTATCCACCCATTATAATATTCTGTTTTACTTGCATGAGAAAGCAAAAGACGACTTCCAGCACCATCAAGATAAGAATAGCTTGTATGATTAGGAAGATTTGCCATGGAAAACATTATTATGCCGGGATACAAATAAGAATAACTACTATATGCATAAATCAATTTTAGTCTAACTCCATTTGGTCTATAAGAAAAACCAACACTATGTCCGTGACCGCTTAATGCACCATTATAAGTTGAAGGAGAATGACAACTTGTTGTACAAGCTGATGTGTATCCGATTTCACAATCCCTGGCTCGGGATCCTAAATGTGATCCAGCAGAAAGGGTTGAAAATGATATTGAACTGCTACTTGCAACAGTATTTACTAAAGAATCACTTGTTGTTCCTCTAATAAAGTAATCTTGGGCTCTGTTATAAACAGCCCAATATGGTGGAATAGTATCGTCTGTTGGGATTCCAACAATCATTCCTGGTGGAGCTTTTACTGCTCCGTTTGCTCTTATTAATGCTGAAACTGGCATTTTATCCCTTATTAAGATGGTCTGAAATCCATTCCCGCAACTGCTGCTTGAATGGTGGTACTATTAACTTTATAAAATACTACACGGTCATAACCACTTGCTGCTGTCCATGAAGGAATAACTGCTCTTGGCCACCATATTGTTAAACCGCTCCATGTGATTGAACAGTTTCCTCCATTCGAGAAAAGTAAATGTATGGTTCTACCAATAGGGAAATCTGTTATATAAACAGTCATTGAACCAGAAGGACAATTCCAAATAAATGAGTCATAAAGTGTTGCATCAATAGAAACATTTCCTCCGTTTGCAATTGCGCCAAAACCTCTAATAGTATCAATTGGATAAGGAATTTTTAAATTGACACTTCCTATTTGGGAATGAAGACCAATATATGTGCTGTCTAAATTTTGAAGCTCCGTTTCTTTTGCTTCAATTTCTGCTTTTAGATCATTAACAGCATTTGTTAATGATGTAACATCACTTGCAGAAGGCGAAGTAACCCATGTTCTTATACCTGTTGTTGAAGACGCAAGTAACATACCATCTTCAGAAGGAAGTCCCAAATAATCTTCTTTCGTGTCTTCTATTGCTAATGCTGAACTCATTTCATTGAATTTATCAAGCAATGATGATTCAGGAAGATAAATATGGGCTCCACTTGTTTTAAGAGTCGCTTTCTTTTTGTTAATTGTTGAAACTTTTTTGATTGAAACGTTATCATGAAGATGATTAATTGCTACTAGGTCTTGAAATTCTGTTACACCATCACTTGTGGCGCAAGAAAGAATATCTGTTATTTTGTCGTAAGACAGTGAAGTAATATGTCCGCCTGTTCCTTGAATTGTGCATTTTGCGTCAGGCAAAAACAATTTTGATTCGGTTAATTCAATGTGTTGTAATTGGGTTTGTTGTGGTCCTGTTGCTGTCACTCTAATAAGAGCTTTTGGATAAGAACCGGCAATTTTTAATGTTGAAGAAGTGATTGTAACGCCTTCAATTGGGTTCGTTGTAGCCAATCCTGATTTGAATTCCCATACAACTCCATTATATTGCCATCCATAAACATAAAGAACGCCGGAAAAATCTGCATCATTCAATTCAAGATAATTTTCATAACTGAATCCTGAATATTTTACTAAATCAGAACCAGGATAAATTTTTGACTTGACCAATGATCCTGTTATAGTAAGGTTGTTTGCTTTAACTGTTCTGTCTTTTTCAACGTCAGGAGAAGTCAAAATTCCTTCAACTGTATCAGCAAGATAACAACCTCTAATATCACCGACCATCCATCCAGTATTATATGTGTAATCAATAAAACAATTCATCCCTAAATCAGGATTTTGGTTTTCTTTTATGAAAACAAGTGCAGGATTCTGATAATTTGCGTCAATATAATGTGCTCCTGCTATAATATCATTTTTGAAGAAAATAACATCATTATTGAATCCACTGTTTCCTGGAGTAATATTTGAAGTTTTTACTTTAGAACTTATGGTATAAAATGTACCAAAAGAATTTTGATCAATATCAACAGAAGGTATTTCTCCGATTTTAAAAACATCATCGGGTGATGAAACAGGAGCAACAGTGAGCATTAATCTTTTATTGGTTGCAAATCCAACATTATTTGAACTTCCTCCAGTAATATCAACAGCGGTTCCTGAACCAGCAGGTCCATCAAGAATTGTTACACCAGAATCGGTTGAAACACCAATAACAACAGGATGAAGACCAGTAATAGGATCAGGAACAGAATCTTTTAAATAAGTCAAAGCAACATCATTGATATCGTTGCTTACAAGATCATAAGTTGGTTCATAATTTACAACGGACCATGAGGTTGTGTATCTGTTAGCAATCAATTCGTCAATTGGTTTATAATATCCGTCATCCATTATTTTTATTGATATTTCTTTCAAGAAATCAATTTTGATCAATCCTTCTCCATAATTGCCTACACACAAAACACCATTCAGCATTGAAATTGGCATTTTTGTTGTAGAAGTGAAGATTGATCCTCTTGGAAAATTCATCCACATAGGAAAATCAGTATCAGTTGCGTCATAAATTGTTACTGCGCTATCTGCATTGTCTCTTGTCACAATAAGCGCAACAGCCGGAAATTCTTTCGTTTGACCACGGGAAACAGTGTTTAATGTCTCGTTATACCAATTAAGTGTATGTGTTTGAAAACGCCAAATACCACGATCTGTGTCCTGCGAAGTGTCATAAAGGAAAATATCTAAAATATCCGTAGCCACCAGAAAATCAAACGAAACTTCTGAAACATCATAATTCGCTAAAAGCCTTCGTGTGATTTCGTTGATTGAATTGACAACAGAGGTTTTATCATCGGTTGTTAATGAAGCCAGTGGTCCGATTGTGGTATTGATATCGTCAATATCAGAAGTGTTTGCGTCAATTTCTCCATCAAGCCGGGCAACCTCAATATCAAATTCTCCAGAAATTCTGGTTGACTCTGTTGTTATGTCGGTGTTGATTTCATTGATTGCTGCAACCGCAGAGGATTTGTCTGTCGTATCAAGATCAGCAAGATTACCAATATTTGAAATTGAATTATCTAAATTAGTCTTGTTTTCATTGATTCCGGCGACAAGAGAAGATTTGTCAGTGGTATTCAAAAAACCAATGTCACCGATATTTTCAGAAACTTGGTTTACTTTTAAACGCCATTGATCAAATGTATCTTTCTTTGTGACAATTGGTTTAGCCATGTTTGTTTTCTTTAAGTATTGTTAAAATTTCATTAAGAATTGATTCTTGCCGATTCATTCTTTCTTCTAAATCAGAAAGGCGATTTCTGTCTTTCTGAATCAATTCTTTCATTTTCTTTGCTTTCAAAAATCCTTCTTTATTTGTATTTATGACTACACCCGATGGCTTTTTTCTAAAATCCATAATTAATATCAGGCAAAATATGTTGTATCAAGGGTTGTAAAATACACCGTTGAATATCTTTGAACGGAAACCCGTTCAGCGGTTCTTAGTGTTGGTTTGAGACCTTTTGGAAAATATGTGTTTGCTGGCCAAGTTATCGTATAAGAATTTCCATAAGCAATATATATAGTAATGCTTCTTCCAGAATTGAAATTTATATAAGACAAAGTAGTATTTCTATCCAAAACAACAAAAAACGAATCCCCGAGAGATGCATCAATTACGGTGGTGGTTCCTACTGTAATTCCTACAAGAGTATCAATGGGATATGGAACTTTTGCGCTAACCATATTAGCATAATCAACAGTTAAATTGGTATTATCTTTTATCATACTTAAATATGTCTCAATATTATCTTTATCATTTAATGCCTCTGCATAATCATATTGCGCTTCAATATAGTTTGAAAAACCAGTAATTGATCCCCAATATCTTTTTCCGTCTAAATCACTAAAAAGAAGCTGACCCGAAGATGAAGGCAGTTTTAGATAATTTTCTTTATTTGATCCAATAAAATTGCTTGCATTAAGAAATCCCATAAACTGTTCAACGCCTAAGTCTGGATAATCTTCAATTTTAAACACAACAGAAGACGTTGAATCAAGTTCATTTAATGAATTAACAATGGAGGTTTTGGCTGTCGTTTCAAGAGAACCAAGAGAACCAATTAAATTATTTGTATGTATTATATAATTGTCATTGTTATCAATTTCTCCATCCAATCGTTGAACTTCAAGATCATAATAAGATTCAACAGCACCAAAAGTGGAATAGTTGGTGGCTCTCATTTCATTGATGCCACCAACCAACGTTCCTTTTTCTGTCGTGACAAGAGATTCCAAATCTCCTATTCTAAAATCAATTTCATTCATTGAAACAATAATTTCATTAACAGATAAAATAAGAATATCTTTTTCATTTGTTAGTAGATCAGAAGGATCTCCTACATTTTCAGAAATTTGATTTGATTTTTCAATAAAGTCAATGACTTTATCTGTTATTGAAACTTGTGGGATCATTCAGTGTCCTCTATTTTCAGGTTCCTAAGCAAATGATTCGCAAATCATCAATTATAGGAACAATGGTTGTACTTGAAGATTTTGAAACAATTTTGATTGCAAACGAAGTGAATTCTTCTCCGTCTTCAAATTCTCTTGTGAATTCATATTCTTTGAAATCCTCTTCATTTTCAGAAACAGGAACAAATATATCAGGGTCGCCCAAGAGGCTCCATTCAAGATCAGCAAAACGTGAAGTATCATACGGACCTTGTTTTTTATACCAAAGTTCAATGTCTGAACCATTCATGACCACCGCAGTTACTAAGACTTTTACTGCAATCGCGGGTTCTTCAACTGTTACTTTTTTAGTCTGATATTTTGAAATAGCAGTTCCACCTTGAGCAAAATTCTCAGGAATATATTTGTATTGTGTGTTACACCATGTTACACTGATTGTACCAGACGCCGTTGAAGTTGCATTTTCATTGACATCAACAAAATATGAATTATCGTCAATTCGAGATATTGTATAATAACCAGTCAGTGAGGAAGTAGAAACACCACCAATTGTTACGTCTGAATCAATATAAATAGCCGCTCCTGTTGCCATACCATGTTCGGAATGCGTAATAGTTAATAAAGATTCATTTATAGTTACAGAACAATTAAAATTGGCTGTTTGTGTAGTGTGATTATCAATTCTATTCGCAACAGTAATGACAGAACATCTATTCATATCTACAACAGGAGAAATGTTCCTGTTTGTGCTGTTTATGATATTTATCAATTGAAGTGATTTTTCGTTGCTTAAATTGAAAGATTCATTCTCATAAGAACAAATTCTCATTGATTCTTTCATGAAGTTATTTTCAACAATACTCAATCCAGAATACGAACCAATAGGAACAATTGAATAATCTTTGGTTGTTGTCTTTGAGCCCCAAAGAGAAGACGACCCAGGCAGAACGAGTTCCGAAATGTTCGGGCGAAGAACATCCATTTGAATGTTTCTTGTCGCTTCAATTCCTAATCCACCCGTCAATCCAGTATCAGTTGCTGGGGTAATCACTTCAATTTGATAAGAATCAAATTCAATGCTATCAATCAAAAACGATCCATTCAATTCTGATCCGGGAATTCCATTATATGTAGATAATTCGCTGAATCCACTTAATGTTACTTTTGAATTTTCAACAAAACCATGTGCGAACTGGTGAACTCTGACCTTTGTTGAATCAATGAAAGTTTCAATTGAATTAATATCAAGAATATCAGTTGTAAGTTCTTGATTATTGAAAAATGCTTGACCAATATAAGGAATACCAGAACCTTCAGCGGTTTCAATTTGGAATCTTGCTTTATTCAAGATAAACTTCATGTCTTGATCTTGATTTGCTGTCCAAGTTGAAGCATTTTGTGATTTAAATAGAACACCATTATAAGGTTGTTTTGAAATCATTTGTTTTGTTCTAATATCAAGCTGGCCCATGTTTGCAATCCAGACATTATAATCAAATGAATCAGACAAGAGAACAAAGCAATATTCAACTCCCTGTTGCAAAAATACCGGAGCTTGCATTTCAAATATGGTTGCTAATTCTCCTTCGGGTGTGTCATTAACATCTTCGGGATAAAGTGTTACTTCTGAATATGGAACAATGGTTTGACCGGGATATCCATTTACAACTTCACGAATTTGAAATGTAATAGGTAAACCAGAAGCATCTTTTTTCTGAAAATACAGATAACATGACGTTACAAAACAACCACCTTCCTCTTGAACAAGGAAAGTTTGTGCAAGAGGATCATACCATTCAGTTGCACTTGTCGTGGTTGTTGAAGTGGTTGATCTAACAGTTCTTTGTTGATTGAGCGGTTCACGGTTAAATCTAATAGTCTTTGTTGAAAGAACAGTTCCTTCTTGCTGAAGCATTGAACCAAGGGACTTGAAAAATCCTTCTGCTTTTGTTTGGTTCGCTTCTGCATTGTTCTGTTGATCATTAAGGATAAACTTTCTTTCGCCAGTTCTAAATTTCAGATTGTCATTATTAGGAATTTTGAAAATAAGAGAAATTCTTCCTTTTTCGTCAGTCTTTAATTCATCTCCTGCTGTAGTTGCAAGGATATTTGCACTATCAGCCAGTGTTGCTGTTGCTCCTGAAGTGGATCCTGTAACAACTTGTCCATCAGTGAAAGCTGATTGGTTCCAATTGACGATTGTTAATTCAGTATCAGACTCAAAAACTACAATTGCAGATCCGTTGCCTGATGTAGTAATAGTTTCTTCTTTGCCTACTGCCGTCAAGAATGAACCAGTTTTGCCGGTAATAGGAATGCGAATTGCAGGAGTACAGTGCGCCGAAACATTAATATCATCAAAGAAAGGATAAACAACAGTTGACGGTTTCATTGCTTCAACTTTAACTAGAACAGGAATACTTCTCATGTAAGGAATATAATTTATTCCTACTGTTCTATCTCCAAGGAATTTGTTAATTGTTTCCTCAGAGAAAGTTGTTTTTGTGCCAGAACGTGTTTGTTTTGCGGTTGTTGTGGTTGTAGCTGTTGCAGTAATAATTGCTCTAACTTGCTTTTCTGTATCATGATCTCTTGTTCTGTCAATTTCACGACTTGTGTTTGAAGTAACCTGAGTTGATGAACTTGACCACGTTGTTTCCCAATCATTCCAAGAAATTCCATTAAGTCCTTCACCGTAAGTTGCGATGAATTCAAGTGCTTGGAAATGAGCATCATCATTTACAATCAAATCGCCGTTTTTCTTCGTGTCGTACCAATTATCTGAATCAGGCTGAAAATTTACTTTCCCCTCAAACAAACGAATAGCAAAAGGGTTGACATTCTCTGTCATACTTGCTAAAGTTTGAGAAATGAAAGGCACAGAGGTATAAGGAAGCGTGACAAGCGGCCCTGTTTTTTGAACAGTGGTTGAATTTGTTTCGTCAAATTCAAGATTCACTGAATCAGTTGAAAAGGTTGATCTCATTTGTTCCAATCTTGGATCAATTGAACAACGATAATCAGGATTCAAAGAATCGCCAATACCATGAGACTTAAATGGTTCAACCAAGAAACCATTTTTAAATCTTTCAAAACCAGAAACATCTTTGATTTGCATTTGAGCGGTTTCTTTTTCAAGCAATGACAACGAAGTATAATATTCAAGATTACTAATTCGCTTTTCAAGACGGCCAATATCTCTCATTGTGTAACGCTTATTGTCAATAAACTTTGGTTTTGCATTTTTCGGAGAATATGTGTATGCAGTCATGAAGATTTCATAAAGAACCATGCCGTCAGAAGGAGATTTAGGAGGAGAAGGATAAACATCTGGATTACCTTCAATAATACCAAATCTTCCAGTGTAATCAATGTAAAGTTTGTCAATACGGCTCAAGTAGTGTTCATAATCCATTCTAATATTTGACAGCGCAACAGGCATTTCGCATGTACGCGAACCAGTTCCTATAAATGAATTACCGGTTGAATTGATTACTGGTCTAAAGTCAATACAATCAGCAAGATCATATTGTCCATCTTCTGAATAATATGCAGGAATGTCATAATAATATTCATCTAAAGAAGTGCCCAAAGAAGAGTAAGAATCAACAGAACAGAAATCGCCAGTTGTATGAGAAAAGAACGAAAATGTTACTGTGAGACTTCCTTTTGGTGCGCTATAACCTGATTTTAATTGAATTCGTGAAAGATCATAAAATGAATCCCTTTGTCCATTATCAAATAAATATCGTTCGGTGATATCTCTATCAGAATCACCGCCATCAGTTACAGAAATCAATCTATAACCGTCTGCTCTTGATAAATCGTCAAATTCACCTGGCACTGTATTAGGGGATGAAATAACTTGGGTGATTTCAGTAATAGACTTTGTTCTTTCTGCTGAGATTGTTTTCACTATTGGCAAACTAATACTAACATTTGATCCAGAAAGTCCAGTCAAACCTGTAATGGTTACAACTGATCCGTTAATGGTTACATCACCGTCGCTTATTGGAACAAAAGAAGCCGCTGAAGTTGAAGCAGCGAGGTCCATAATAATATAGTTTCTTCCTGTGAATGCATTAGGAACAGCATTGGTTCCAACGTCAATTTCAATTGATTCAGAAGATACAGGAACAGAAGGATAATATCTGTTTACTGTATATGAAGTATCATTTATTCCGTTTGGTTTGAGTGTTCTTACATATTGGTGTGGAAGTTTAAAGATACTTGATTTTTTTGTTGGATTGATAATCATTTTGTCTAAATCTGCATAATCACCACCAACATTAGGAGTGCAAGTAAATTGTGCTGAAGAATTAGAATCCGTGATCCATGATACTGAACTCCATGTTTCACCATCATTTAGGTTAATATCAAAAAGATACAGTTTATAAACGTATTCTTCATGCGCGGCACCAGCAGAGTTATCAATTAACTCAATCCCTCTGACTCTTGCTGTGCCAATAGGAGTTCCTGATGCTGGAATATTGCCGTCTAATGGAAGAGGATCTGAATGCCAAAGATAAAGAGTTTCAAATGTTGACCAATCAGGAATCATGTAACACCGTGTGACGTAAATATAATTCCCGATATTAAAGTTCAAAACGGCATTATTATAAACTGCTGTTGATCGTGCTTTGTTTGTCTCAATCCAAGTGGTCGCTAATTTCTGTCGTTCGTAACCACGAACGTATGCTTTGCCCGGCTCAATGCCAATTGCAAGTTTTGATTCATCACCAGAAGGAGAGTCTGTTGCAAGATACTTACCGTCTGCAAATCTAGGAATTGATTCATCTTTAAGATGTTCTCTGATTGAAATATTAAAAGGAGAAACTGTATAGTCTCCTGATTCGTCATAGGTCCTTCGTGCAAAAGTCTTTTCGAGTTCACTGTACTCTGAAGTTCTGATTTCATTAATGATTGTTCCAACTTCAATTCGTTGTAATTCAACAAAATCCTCAGGAACTTCGTCATTTACGTTGATGTATTCAAGTAATAGATCAATTTTATACCGATACGCACCCGGAGCAGCATAGTTATACGAACCAATAGCATTATCATTAAGCGTCGGATCATCTTCTGGGGTAATGATTCTTTCGTAATTTCTCAATCCGACTTTACATGTTGGAGTGTCTGAATATTTTGAAAGAATTAGTGTTTGTTTGTAAACATTAACAAAAAAACCATCAATATAATAAACACCAGCTTCAATTGACGATGCTGAACCTATACCGATAGAAGAAAATGAGGTTACGTCAGTGGATCCTTGTACTTGACATGCAAAAAGAGCATTATCCGTTCGTTGAAGAATTTCACCATCTTGAAATGTCTGAATATCGGAAATTCCTGATTGAATATATTTTACATAAAGTGTTTTTGGATCATCTCCTTCAATATCAACAGCATTAATGACTTCCGCAATAACCCCAGAAGTCAAACCAGTGATTTTTGAACCAACAAAATTACTTAATACAACTTCTTCCGAATCATAAAGTTGATTTATTTTAACATAATGGTATTTGTTGTCAAACGTTATCTGACCGGGAATGACCATTGCTCCGTTTTTGAAAATGTGGTTACCAAAACGGGCAATTTGATTCTGTAAAATGGTCTGCTGTTGTGTCAACTCTCTTGCTTGAACAGCAATAGATGGACGGTAAAGAATTCGGTGAAAATTCTTTGACTCCTTATAATCATCAAAAAACGGATTTTTCTCGAAATTTATTGCCATTTGAATTTAGTATCCTATAAAATTTTATTTTTTCTTTCAGAGATCAATTAAAATTCAATTGAAAAAATGAACGATTCGGATTGACCAGCAGAACGAGAAATAGCTTGTAAATGTTCAAGATACACGATTTCTCCGCTGTTTTTGTCTACAACATTATTTATAACGTCTGTTACTTGTGCAATCGTGCTTGGCGAATTTTCAAGCTGAACGAATTCATTCATAGCAAAATTTCCAATTCTATCGCTTATGTAAAAAATTGCTGTTGGTGAATTAGGTGGTTCAATTTCAAAAATTCTTGCTTCTGCATTAGAAGATAGACCTAATATTTTTTGAACATACGGAAATTCCGAAGTAATGTTTATCACTTCAATGGAATCCATAAGAGAGTAAGCATTTCCAGTTAAAGGTTCACCAGATAAATATTTGATATCTTTTATAAGTCCAATTTTTCTGTAAGCATTTAATTCAGTAAAAAGCCCAAGTTCGCTTCCCATGAAAGTTTGTTTTGTCATTGCGTGGGTTGCACCTAATTGTGCCGCTGCATTACTACCGTGTCCTTTTGCAGGAGAAAGAACGGCTCTCACTTCTGCACCTTCTCCATCACCATAAATTGTAATATTCGCAAAAGTATATCCAGAACCCGGATCAGTGACAGTAATTTTTGATATTTCATTGTTCTCAATGTCAATAATTGCTGTTGCTCCTGTTCCATCACCATCAATTGAAATGGTTGCTCCTGAATATCCAGAACCCGGATTAACGATTTCATAACGATTAATTGTCCCAGGCGTAACAGTTTGTTCAACTGTCAAGTGCGCTTGTGTTTTTTGTTCATCGTTCATCGGACAAGGAATCAAAGCAGTGTTTACATATTCAAGGTAATCAGAATGAATATTATACATGAATTTCCATATATACCCGTCTGTTGTTTCAAAAACATCTGTTGATTGGCCAGTCGGAGTATCTAATGAAGGAGACCCTTGATTGTTGTCAATGCAGAGGTAAACATTATATTGGAACACCCCAGAAGAATTGTCTTGTACAAAAACATAAAAAGGTTGCTCTGGACCAAGCCAATTTCTTGCAAAATGTAAATCATGTTTTGAATCCCATGGAGTATAGACAATACCGGCATCCCATTCAAAGCGTTTCAATCCAAGAACGCCGACAGGATCACTTTTTTTCATGAAAATCAAACCTCGTCTTGTTTTGTTGATAACATCCACTTCATTTGTCGCTACGTCTGGAGACTGTTCATCTTCCCAAGGAGAAATTTTTGAAGCGAAAAAATATAATTCACTTAATGATTCAATGAATTTTTTTGCAGAATGAATTCGTGTTGCCGTTGAAATAGTTGCTGACATATTATTTTAATCCGAGATTTTAATTATTGAGTATACTACCATCCCAACCGACAGTTATATCATAATTTAGTATTTCTTCTGGAGTGGAAAAAGATTTGACTGTATCTATATGATATTTAGCAACTGCATAATGAACGGCGCACTTCATATAATCAGTGGTATATAAATCCTTCAAGTCTTTGAAAGTAAAGGGAACAGAAATAGATCCATCAAAGTTGTCCCAATAACCTCCATTGACAAATAAAGGATCAGTGTCTTGCTGTCCCATCATTTCACCTACTTTGATGGTTTCGGTTACTGCATTTGTATTTTTGAACAATTCTCCTTTGAAAAGAATTGGTTCTTTATCTTTTGCGTCATTCATTATTAAAATTTCACTGATTTTTTGATTTAATGCTTCATTTAATTCTTCTTCTTCTGTTTGATAAGGTTCAGTGACGTTTCCTTCTGCAAGCCAATCTTGATATTCTTGCCATCTCCAATTATGCTGGGTAATGTTCATAACATTATTTTCATTGTCATTTACAGTAGTGTTTTCTTTGTTAGCAAATTTATATTTCATTTCATAACTCCGCGTCCATTTCTAATTGCCCGTATAACAACGATCCCGTTTCTAATGTTGGGTATAATAAAATTGATTTTTCTGTTAAATGAGTATAATTCACTACGAGGTTAGTTGAAGAAGTGGTTCTCCATGAACCACTTGTTTCTGTTGCTGTGTTCCAAAATGTAACAGTTGGAACAACTCTCATAGGAACAAAAAAATTGTATTTTAAATATGAAGCAAGCGCGCTTGGCCAACAATTTCTAATATAAATACCACCCGAAGGATAATAAGGGGAAGTTCCATAAGGAGTCGTCTTTTGATAATATCTTAAACATTGATAAAATTGCAAGTCTTCTCCTATGTTTTCAAAATCTGTTGCAACTGTACCGTCTTCAAGTTGAACTTGAGCAATTTCAAAAGTTCCTGTTTGAAATCCCAATGAATCAGTTCTATCATTAAAATTACTTCCAGAAGAAAACCAAAAATCAATACCAAAATAATGATTTGATCCTAGTGTTTCTCCAGCAATACTCAGCCAAGTAAAAGTTGCTGTAAATTTTGTCCATGAACCGCTCAATGTAACTTTGGTTATATGTTCATTATTTACAACTGATCCTCCAACTCCCGTTGATTGTTGATAAGAAACTGATAAATTGTTTCCGGGAACAGACGTTCTTGCCCAAAAACTTAATGTCATTGTTTTTCCAGAAGAATATTGAACTCTATCAACTCTATGTCTTTTTATACAATAATGAGAGGATAATGTTCCTAATGATTGTACATTTGTTGAACTGTAATATGTAGGATTCCCTTCAACCTCGGTTTGACCTAAAGGAAAAGTTCCCAATCCGTGTGATCTTGTGATTCCGTTAAATTCATTTATCCATCTATCATCACTTCCATAAGAATTTACTATAGATGATTGTGCTGTCCCCCTCTGCCAAAATCTAAAATTACCATTAATTATATAATTTTTTCCTTGCAAAGGAATTAAACTGACAATATCTTGTGCTACTTCATTGTATGTTGGATAATTCCATCCATCTCCTGTTGCATTTGTAACGGGAATTTTAGAAGGTCCGGCAGTAACAGCATTAGGTAAATTTGCTGCTGCTGCTTCTGCTAAAATTCTAGCTTGGTCCGCGTTATATTCGCTTGTGGAAGCATTTGTTTCAGATAAAGAGGCCGCTGCTGCTGATCCTGCTGCATTTGTTTCGGATGTGGCAGCATTCGTTTCAGATAAAGAGGCTGCTGATGCACTGTTGGCAGCATTCGTTTCAGACAATGCCGCAGCTTGTGATGCTCCAATAGCATTAGTTTCTGCTGTTTCTGCTGCAATGCGGGACAAATTTGCAGCACTGGCGCTTGCTGCGGCATTCGTTTCGGCTGCTTCGGCTGCTAACTTTGAAGTGTTTGCAGCACTTGCAGAACTTGCCGCCGATGATGCCGATCCTGCTGCATTCGTTTCCGATGTTGCCGCATTCGTTGCGCTTGTCGCTGCCGCTGTTGCTGATCCTGCCGCATTCGTTTCGGATAAAGAAGCTGCTGATGCACTGTTGGCAGCATTCGTTTCAGACAAAGCCGCTGCTGATTCGCTTGCTGCCGCCGCAAGTTTTGAATTGTTTGCTGCCGTTGCTGATCCTGCCGCATTCGTTGCGCTTGTCGCTGCCGCTGATGCGCTATTGGCCGCATTCGTTGCGCTTGTCGCTGCCGCTGTTGCTGATCCTGCCGCATTCGTTTCCGATGTTGCCGCATTCGTTGCGCTTGTCGCTGCCGCTGTTGCTGATCCTGCCGCATTCGTTTCGGATGTGGCTGCCGCGCTTGCACTTGCCGCAGCCGCAAGTTTTGACGTGTTTGCTGCTGTTGCGCTATTTGCCGCATTCGTTGCGCTTGTCGCTGCACTGGCGGAACTTGCCGCCGCATTCGTTTCGGCTGTCTCTGCTGCAAGTTTTGACGAATTAGCGGAACTTGCGCTTGCTGCCGCATTTGTTTCCGACAAAGCTGCTGCGCTTGCTGAGGAAGCAGCCGAGGAAGAGGAGGAAGCAGCCTGTGTTGCGCTGGTCGCCGCATTCGTTGCTGATGATGCTGCTGCGCTCTCGGATGCGGCAGCGGCTAATTTTGACGCATTGGCGGCACTTGCTGAGTTAGCCGCATTCGTTTCTGAGGTTGCTGCTGCTATTCTTGAATTATTTGCATTCGTTGCTGATCCTGCCGCATTCGTTGCACTTGTCGCTGCGGAACTTGCGCTTGATGCTGCATTTGTTTCGGATGTGGCAGCATTGTCTTCTGATGTTGCCGCCGCTAAAGCACTTGCTGCTGCATTCGTTGCACTTGTCGCTGCCGCTGTTTTTGATGCATTGGCGGCCGCAGCATAAGAAGCCGCATTTGTTTCTGAGGTTGCTGCGTTTGTTGCGCTTGTTGCCGCATTCGTTTCTGACAAAGCCGCGGCTGATTCACTTGCCGCCGCATTCGTTTCGGATATTGAAGCATTAGAAGCACTAATTGAAGCATTAGAAGCACTAATTGAAGCATTATTTGCGCTTTCTGCCGCATTAATTTCTGAGGTTGCTGCATTCGTTTCTGAGGTTGAAGCGGAACCCGCGCTTGCTGCTGCTGCAATTGCGTATTGTTCAACGTCTGATATTAAATTATCAACTGTTATTTTATCTGCTTTTAAAGCTAATGCGCCAATAACTGCTGTTGAAAGAGGTTTATCCAAGTCACTTGTATTATCAACAAATCCTAAATCAATTTGTTCTTTTGTTACTGTATGAGGATTGTTTTTTGATGCTGCATGGGTATTCCAATAATTTTTTTCATCAACTGTGAATTTTTGATAAAAAACACCATCTCTGATATCATCAAGAGAAATGTTCCTGATAACATCAACAATTCGGATATTTCCTAATCTATCGGTAATATCACTTTGACAAGGGAGTAAAGAATTTTCTGTTATTGAAAAAGAGACATTATCAAGTTCATGTAATTGTTTTGGTTTATCGTAATTGATCATGAAGTCTTTATTTTAAATTGTGTTTAAAGGATTGTCTTCATCAATAAGAAAATAATTCACTAAATCAATATTAAGAGGGCCTTCAAAATCTCCTATTTTTATATCAGAACCAAGACAAATATTAGATTTTCTTGAAGCATTTAAAGTCAAATGATCAGGATCTTCTGTGTAATCATTAGGACTGAGCCAACCAAGTTCATAAAGATAAAAATCTTCAAATGAGGATATTTGAGTATTTCCAAATTCTGACAAGAATCCGTCATCAAATGGTTGATACTCAAATCTGAATTTATAAAATTCTGTCGTGTTGAGCCACGGAGAAATAATACCACCAATAGAAGAAGAATAAAGTTCGCTTCCTTTTTCCATCAATCCAAATACAATAGAACCCGCTGGATGAATTGTATTCTTTAACGGGTTAATCCATAGAGATTTATCTTTTGTTGTATTGATAACATAAGAGAAATCCTGATAATAATAAGAGTCTTGTAGATATTTATTAGAGTCTAGGAAACCATCTGTATTTCTGAAATATCCTTTATAGTTTCCAATAGCACCATAAAGAAAATTTATCATTGCAATTGATTGTTTATAAATTATTCCTGTTCCTGATGGACCAGTAATTGTTTCTCCTTCAATAAAAGTTCCATCAATTAATGCAATGCCCATTATATTATTTGAATATCGTCTAATCGTCCCTGTTGCTCCAGAAATTGAACCTTCAATTTCATCATTTACAGCAAATCCTCCTATAACATTATAAACAAAAATGTTCTGAAATGGATTTATTTCAGAAGGAACAGATGAAAAATTAATAGGAAACGAATAAGGGAATGAAACCGATTCGTTGTTTGAATAATTAACACCAAAAGAAATGAATTTTAGTTTCTTGATTGCTCCGATAGTAGATGATACCGGATAAAGTTCAGCGCCGGTTCCATTTTCAGTATCAATATCAATGCGTGGAATTTCTTGATAGTCATACCCATTATTAAGTATTTTAATTTCTGTAATTCCGCCATTAACATCAATATTTGAAACTCTTGCTTTTGCTTTCAGGCCAGATTCAGAAGTAAAAACAATTTCGTCGTTTATTTCATAGTTTTCTCCAGCAGTGATAATTTCAATGTTTTCTATGCTTCCTTTTTGGACTTCATCAACTAGAACAAAAGCATCCACACCCGTGTTGCTTTGGATATTAATGAAGTCGCCCGGCAAATTATTTAAACCGGGAACAAGAATTTCATAATCACTAATGATTGAATAAATTTTCTCATTAAATCTATATCCATCATAAGATGTTCCAATAACACTTTCGTTGACTTGGAAATTTGTTATTGGATTCATTAAGTCGTATTGCGTTAAGAACAATTCAGCAACATAATATCCATTTGAAGCAATATAAGTTTTGACTTTTTCAACCAGTGCTTTAGCTCCAGAAGAGAAACCGTATATTTCTGAGCCTTCAAGTCTTTTAATTTCATCGTTTTGCTGTGAATTTGTCACTTTAATAACAAAATCATTCTGCCATTTTCCGTCTGAGGCACGAAGAATGTCAACAGTAGGATAATATAATGTAACGTCTTCATTGAAAAGAATCCTGAATAAGAATTTTACTGATGCTTCAGTCCCCACAGATTGATAAAATTGTTTAATATTCTTTATCAGATTCCTTTTATCAAGTGCTGCAAGTCTTTCATGTGGAAGGCCGGATAAGAATTGTTCACTGAAATTTTCAAGATACTCAAGTGTTGTTTCGTCAATGTTTGCATAATTTAATAAGTTCGCCAAAAATTCATAAGGCTGGCCTTGATTTTCTTGCTGAGAATAATAAACTTTAAGAAATTCAACAAAACGAGGATATTCTATCGTGACAAATTTTGGGATAGAATTTTCAATTAATGCTGTTATTTTTTTATCGTTCATACCATCCATTTATTGTCTCTCGTTTTGTTGATCAAAAAATTATTTGTAATCAAGATTGATCGCGGTTACATGGGTAACAATTCCTTGTTTCCGATTAAAATCTTGTTTTGCTGCTGAATCGTCCATCATGATGATTTGATTGTTTTCTGAATGAATATTTTCAGAAACAGGAGTCGCATGAATTCTTATATCAAATGTATCAGATGGAACTGAATAAGGAAGAACAGAAAATTGAACTTTTCCTGTTGTATAATCAACCGTTCCTATATTATTAAACACGGGCATATTTAACAATGCATCCTTTGTCAAAAGATTTCCTTTCCCATCATCATAAATTGCTTGTTTTGCAGTTGATCCAGTAACACCAGTGTTGTAATATGTTGAAAACACGGAACCCGGTACAATTGCATTTGAGAAATTTATTGTGAATTGCTCTTCAACTCCAGTTCTTGGAAATATTTTTGCCATAAGAGTTAAATCCATCAAAGAACCAGAAATACTTGAATCAATATCATCTATGATTCCAAGAAGTTTTGAAAAATAAAACGTTGAGTTAAATTTTTGGAGATAAGAATTTGAATATTTTAAAATCTCTTCTCTTACTCTGCTTTGGATTCCTGATTCAGCCAGAACTGTTTTTGCTTTGTTGAACATTACGCTAACATCCGACAAAATATAAAGATATGTCGGATCAACTATTTCAGGAATAACGGTGACTACATTAAATTTTTTAATAAGTTCTTCTTTGATCTTTGCTTTTAAATTGTCAGAAAGATATTCGGTGTGGGAAGGTTTTATTGAGAAGAAAACTTTACCATAAATCGGTGGATCGTTATGTTCACCTCCCCAAACAGAAAGTGATTCAATGAACGGAAATTCTTGTAACATAAAATTTTCATAATCTTCTGTAATAACCGCCCTGTGTTGCGCCTTGTACATTCTTGGTGCCCGAGTCGCAATTTCTTCCTTTGGCTCTTTCTCGGCGGCTCCATAAGCAGAAATAAGCGTTTTTATTGTGTAGGATGAATATCCACTGATTGGCTGATAAGGAGTAAAAATTGAAGAATTGATTGCTTTTTCTTTGCCGTATGATACAATATAAGAAAGAATAACTTTAGAGTTATTAATTGGACGCTTGCCCAAAATATTATCACCGAAAGAAACTTCAAAATAACCAGACGGATTTTCGTGCAAGAAAAATACAAGCGAAGAAGGATCCAAAAGAGTGATATTCTGATTCAACGAATACGCGGTTGTGGTTGCTCCAGATAATGTTCTCACAGAAAGAGAAGAAGTGTCCGCGTTTATGCTCGGGATAATAAATCGCTGATTAGGATCATTATAGTTGACAATATAAGAAAAATCGTTCATAATCCCTTCATAAATTTCAAGTTTGGGACAAGAATATACTCCAACAGTGTCGGTGGGATAGGCAAAACACTGTTCTTTTGAACTAAAAATGTATTTTGAGTTAGATGAAAACCGGGTGCCTGCTGGAACTGTGATATAAGCAGGAGAACCAGAAACACCCGTGAACGTTAATGAAATTTCTGCTTTTGCTGTTCGTACACTTCTAGGAGTATACGCAAGAGCTTTTGCTAATGAAATGACGGATGACCGCATTTGGGCAGAGTCAATAAACATTTCATTTGCGCTCATGTTTGCCATAACTGCATTCATGTGGGTGTTATATGCAAGAATATCAATCAAAATATTCAGTGCTGATCCTTCAAATTCATAGTCAGAAAAAGTAGGATCGGCTTTGAAATAATCAATTAAATTTTTCTTGATAAGATCAAAATCAAGTTCCGTAATGTTTATTTCTGCAAGATTGTTTGCCATGTTAATTCCTTATCTGACTGTTTTAAGAAACATGTCTAGGGTTACTGGAGATAGTGTGTTGAGGACGACAAAATAAACCGAAATACTGAATCCATTTCTTTCTGGAGAGGCTTTTACTGATACTCCCCGAATTTCCGCTCTTGGTTCGTAAACACTTAATACATGATGGATTTTTTTCTCTAAAATAACATCAAGATTTTCTTCAGCAATGTTTTCAAACAAGAAATCATATATCCCTCCACCTATTTCAGGATGAAAGGGTTTTTCATTTTTCCCAAGATAAATTAAAGATTTTAGGCTTTGTTTGATTGCTTCCTCGTTTGTTTTTTTCGCAACATCATTTGTTATTGGATGCTTCGCAAACGAAAAGTTTAAATCCGTGTATGTTCTGCTTGGATTTGATTCAATGTAACTATAGTTATATCTGTTTGCCATTTTAGACCATTAGAAAAATTTTGATTCATTCTTTTAGTATTTATTAGCTTTCTTCGCATTCAAAATAATCGTCTGGCTCAACCGGAGTTGTGGATTTATTATTAGGCGAATAAGTTTTGTCTGGTATTTCGGATGTTTCTGCGATTGTCGCTTTTTCTGTTTCTTCTGCTTTTGTTGGAACGTCTGCTTCTTCTGGCGGCATGCCCGGAGTTTCTACTACAATACCCCATATTTCTTCAACTACTTCAAGAAAGTTGCCTATATAAGCGTCCATTCCAACATGCAATTCTCCGTCAATTTTGACATCATCATTGACGTTTAGTGTGTTGAAAACAAAAACATTTTTGTTAAAATGAACGTCTTCTTTAAAATACGTTTCACCTAATTCATGAATATCGTCGGCGTCAACATAAATTTTATCCGGAACAATTTTTACTTGAGCGTCAAACGTTGAGGATGCTTCTAATGAAAATGCAGGAATTTCTGGAATAATGGTGTTTGAAATGGTATCCTTTTCTTGGTTCATTTCATCGCATTTTAATGTAACAGAAGGAAAACTATCTGAATCAACGTTAATTGGCGGGATGGGTTCAATTGTGATAGGAGAATAAGTACCAATTCCTATTGTTGATTCTTGAACAGAAGATATTTTGACTTTTGAACCAGAAAGAATATTTATATCAATATTTGCTTGATTTATCAGGTTTTGTTCTGAGGCAACGAATATATTTCCTTTTGCTCTTTGAATTATTTCATCTTGAGAAGTCAAGGCGTCTTTCCCTTCAGTCATGCAAATCTTATCGCCTTCTACAACTCTGATATAATCACCTTCAATGTGTTGCCAATAGTCTCCTTTAATGTATTCATCTTTGTTTCCCATGACAGTAACCCGATAATCACCTTCAATGTACAAATGTTTTGATCCTAAGTCAATCTCAAATCCATCTCCATAAATTTTTCGTACTTCTTTCCCGTCAGGGTGAATTTCAAGAAAGTTTTGTGACGTTTTGTGTTGTCTGAAATATCGTTCTGCTCCGGGTGTGCTGTCCCATTCTTCTAAATGTCCCCACTCGCAACCGTCGCATTTTGGATTATACGGACCTTCCCATACATAATTGTAAGGATAAATTGCAGCATAAGGTGTTTCTGGTTCTGACCATTGATCTGCGGCAGTTGCAATATTGTTCATTACTGATTCTTTTCTGACAGTAACGGCAACGTGATCTTTAACATGTTCACCGACAATTCCTCTTGCAAGTCTATTTGTGTCTGGTTCTTCAAGTTTGTCCTCTTGCGGAAAACATTCAGTGAAGTCATTAAAACCAACATCACCAAAAGGAGGATCAAGAGGAAATCCACCCAAAGAACCGAGAATGCAAGGTTGTTGTTTGTTTTCCCCGTCAAGATAAAATCCAACAACCCATGAACCTACCATAAGACCGAGAGGAGATTCTCCAACCCCTGATATGGATGCAGAAGTCACGGGCATAACAACCATTGCCCACGGTAAATGATCAGTAGGAATTTCAACTTTGTCTTGTGTATGCTCTCCTAAAACTCTTACCCGAACGCGACCAAGTTTTTCAGGATCAAGAATACATTCCACAACACCAACAAAGTGAAAAAATCTTCCTGTCAACCCCATTAAATTTTGTGATTCCATTAAAGACCTCTAACCTTTCCTTGACCGTCATACTTGAGTTCTGCTTGAGGATCTGAATCAGGAGGAAGCATTTTCTCCCAAATTGGATTGATTCTCAAGGTATGATAGTTGTCTTTTATTAGTTCGCAGACAAGCGTATGTCTGTCTGAAGTGAATTTTCGTCTTAAAGTAGCAATAAGCCAATTTCCCCTAAAACGAACATCTGGAACAGGCGTTTCGTCTGGTCCTTTATATTTAAACTCAGGAGAATTAAAGTCAATTTCTATTTTTTCGCCTACTCTTCTGGTGAAATTTCCCGGCATTGTTACTTCAAGCGACAAGAATTCAAGTTGTTCAATTTGGCCCGGCCTTTGACGAACATATTTTTCTGTCTCAAATGTTTCTTGGTCGTCCCAACAATGGTTATGATCAGGAACAACCGTTAAAACAGCATTAGCCTCTTCTGTGCTGAATTTTGCGCTTACTTCGTCCCTGATAAGTTCTCTTAATTTTTCACAGTGGTTTAATGCTTCAAAATCGTCAATATAATTGTAAGGTTCGTCAAGGGTATAATTTGGTGCTTCTGGACCATGAGGATAGAAGTCAGTCACTCTTTTATAGAAAGGATCCCATCGTATCATTCTGTTTCCGATCATTCCTTTTGCTGCTGCTTTTGTAATGTCATGATAACCAAGAAATTTCATCGTAGCAATATTCAAGTATCTTGGACGAAGATATTCGGGGTTTGGTTCGTCCGACATTCCATCTGAAACAAATCTATCCGCTGAAGATGTAAAATATTCTTCAACAGGACCTTTGCCAAGAATTTCATTCATTGAAACATAATAAAACTGCTCTTTGTCTTCATAAAACAAAAAATTAACAGCAAGTCCATCAAACGAACGCCTTGAAATCCAAGTTATTGCATCATAAGGTTTCCAATTAGGAATAACAACATTCCATAATCCTTCTGTTGGTTTTGCGTCTAATGGTTTAATCGGCAGTTTTTTCTTTAATCCTTGGTGGCTCAGGTAATCCATAAATATATCTTCAATGATGGTATTATACTGAACTTGCTTCCATGCTCTTGAAATTCTATTTGCAAGGTTGTCTGTCCATGTTGATGATACAAAAGAAGCAGACCAAACTTGGGCATCCTGTTTGGTTTTTTCTTGGTGTGAAATTTTTATTATTTCAAAAGTAAATTCAATTTCTCCGTCAGGGTCAAACATTGAAACATAAGGATCAGTATCAATAGTTTTTAGTCTTCCTTCAATCAAATCACCTTCTCTTACTGGAAGATTCGTTATGATATTTAACGAATCCTGTAAAACAATAGATCCTGTAATGCATTTTGCAAAAATATTTTCAATGATGTTCAATTCAATAAGGAGGTATGTAACATCTACTTCTCCTTCATCTCCGATTATCTTTAAATAATCAACGTCATACGCACCTGGATCAATTTCTGCGTCAAAGTAATTGTAAGCCATTAGATTATGAATCCTTGTTTTGTGATTTGATCACGCTCTTTCTTTACCTGATCAAGATATTCTGGTTTTAAAAGCCTGATAATTCGCTTATCTTCATTTTTCCTTGCTTCATACTCGAAATTATTAATTGCAATGATATTTCTTGATGTACCAGATTCAATGTGGTTCTGGTAGTCAAAAGAAACAATTGTTCCCGGAGGATACGAATAAAGATTATCGTCTTCATCTGCTTCATAATGATGAATACCAGCAATGTTTTCAGGTCCGTATTTCTTTTTTGTGTACTCATACAAATCGTGTTCATTCATTGGCCAATCAAATAAAGGATCAATCATATCATTCATCATTAAAATAACCCAAAAATAAAATCGTGATTTATAAAGAGTTTCGGCAATGCTGAACATTGTGTCTTCATCACGGATAAGCCATTTTGAAAAAGAAGCAGAGTTATTTTTTATTGTTTCCCTAAAAGCCCATCTATGAAGAAAATCAATTGAATCTTTTTCTTCATCATTCAAATAATATTTAACTCTCGGGAATCCATTGAAATAATAAAATCGTTCTTTGAAAATTTTCATTTTATCCCCAATATCCTGATTTAATCTTGTCTCTCATGTGGAGTTCTGCTTCAGTGAATGTCATTGAAAATGTAACCGCAAGGGGTGCTGCGCTTTCATGAAGAACTAATTTTCCTGCCCCTGCATAGTTGATTGAATAATCTGTCAAATAACAAGGCATAATTCTTGGTAAAAAAGTATCAGGAACAAAACTAACTTCCCATATATCAGGATAAGCAAAATACGTTTTTCCTTCTCCTGCAAAGTCAGGCGCGGCGTAGTATTGCATTTTTTCTGTGAACACTGCAATTGCGTCATTCGTTGCTCTGTTTGTTGGAACAAGTTCAAATTCAAAGTTAAAGTTTCTGTATCCAAGACCAGAGAAAGTCAATTCTTTATTTGGATTGACTGCTTTTCCTGCTTTGTGTGCCATGTAGTCTGCTGCGTCCCTAAAACCAACAGCTTCGCCTATTCTTGATTGTACGCCTCTTTTTGCTTGTTCAACGATACCTCTACCAACAGTTGATCCTGCCCATGGTAAATTTTTAATTAAAGAATCTGCATCAACTAATTCAACTGCTGCATTCGCCATAACACTATCTGGAGTAAAATCTCTCTGGTCCCACAATAACGCCCCTCTGCTCATGATTGAAACTGGCATTTGAATTAAGATTGTTTCTCCGCCAACCCTAAACATTGTATAAGGAGCGTTTTGACCGAAATCGCCTATTCGAGTAATTCCGCTTTGTTGTTTATGATTTAACAATAAATCAATTGCCATTTTATGTCCTATTGTCTTTTGTATAAATAAAACTGAAAAGATATTTCTTTTATTTATACAACATACACTTAATCAATAAGATATTGCGGAGGCTATGTCAAAATTTCATCAAGGTTTTTACAGACCAAAAAATCCAGAAAAGTATTCCAACCCCAGAAGAATCAAAGAAATAGTTTTTAGATCGTCATGGGAAAGGAGTCTCATGATATGGCTGGACAATAATGATGATGTTTTATTGTGGGGATCAGAGGAAATTGTAATTCCTTATATTTCAAAGTTTGACGGAAAACCTCACCGATATTATGCTGATTTCAATATTGTATTTAAAAATGGAGCAAAATTGCTGGTTGAAGTAAAACCAAAAGCACAAACAAAAGAACCAGTTAAGACTGAAAAGAAGACGAAAAAAAGATATTTATATGAAGCAAAAACGTATGCAGTGAACACAAGCAAATGGGATGCTGCAAAAATCGTTGCTGAAAGAGGGGGCGCGGTCTTCGTTATATGGACAGAAGAAGAATTGCAGAAATTAGGAATCAAACTCCAAGTTTCTCAGCGATTCAGGCATGTGCAATACGGAAAAAATAAAAAACAGATTAAAAGACTGAAACCAATAACCACGATGAAACGAAATGGCAACTAATCAGACAGCGAAGAAAAATCCATTCGCCACGAATATTTTTAAAGGCGAAGAAGAGAAGTTAGCCAAAAAGTGGTTCAGGGAAAAACTGATAGCCTTGACGGGCCGTGAGATAGCCTCAAAAGATATGTCTGATCTTCGTTATAGAGGACAAGTGCCTTTGATTGGACGTATGGTGTACTACAAATATCAAGCGAAATACGACGGCAAACTTCCGTATTGGGATAAGTTTCCGTTAGTAATAATGGTTGACGAAACGTCTGAACATTTTCTCGGAATGAATCTTCATTATTTGCCCCCGGGAGTGAGAGGAACATTTCTTACAAGACTGATGGACGTAATAAATAATTCTAGGTTTGACAAATCAACAAAATTAAAAATTACATACGGATTACTAAAAAGCGTTTCAAAATATAGATACTTTCAGCCTTGTTTGAAGAGATATATTAAAAAGAATTTACGATCAAATATCATGATTATAAGGCCTTCACAGTGGCATTTAGCAATAAATCTTCCTGTAGCAAGATTCAAAGGTGCTACAGAGAAACAAGTTTGGACAGATTCACGAAAATATTACCGGTAAAACAAAATGGGATTATCAATAAAGGAATTAAAGGCATCATTAAGTAAATATCCTTTACTTGATTTGTCAAAATATGAAGTTATGATTACTGGACCTCTTGGAACTCTTGATAGAGAAATTTCATTGAGGTGTACTTCTGTTGTATTACCGGGTCGTGGTTTTTCAACTACAGAATTGTTTACTCATGGTCCAGTTAGAAAAATTCATTATATGGAATTATATGATGATATTCAATTGTCTTTTATTGCCTCTGATGTTTTGAAAGAAAGAGATTTCTTCAATCAATGGCAACGATTAATGAGCGGAAATACTTCATGGAATATGGCATGGTATGAAGAAATTATAGGAACAGTTGTTATTAATAATTTAGATAAACAAGGAAATGTAAAGACAAGCACGACACTTTTTGAAGCATATCCTATTAGTATGGATCCTTTGACATTTGATTATACTGCTGGTGACCAGCTTCCTTTGTTTAATGTTTCATTTACTTATCACCATTGGGAAGTTAAAGGCGAGCAAGGGGAAAGTACAACAGTATTTGATAAAGTTCCTGAAGGAACAAAGCCAGAAAACACTTATAATCCAAAAGCAGATGTTCAACCTCCAATAATAACAGAGCCCGTTACTGTTGCTCCTAAAGCAGGACCGCAAATACCAGCAGAAACAAAACCAGTAAAATCAAAAAAAGCACGATTGAACAGAACTCCTGGAGATTATTCAGATTTGGCTAATGAAACAATTGATAATAGTGAAATGGTTTCTGAATATGATGTACCGGCAGATTATAATCCTGATGATTATAATTATAAAACTGTAAGCGAACCTAAAGCCGATGTTCAAGTACCGCAGTCACAAGAGCCAACAACGGTTAAACCAAAAGCAGAACCACAATTGCCCACTCAAGAACAAATTGATGCGTCTCCTGAAATGGATTACAACCAATTTGGAAGTTATCAAGAATTTCAAAATTATGCCAGTGGCAATACAGAAAATCAATAAGCAATAAAGAGAAAGGAGAACAAAGTGAAACGACAAACAAAGCAGTCTATTCTTGACACCCTAAATCAGGCGCCAATTTATTCATTGGTCATTCCTTCTTCCGGTCAAAAAGTCAAATACCGACCTTTTACTGTGGGAGAGGAACAGAGTTTGTTAATGGTAAAAGAATCAGATGATATTGAACTTGTGATTGACAATATCAAAGAATTGATTCGTTCGTGTACGTTTGGTGAAGTTGACCCAAACACTCTTGCTTATTTTGATATTGAATATTTCTTCCTTAAACTTAGATCAAAATCTATCGGCGAAGAGGTTGAAATTTCTTTGAAGTGCAAGACCCCAGACTGCAAAGGAAACGTTGATTGTGTTTTTAATATTGAAGACGTTAAAGCACCAACTTTTGTGAAAGGCGGAAACGTTGTCAAACTGAATGATACAGTTTCGCTTGTTATGAAATATCCCGGTTTTGAAACATTGATATTATTGCTTGATGATAAAGAAAAGTCAAGTACAATTAAAATTGTTTCTGAATTGATGGAAACGGTTGTTAGTGGAGATAACGTTTACAGTGCATCCGATTTTACATTTGAAGAAAAAGAAAGATTCATTAAAAACATGAATTCAAAGACATTGAAAAAGATTATTGATTTCATTGAAAATGCACCAAAAATTGTCCATTCAGTAAAAGGAAAATGCTCAACTTGTAATAAAATTCATGAATATCAATTAGGTGGTATTAGAAATTTTTTCGGATAAGCCTTTCTCATGATTCTATCTTTAATAGGATACGAATGAATTTCATTTTGATGAATCAATACAAATTTAGTCTAACTGAATTAAATATGCTGCAACCATGGGAAAGGGAATCTTATATCGGATTGCTTGTTCAATTTATAGAAAAAACAAAATAAAGAGCAAATATGGCTGACCAAAATTTATCAGGACAAGAACAAGAACAAATTGATCCAAAGGATCTCAAAGCATTATCTAATGCTCTTGAAGACATTATCCGCAAATCTCCTGATCTTGCAAGATTTGGTAAGTCAATGCTTTATGAAGAATTTGCGGAAAGATTTGAAAAAGAAAATAAAAATCAAAGTGCATTGTTTGATGAACTTTTTGATACTCAAACAAAAATTGTTTCTGGTGTTCTTGATGCGGATTCACGAACAGAAGCCAAACAAAACACTGAAATTATAAAATATTTCAAAAAGCAAATTGATGAATTGTCTGAAATGAAAGAAATCACCATTGAAGAAAGTAAATTTTTCAATGATATGGTTTCTGAACTCGAAAGAACCAACAAACAATTGCTTGAAACTGATTATTCAATGAAAAAAGTAATGAAGGAAAAAATTAAAGAAAAACTTCCTTCTATTACTGGTTTGCTTGGTGCTATTGGCCTAGACAATCCTGCTTTCATGTTTCTTGGATCATTAATTCAAGATATGGTTGATGTTCGCAAAGAAAAGAAACAAAAGAAAGAAAGTCTTATGAATTCTGTGAAAGAAAAACAATTTGAGCAGATGGTAAAAAACCGTGGTATATTAAAAACCGACGAACCAGACGAAACTGAAAAAGTAAAGAAAAAAGCAGAGAAAAAGAAAGAAACAGAAGAAGATTCGTGGTATGAAGAGGAAGACATTGAAATAAGTAATTCAATAATTGATTTATTGACAAAAGGCAATGTTGTTCTAAAAGAAGCAATAGACATTTCAAACAAAAAACTTGAAGGAATTGAAGATGGCGTAAATATTCTTACGAAGGATTCTCAAGGTAATAGATTTGCTGAAATTGAAAAGCGTCATGAAGATCAAATAAGACACGATGAAACAATTGATGCTCTTGAAGGTCTTGGTGGTACAGACAAAGAATCCTTGATTTCAGACAAATCAACAGAGAAGCAAGGAATTTTTAGCAAATTATTAGGAATGGATTTTGATTCCTTGATGTTGATGTGGTTAGTTTTCAAAGAACGATTGTTGAAATTAACAGCATTTTTAGGAAAAGCAGGAAGACTTTTAGGTAAAGTCATGCTTCCTTTGACTATTGCAATGGGAATTTATGATGCATTTCAAGGATTTAAATTAGAAAAGGCAGCCGAAAAATTAGAAAAAATGCCAGATATGGTAACAATAACTGATAGATTTGCTTCAGCGATTGGTAGTGTTTTTGGTGGAATCGCGGAAACTGTTGATATATTAACAAAGTTCTTGCTCGGATGGGACACAAATTTCGGTGAGTGGGTTGATAAAAAAGTTACTGTTGCAATGGCAGAAATGTTTGATGCAATCAAAAGGATACCTGAATTTTTCACTGAAATGTTTAGAGCCGTTTTTCCTATTGAAGGATTTTCTTTAACGAATATGATTTCAGGCGCAGCCAAAAAAATTAAAGGATGGTTTGAATCTTTGTTCAACGTCAAACTTCCGTTTGCAGACGATTTGGCATTCCTTTTTGACAAAGTAAAGTCTTTTGCTGATGAACTTTTTGATAAAATATTTGATATGGTTCTCAATAGTCTTGAAAAGATTCCGGGTGTTGGAAAAGTTGTTAAGCAGTTTAGAGGATCAGAACCAGCAAGTGCGCCTGTTCAGTTTATCAAGGATGCTCCCGGGAATCTTGTAAATAATCTTGGGCAAGCAAAAGATGAAGCAAAAGCATACTATGGTGAGACAAAACGACTTGTGAATGTAGGGAAAGAGAAAGCAACAGAGACAGTAAAGGGCATCGGAGGAAAGATAAAAGGGCTTATTCCTTCAACTCCTAACGACTTTATTCGTCAAATGATTGAAGATGGGGAGATTCAAAAAAATATTATTGGTTACTCTGAAATCAGAAATTGGGAGAAGGTCAAAAAAGCCAATGCTGAACAGATTAATGATATTCTGAACCTAAATGACTGGGATAAAGAAACAACAAACAATTTAAGAAGAATTCTCAGCGATAAAGAGGAATTCACTGTCAAGAGCAATGATGAAAATCAATTAAAATTTGTTGGTATAAACGAAGAAGGAGACATTAAACTTTCTCCTATTCAGCCAAAAATTGATTTTCAAGACTCAAGAACAGGATCGTTGTATGGAAATTCCATCAATGCAGCAAAAACCGCAAACGCACCTAAAGGCGGAGGTGGTTCTGCAATCGTCAATGCTCCAAAAACGACAATCAATAATTCATCAAACAAATCATCGGTTCACACAAATCTTTCTCCAAGAGAAACGGACATATCAATTCGTTCAATGAGCAATTCATTTGGATATTAAAAAAGAGGCGGAACTTATTGTTCCGCCTCTTTTGTTTTACTTGGACTGTTCAGATTTCAACAATCAGAATGGCACATCATCGTTTCCTGTATCAGCCAGTTGCTTGAAGTAGTTAAAAGCGTCATCATCCTCATTCCCTTCTGGAAGATCAACTCCTTCTGAAGAATCATACTGTTTTTCTTCTTTGTCAATATGATTCTCTTTCACCGGCGGAGCATCTGGAATAACAACGTTTTTCCCACCAATAAGACGTTTCAGTTTTTTGTTCGCATCCTCATAAGAAGAAAATTTCTTTTCTCCTCGTTCTTCATTGATATTCTGTCCGCTCTTGATCAGTTCATCAATTTTGTCGGCATCCCCTCCAAGAAGAGACTCAGGCGGACCAAAAGAAGAATCGTCATAATTAAAGAATCCTTTCACTTTCTTGCAACGAAGAGTGAACGAGGCTCCTTCAACAGGATCAAACACATTGATTCCTTTCGTTCCGTCAATAGGATCGTCAATTGCCCGATTATAAATCTTCTCCAGAATTTTCTTCCCAAATCGGTACTTGAAAATCTTTCCTTCATTCTCGGGATTCTCAGGATCCTTTTCTACAAGAACATTTGCCCAATACGAAGTTTTACCAAAGATTGGACGAATTCCTGCTTGTTCAGACTCAGGAATATGGTCCCATTCACGCCCCTTCTTTAAAGCGTCTGCATATTCACAAGCAGGACAAGGATTTTCCCAATCAAGAGTCTTTGGACAGCGTTCAATATACCATGCATCCTTGATCTTGAATCCATGATCCCGTGTTTCTACAAAATACTCACCAGTGGGAGAAGGAAGAAAACGGAGCTTTGCTGACCCATTTCCAGCTTTGTCTTTCTGGAGTTTCCATTCAGTTTCATCACCGAAATCAGATTTTGCAAATCTGGTTTTACCGAATGCACCAAGAAGGGCATTGAGGGACTTTTCGTTTGCGTTTATTTTGCTAAAATCCATACAGTTGCGTGTCCTTTGAAAATTGTTTAAAAAGTTGAAAGCAGTTGAAAGCAGTTGAAAGTATTCTGTGTTACCTACACAGAAATTTTTGATATCACATAACCTTCCTCCTTAGCCTCGGCTATTGAATTGATTAAAATGTTTTTGTAAACCTCAAGATTTACTGAAATGAAGGCCTTATATTTATTCACCTTCAATTCATACTCATACTTGTATATTATATCATCTACGGCGTGTTTGTCAAGAAATTTTAAAATAAAATTCAAAATAATAAAAGTCTCAATTTGAATGCTGTCATTAATTAGTGCTTTATAAATCATATCAGAACAAAAGAAATAATCCGAATCAATTTTATTCTGTTTTATGAATAAAGCAATATGAAAAACATCATCTTTGAAAACAGACTTCAGTGATTTGATCTTATTTAACCATTTTTCTGCGGCGTTTTTATATCGTTCATTACACAAATCACGCACATTGACTTTCGGGTTTTCTAAAAAACAAGGAATCAGATAACCTATCAATTCTTCAGATGTTTTATATTTCTCGTTTAGATGATAATAAAAACTTTTTTCAGAAGATGTATCAAGTGAAACTCTTGTTAATTTAGTTTTCCCTTTGTATTCAACAAAATTATAATGTTTTGTGTTCCAATGTAATTTCATCGCACAAAATAATTCATACGTCTTAAAAACACCAATTTTCATAGGAATTCTTTCATATTATATTCATTATTAGGAAGGTAGTTTAGCTCTTTGGCTTCTGCTTGAATGTTTTGAATGATCTTGTCATTCAAAAGACTAGGAACGAAATCCTCTTGAATCTTGAATCTGTCACAAGCATCCAACACTGAATCAATATAATTTTGGTTTGTTTTGATCTTGTGTCGTTCAACCCATGTACAAAATTCCTCTTTTCTGACAATCATAGTTTCTCCTTTCTCTTTTCATGATTTACATCTTGTAAAACAAATGCCGACCCACTTTTGCTTGATATGCCATTTTTGCAGCCCACTTAGGTGGTTTGATGTAATCTGCAAAATAATGGTCTGCTCCGCGTGTTAAACCGTCAACTACAAATTCTTCTGATTCTGCCATAGAATTATACAACTCAATTGAAAGGTCTGCAACTCTTTTACATTCTTCCCATGATTTTTGTTGGGCAGCGGTGATAGGAGGTACTTTCTTTGAATTATACCACGAAAATTGATAAGGCTGTGTAACAACATCTTTGATAGTATCTGGCCATGCTCTGTGAACAACTCTATTTAAAGTCACAAAAGCAACGGCCATTTTACCGTGAAGATTTTCACCTCTAGCTTCGTGAAAAATATTTAACGCAAGCCAATGTCTGTCTGAATTTGTTATATTGAGAACTTTTTCCACTTCTGAATCTCCTAATAATTGTTTTCGTAAATTTTTGAATTCGGCGAAAAGCGAGCCGCTTTCATCTTTTTTGGTTTTGACTGGTTTTTCTGTTTGAATCTTCTTTGGTTTCTTGACAAAAAAAGAATCCTTGTAATTTTTTATGATCCTTTCTTTTGCTGTTTTTTTGTTGTATTTGTATTTGAAATAGGATTGGTCGGTTGAACTGGTAAAACATTCTGCTGGAGCAAATACAAAAAAAGAAACAATGAAAGGGATTATCAGATTCTTCAATATTACACCTCTTGAAGTTTTGATTGAAATTTATTTTTCCTTGTCTTTTAATTCAATGTTTTTATATCGTTTTGTGTGTAAACAAAACAGATTAATTGCCTTATCAATTTCGTCATTCACAAACATTTCTTCAATCTCTTTATGATCAATAACATCATAAGTCAAATCCCGCGCAATTCCAATGTATCCAATATGTTTCTTTGACGGATCATGAGGATCTAATCTTTCAATCAGAATTGGAGCTTTATAAACTTGAAATGAATAAAAATTATCTCTGATGTATCCAGATTCAATTGTTTTTTGTGCTTTCTGGGACAATAATACTTCGTGATCTGATTTATCACAAATTAAATCAAAATCATATCGTTCATTGTTTCTTTTCTTGATTATGCCCAGTTCAATATCCGTTCTTCCTAATATTTCATTTTTACAAAAACCAAAAGTTTTCAAAACTGCTTTGTTACAATATGTATATCTCATATCCGCGTCCTTGACCCAAATTAAATCAGGAACATCGTCAAGATAATTCGCAAGTGAATTTTTGTGATAACCTTCTGTTGTGGTCAAAGATTTAACTTCACGCCAATAAAGTATAGTAATGAATAACATGTAAGTCAAGATTAATAAATGTTTGTAAAAATGAATATCAGATAAATCAGTCATTGACATTATTCCTGCAATAATTGGTAAAGTATAAACCATAGCCAATTTAAATCGGAACATAACGCTCCTTCTGAACAAATGAGCAATATATAATCCAAAAAGACCAATAAGTATTTCAATTACTCCTATCATTTGAATCGGAGTAATTGAAGAATGAGTAAAAAAATTAAGAATATATTCTCCTATCCTTGCACTATACATAATTTATTCCTCTTCGTTTCCTTTTTTGTCTTTTTTAAGCGGTTGAATAAAATCTGTAAGTTCTTCGCCGGTCAATTTGCTCAATTTCTTCAGTCCGTATTTTCTCAAGAGTTTTAAAACAACTTCCGCTGAAAGACCAGCAGTTCCACAAAAGAAGAATGCCCATGATTCTGAAATCTTGGCTTCAATACACAATTCACCTACAAGGAATCCAGCGAAACCAGCTAAAAAGACGGCAACAACAAATTGAAATATTGTATGATCTTCACTCATAAGCCAGTTTGCAACGCCACCGACCATAGCAACACCAACGGCGGTAATTATATAAGTGAAATTTTCTCCGAAAAAATTCATTCCTTTTTTGTCTCATTTGGTTTTAATTTCTGTTTTTTTAGATACAATAATTTCAGAATTCCAGTGACAAAATTTTTATTATTTAACGCTGCTTCAGATTTTGCCTTATATGTTTGTTCTTGCCAATCAAAGTTTTCCCGTCTCATGGTTAGAATGGTAATCGCAGATTCAATTTCATCAAAACTGGCCGATTCATTATTAATGATATCAATAAATTTATCCATTTTCTTTTTATTCCTTATATATTATTTATTCTTTTGAAACATGTAAACAAAAAAAGACACAGAGAACATTGTTCTTTGTGTCTTTCGTCTCAGGATCGCTAGGATTAGCCTGTATTGTAATTTTTTATATAAACGTATACACAACTACGTTTCGTGATAAATTTTGAACACAGACAATCCTCGTTTGTTTTAGGACCAAGAAGTTTTGATATCTTCAATGACTTCAAGCGGCATCTTGGCTCCATAATTATTCTGTTTGTATTCCTTCATCTTTCGCTTGAGGAACATCTTTTTTACTTTATTGAACGTCTTGCGCTGTTTCTTCCCGGGATCGGTGAAGCCTCCATGCTTAGAAGCGTCCCATGTATTTATTCCCTGTACAAGTCGCATATTTAGAATATACGCCTCAACCTTTCGGCGAAGTTTGTATTTTTGAAAAGTTTCGTCTGGCATGCGTTTTTTTGGACCGAATTCAAAATCATAAATCTTTCCAGACTTCGGCATCATTTTCTGGATTTCTTCGTTTTCGTTGAATTCTGTGTTTTCAGTGTTCATTGTTGTTCTCCTTTAATTAGACAGTTCAGCAAAAAATTTATTGATTTTCTTTTGAAGAATATTTGTGGTCAGTTCATCAATTTTTTCATCAATTTTCTGATTAATATACTCTTCAATCTTTTTTTCAATTTTCTTTGACAATTCACTCTCTTCAAGCATGTCGGTCATATTCTTGGCTATTTCATCCTTTGTCTTTTCAATATAAAGCAATACGGTATTATTGATTGCTTTAGCATACAAAGGATTAAACCTGATGGTTGAAGGAGTTTCACGAAAACCATATACCAGTTCGCCGATTTCGTGCTTTACGGCATCGTTCAGTTCTTCTTTTGTCATAACATCAAACACTCTTACCAACGTGTGTTTCAATGCAGACTTGATGATTCCTTTTTTGACTTCAACCGTAAATTCAGGATCAGAATCCATCAATTCCCGAATAATTGCGTGGTCAACTTTTAATGCTAATTCGCTTTTGTGTCTCATTGTTTGCTCCAAGGTACAAATACGGGTGCAAGATAAACAATCGTTCCATTGTTTGCAATACGATTAAAGATATACAACCATCCATCTTTTACTTTGATAATCTCTCCATCACGACATTTAAACGAATGATGAAGGTCCATGTCGTGAAGTGCCTCAGTTTTTACGTCTTTAATTTCTTTGCAATACATGTTTCTCCTTTTTGTCATGCTCTATTTTTGCCCAATGCAAAAGCGTTTCAACGTCGTTTCTTGTTTCCGGATGAAGCGTCATATTATTTCTATTTGCTTTGTACCATTCCCAAACTTCCATCTTGCCGGTAATCGCTATTCCTGCTCCTATCCAATCAGCTACCATTTCAATCATGTATCTTTCTGGCATTTTTACTGCTCGGATTTCTCCTCTATCAAAAACCAAAAGCCAATATTGCCAGTGGTGCTTGTTTCGCTTTTGATGAAGAAACCATGCATCAAGAAATTCATCCGTTTCAAGATAACGCTTTTTTCCGGTATCGTCATAAAAACATTCCTTGTATGGAATCCATTCAGAAGGAAGAAACTTGCTCATATCATGTTTCAGTCCTGCCCACGTTCCTAATCCAAGCATGTAGCACGCTTTCATAACATAATATTTGTGGCGAATCAAATATTTAAAATACATCCAATTTTGTTTAATTCTCATTTTTCTCCGACGATTTGATAACTTGGGAAACTTTCTCTCTGAATTCATCTTCTGATTTGGATGATTTCATTAACTCTCCGGCTATTTTACATTTTGCGAATAAATGACTATAGAATTCGCTTGCAAATCTTTCATCATTTACTAATGCTTCTCCACACAATTTACACTCAGAAATATTGACTAAATCTCTTTCAACGTCACCCGAGTATGTATCTCTTGAAGTCACCCAATCTTTACCGCTGGGAACAAAGACCACTTTCAATAAAGGGTCTTCGGTTGACCAGTTACCATACATTCCGTCTGACCAGTGCGGTTTCAATTCACCTCTTATTCTTGATACTTTCCAATCCTCCATATGTTTTAGCATTAAACGGACCACATCATCTAGCGGATGATCCATTATGATTTCAATGTCACTTTTCATTGGTGTTTTCATCTGTTTTTTACTGATAATTTGTTTACTGCTTCTTCAAAAAACTGTTTGTAATAACCAGCTTCGGGACATTTACTCAAGATATGATTCCTGATATCATAATGTACTTTATCAGGAATTTCAAAACTTTCGGTGACAGAGGCGCAATTGAACAGTGAATAAATCTTGATTGCATCCTCAACACTTTCAATCTTAATACTAACAGCGAAAGGTGCAAACCCAACCGGAATTTCAGTTTCAACATGCTGCATGGCGGCTCCTGTTTTGTTTGGAAGCGGTTAATTCTTTGATTATATAAATAAGTATATACTTTTAATTTAAACAGTCAAGGAATTTCAGTATGTTTCTAAAAAACAAATACACAAAACTTTATTTCAAACTCACTTCATCGTCAGACACAGACGATTATACCGAAAACCATCATATTATCCCAAGGTGTTTGGGTGGTTCCGACGATACCTTAAATCTCGTTTCTCTTTCCGCAAGGAAACACTTTCTTTGTCATTATCTTTTAATTAAAATGGTTCCAACAAAATCCCCCAAATTTTGGAAACTCATTAAAGCATTTAATATGATGAATGCCACGAGCAATAACCGAAAAAGATACTGGAATTCTCGCCTTTATGAAAAACACAGAAAACTTTTTGCAGAATCAATGTCAGTTCTCCAACAAGGCGAAAACAACTCTCAATACGGCACAACATGGATTTACTGTCCTTATACTCTTATTTCAAGAAAAGTTCCTAAATCCGATCTTCAGACATATTTAGACAATGGGTGTGAAAAAGGAAGAATAATAAACAAAAATCATTACATAAAAAAACAAACAAAGGGTACCCGACAAAATCCAAGAGAATCAGAAAAAAAGAAACTCACAGAAAAATATTATTTTGATTTGTTTTTATCTTATATTAATTCAAACTTATCATATTCTGAATTCATTAAACAAAACAATCTTAGTTTTTCTGTGAGTGGATTGTGTCATTCTTTTAGAAGACGCGGGTTCAAGACGAAATTGAAATGAACTTCGCTTGCTCTACCATTGAGCTACACCGCTACTTTTTAGCGTACAACCCGAAACGTGCTTACAAGAATACATGGCTTAATTTTTTCTTCAATGTCATCCCATCCAGTTGCTTCAATATATCCGTGAATTCTTTGTCCAGCAGAATTTTCAAAAATAATCTGAAACTCTACGGGACATTCGTACACTTCTGGGATGTTGACTTTTTTCTCTTCTGTTTCGTTCATTTTAAAACCGTAATGTCTTTTTCTGTGATTTTGATTCCTTTGTCAACAAGGATCTCTTGTTCCTTGTATGCAGAATCCACGCTTAACTCATCCAGTCCTATACCTCCAGTAAACAATACCAGATTATGAATGTCAAGAATAATTTTAGACGGCGGAATCTTTTTTGTGATCAAAATATTCACACCTGACTTGACTGAAATTTTATATCGCTTGTCTTTGATAAAAGCCAATGCCATCTTTTCAGACTTGGACCATGAAGTAATGTCCTTGAACGTCATTTTCCCTTCTGAAACCAGTTTCAAAAAGTCAGCGTCAACGACCATTCCACGGTATAGTTCTTTTGTGTACTTTTTGAAATGATCTGGGATGATGGCTTTCTTTTTCTTTATGGCCTCCGCATATTTCTTTTCGTTTTTGAAAAGCCAATCGTCAATTGCTTTGAGTAATTCCGAATCCATTTTGATCCTGATTTTTAAGGTTTGTAAAGGGTTACTTTATTCTGTCCATGAAATATACTGAGAATCTTCCAACCGTCAGCAAAGTATTTTGCAAACAGTTCAGAATTATATATGAAATTCATCCGGTCAATTCCGGTGTAATTTTTCATTAAATTAGGCAGCTCAATTGTCATTATATTCTCCTTAACGTCTTCAGTTATCGGCATGTTTCTTGTAAAGAGTTATGGTGTTTTCATTGATGGTGTTTTCCTTGTGGCTGATGGTGAGAATTTTCCAACCATCAGCAAACAATTTTGAAAAATATTCGGAATCATAAACAAAATCCATTCGCATGACTCCGGAAAACAATTTAATTTCTTCTGGAAGATAAACAATCAAGTAGTCTTCACAATCACCATAAACGCGAAAATCACGCATTTTATTCATCCTCCTTTTCAATGTCTTCTTCATCAATCGGATGAATAATATCAAAAATACTGTACCAATAATCATGGCCCTCACTCGTTCGGTCCCACATGAAACACTCTGATAAATCACCGGAATAAGAAAAACTTGGGAACGTGTATCCGTCTGCTTTTGTCAATTTACGGGCGGCTTCCTCATTAATCACCCATATTTTTTTGATTAGTTCAACGAAATCGTTAAACTCTTCACGGGAACCGAATTCGTTTTTATATTCAACAAAAAAGTTCATTTTGTTCTCCTTAGAAAGAAGCAGTCTTGTAGGTTTCAGAAACGATGATCGGCCGACGATGCTTGCCGTAACCACGGGGAACCTTTGCGAAAGAAACAACACGAACTTCCTTCTTCGGCTCGGCAACGGGCGCGGGCTTGATGTAGCCCTTACGAATGTCATGGCACTCCTTGCATTCGCGGTTGCTGGTGAACCGCTCGGCAACGTGACCGTGCTTGCAGGGCTTACCGGTGAAATAACGGGTGGACTTGGTTGCGATTGCTTCTTTGCGAGTTACGATTGCCTTCATGATCAGTCTCCTTCAGAATTTGTTTTGAACATCACCTAACTTTCAAGAACAGAATACTTTATTTTGAAACCAGAGTCAATAACTTTTTTACCTTTTTTGATCTAAATAGTAACAAACTTCGGCATACGGAGAAACAAAACACAACCCTTCTTTCTTTTGTTCTCGCCGATAATCCTGAGCCTCTTGATAAGATTTGTGGCGGGAAAAGATATAGATATTGGTTGAAAAAGGAAAGTATTGAACAAGATACCACGGGAATTCAGGGTCAGGAACTTCTTCTTGACGGATAAACATTTCACAAACCTCCTCAGTCATAAATGCGGTAAACATAAGAGTGGGTAAACTTTGCTGCGGTTTTTGCATCAGGCTTAACCCAACCTTTACAACACAATTCACGATAAAAAGCGCGGGCCTCGTCTTTGGTCATCTTCTCACGGGACTTCATGTTCGTATAACCGAGAGAAGCCGAAACGGTCATTTCATCTTTGCCGGTTTCTTCAAAAACGGCAACGTTCAATTTTTCGGGAACGAACAGACAATGTTTCATGATCAAACCTCCGTCAGAATTAATTTTGAGCATCACTTAACTTTCAAGAACAGAATAAACTATTCCGAAAGGGGAGTCAATAGTTTTTCACTCATTTTTAAAAAATTTTTCCCGAAATGTTCTGGCGTTTCTTCTGGGCTGTCAAACTCTTCATCAAAACGAACATTGAATTTTTTGTCTTCTGTCTGCATACAAACAGAAAACGTTCCATCATTTTTTGTTTGAACCGTTCCACGGTAAGTCATCTTCACAAAATCATCACAGAAAAAGACTTTATTACCAAGAGCAATAATCCGGTTTTTCTCTTTATCACTGAAACTTTGAGGAATTTTTACCGTAATCCTTCCTGTGCAAGGATTGATTGTGATTTTTGCTTTTCTTGATTTGTCTCGGACGATTTCCATGAAACGAGATTTTGCATATTCCCTTGAATCAAGAAAGCTATCAAGTTGGCGTTTTTCAATTTCTTTTTTTAGAACGAGATTTTTTTCTTTCAGATTTGTGATAGCGTCAATTTGGTGACAAAACACATCAAAGAAAAATTCAACGTCTCCTTCGTGAATATCAAGAGATTGAAGGCGTTCATAATATCGTTTCTTTGAATCTTCATTCATTGTATTTCTCCTTTATCAATTTGTGGAAATCATAAATACTTATACAAAAAACGGTTTGTTGAAGAACGGCGAATTCTTCAACAAACCTAAACCCCAACATCTATATTCGAGGTATAGCATGTCAGAATCTAAGCATATTTATATTGTATACCGAACTACCAATCTTGTCAATGGAAAATTTTATATTGGTGTTCATAAACAAGATTTTTTCTTGCCGATAATTTTTGACGGATATCTTGGAAGTGGACTCATGCTAAAAAGAGCCATCAAGAAATACGGCGAGGAAAATTTCATTCGTGAAACTCTCCATATCTTTTATACAGCAAAAGAAGCATACAAGAAAGAAAAAGAAATCGTCAATGAGAATTTTGTAAATCGCAGAGACAATTATAATCTTTGTGGTGGCGGTCAAGGAAATCGTGGTTTTTTCTCATTCAGGAGAATCAAAAAGAAAAATCAGCGAATCAATGAAAGGAGAGAGAAATCATAATTTTGGCAAAAAGGCTTCTAGTAAATCAAAACAAAAAATGAGTGATTCTCATAAAGGCAAATTAAAATCAGAAGAACACAAAAGAAAAATCAGCGAATCAATGAAAGGAAATAAAAATGCGATGTATGGAAAAAAGAGAAGAAATTACACCCAGAAGACAATAACTTGTCCTCACTGCGGTAAAACAGGAGGACAAGGAGGGATGAAAAGATATCATTTTGACAAATGTAAAAACAATTCTTCTAATAAATGATTTCTAGTTATTGATTTTACATTTTGTTCTTTTCTGGAACAATTTTGTTTTTATATCGTTCCAGAAAAGAACAAAAATAATCAAAAAACACAATAACAGAATAAAAATAAAATTTTTGATCATGAACATGGTAACGGCGGCCAACATCGTCATAAGAAACGGTTACCTCATCCATTTAAAATATTCAATTTCGGTTCTACTACTCCTTTGAAGTGGCAATATTCGCAATCAAACTTACAACCCTTGTCTATTTCATAATCTGTCCATTTCATAATATACTCCGCTCCACAAACAGAACAACGAAGAGTAATATTATATTTGTCCCGTGATTTGGACGAATCGCCTTCTTTAGTGAGAATCATTTTTGATTTCATTTGTATCCGTATTTTGCCGCTAAAAGGCTCAATGCAATATAAGCATGATCTTTGTTTGTTTCAATTTCATACTCGAAATCCTCAACGATTTCAAAAACCTTTTTTTGGTCTTCTTTATTTAAACTAGCAATTACACCTTTAATGGCAAGATATAATATATTAGGCTCTGTGTCTTTACTTTTTTGCATATCCATCTTTTGCCCACCCGTTTCCCTTTAAATGAAAATTACAAGGCGAAATCTGTTTCATAACCTCATCTGAGCCACATCTTGGGCATCTTGGTACATCTAACAGATTATTTCCGTTGCTGTCAACTTTAATATTTGAAAATTCCTCATAGTCGTGTTTGCAGACAAGACAGTGGTAATCAAACAGCGGCATTTTTCTTCCTCTCTGCAACCAATGCATCATTCATTTTATGTTCTCCACACCAATCAGTCGGAAAGACAGCAGGAAATCCTTTCATTGTTGGTGCATTCCTGCGGCACCGACCGATAAATTCGTTTTTTGGTGCATAATTTGTACAAGTTGAACAAACCATTCCTGTTGCTTTGTCTTTCCAGTTGTCTTTGTTCGTCGTGTTGTTCATTTCTTTCTCCTTTGCTTTCATTCCTATAAAAGTGAACACGTCCTCATTGAGGATTCCTTCGTATGCTATGGTATATGGGCAATGAACTTCAGATCCAACTTTTGTTATTGATCCGTTTTTTCCGATGGATTTTTCATTCATAACATAATCAATTCCACAAATAAACCACCTTCCAAGGTCTTGCTTTTCAGCAATTACCCATTCGTCTTTCCCGTCTAGTTGAACCCAATAAAATTTTCTCATTTTCTCTCCTAGAAGTATGAACTTTCCATATCAGGATGTTCTTTTTTTATACGTTTCATTTCAGACTTGAAATTTTCGTCCATCTTGTCGTGAGGATTCACAACACCATGAAAAAGAGTCGCGGCAGTGAAAACACGAATGATATTATCTTTCTTTCCGCATTCAGGACATTTCCCTTTCATTGGCACGGTTCGTTCTGCAATGCTTAGTGTCTCCTCCCATTCGTGTCCACACCCCTTGTGTGGATATGAATCATCGCACTTATACAGATAAGTCGGCATTTGACTCCTCCTTCTTGTCTTCAGTCTTCTCCGGAGCAGGTTCCGTTTGCTTCGTTGATTTTTTCTTTGATCCACCTGATGGCTTTGGCGTAGGGTTTGACTTTCCCTCAGGCTTTTTCTCCTCCTCCTTATAATCAGGGAAAAGATCAGGAAATGCAGTTGCGACAAGTTTTTTGGTGATATTCTTATAAGGAGAATTTCCTTCAAAGATACCTTTCAGAATTTTTCCTTCGTCTGGGTGAAGATTTTCAAGCATCACCAAAAGAATTTCAGAAAGTTTTTCTTTGCTTGCTTTCTCTCCTTCCATGAAAATATAAAGTCGCTTTGCCTCTTGATTCAGATTTGTTCCTTGAATAAAAACATCTTCATCCGCAGGAGGCTCTTTGTATTCAAGTTTGTCAATATCTTCTTTTGTGAACTTCCATTTATAATCTCCGAAAGTATACAAAAGAATCGTGTTAAGCGACCGTTCGGAGTTCGCTTGAAGGGCTTTTACTCTTTCGCTGAACGGGTTGATTTTTGAAATAGTTTCCAGTTTTTCAGGAATTGATAAATTGTTCAAGTGACCAGTCTTGAACTTTTCGTCCAGAATTTTCTTCGTCAACATTTCGTGGTAAAGGTGTGGATCCATTTTCTTTTCTTTCTCCTTTTCGGTAAAAATCTGTCATCTTTCCAAGCAAGACAACCATTTTGTTTTCTGCCAAATATTTCATTGTGTCGCCCTGCGATACATTTTTATTTAGCTTTTGTTCGTTAAAATTTTCAATACCTTCAAAAGCAATATCAACTGGCTCAAGTAAGTCAATCAATTTTTTGTTTCGTTCCCAATTTCTTCGGAGTTCAACCGGAGCAGAAACAAAATCATCTTTTGTGTGGATCATTAAATCTTGAAGACGTTTTTTCGTAATCGGCTTTTGCCTCTTTCCTTCAGTCACAAAAGTATCGTCATCCGAAAGAATATTAGGAACACCGTCTCCAGAATCACCTTTAATTATAAGTTCATTCCGGAAGTAATCCGGTTCGTTGATTTCAATAAAATCCTTTGAAGAATAATCCCACTGCTTCACAAGTGGATTTTTTTGAAGTTGATAAAAATCTTTGTCTTTTGAAACGATACACACAGGAGAATCCGCTTTATAAGCAAACGCTGCAATCAAGTCGTCTGCCTCACAGTTTTTGACCGAAACAACATAAAATGGAAAGTTTTCATGAAGAATCACTTTCATTTCATCCATTACACGGAAAACCATGTCCCAATCAATAACCGAATCATCTTTTAGCTTTTGACGATGGGCTTTATAATAAGGAAAATAATCTTTTCGCCATGATTTTGAATCACACAGAACCAACAATTCTCCAAATTGACTTGATAACTTGACGTTTAGTTCCCTGTACTTGTTCAAGATGATATGACGGAGAAGATTATCATTTAAGGTAATCTTCTCCCTGAACACCGCCCCAGTGATAGAGGCGATGCACAGTGCCGAATAATCTGTTAAAATCATGCTATTTAATACTCCTTTAGTTCGGATTCCAGATGATCAATCAACTCCCGCGCAACATCATCCCAATATTTAACAATAAGTTCATAAAACGCCTTTTCGGGATCGCGCTCCAAGAGTGCAAGAAATTCCTTTGCTCCTTCTTCAAGTTCATCCCACGCATGTTCAGGTTCAAGACGAACATAGCCGTCCATTCCTTCAACTTCGGGCGCATAACCGGGAGACCAATATCCGGCAGCTTCTCCTGGATCAACAGAACATTCAGTTACAAAAAGGCTCAGTGCGATACCAAGATGATAAACACCATATTCAAATTCTTTCATAATTAGCTCCGTTTTGTTTTTATCGTTCAATTAACTTTCATAAACAGAATACACGCTTTATTCAGCAAAATCAATAAAATTCTATAGGTATTTCATATTTTTCAAACAACGATTCCAGTTTTTTTGTTAGTTTTCCTGTTCTTGGATAAAGAGGAAGACGTTTAACTTCTTGTTTTTTCATCTCTTTAATGAGTTTATTAAAACAAGACTTCATTACCTTTTTATGAGGAATCTTTTCAGAAGGATGGATATAAGGCAGGGGTTCTTGGTCAAGAAAATCGGCCATTGCTCTTAAAGCAGAAGGCAAGTCATAACCTTGATTTTCGAGTCCCGTGCGTCTCCATGAATTTTCAATCTTGCCCAACATAATGTTTGCGTACCGATTTATTGCTCCACGAACAAGCCCGCCATTTTCTTCGTTAGGCTCGTCCATTTGTTTTCTTTTATGAACATGATCAACAACCATGTCTTCAAGAGGAAATTCTTTCTTGAGGATAGGGCAAATATTATTTTGAGCGGTATGCAATTCTTCTTTTAGTTTGATTATGTCACTCTGTTTCAAGGGGATGAAATTTTTGGGGTTCTGGGATTTTTCCCACGAATCGTTCATAAGTAGTCCTTTTGTCTGGAGATAGAGTACAATAGAAATCCTTGGATCTATCGTATTTATATCCATTCTCCTTAATATAGGACTCTGCACTGCCAATGAACGAAAAGGAGGTTATCCAATCACCCGGACAAGAATATGGCTCAACAGAAGCCAAAATCAATCCCGCGTCATCGTTTAGATGAACAAAAACTTTTTCTCCTGCCGGATAATTATCTAATATCTCGTGGCGTTCATCATCAAACGAATCCAATCGGAGCATTAGTTCATGATTTTCTTTTCGGAGTTCTTTGATTTCAGAAATAACATCTTCAAGAAATCCCGCAGGATCTGCGCTTAATTGAAGATTCCCGTATTCATACAAATCTGCCAAGTCTTCAAGTGTTTCATTCAGTCGTTTCATGTTTCCCATTTATATTTCCTCAATCCAATAAAGTTAATCTTTCGTTCCAAACTTCACGATAGCCACGCGGATGATCTCCGTCATATTTGAAGAATTTGACGATAATCCACGTTTCATGACCTGTGTCCATGTCTTTGATTATCGCAATATCATCCTCTTCGTATCCAATAATAAGATACGGGACCAAAGCATCAAAAGATTCATACATCACACGGGAACCGATTGCTGGCATGAAGTGCATAATAATCTCCTTAGAAAAAAGTTAATCAGTGAACCGGTGAATTATTTTTCTGTCTTTATCTTGAAACTGACAATTTCTTTATGATTTGTTTCGCCTGTGTGTTTCCAACACACAGATACTTTTGAAACTCGGATTTGACTTGCGAAATCAACCGAATTGAGAGATTTAGGAGCAACAGAAGGATTCACTTTCTTGCACAATTCAAAATACAACGTTGAAAGAAAATGAAAACCATCGGTTCGCCAACAAGAACTGTGGTTGCTGGAATTGATATAATTTTTCGGATCGTCGTTTTTATTGTTAAAATATTCGGACGAATCGCTAACAGAGTAAAAAACAGATACCGCTCCAAAGAAAATCATTGAAACAAACCGAGTTTCCGAAAGATATTCATCTGAATCAGTGAAAGTAGAATCAACACACACCCGAAAATCAATTTTAATCCCATCGGAGTAAAAAAGAGGATATTCGCAATTCGCAATACTCAAAGAACGATCAATATTCTGATCAACCAACATTTGGATAACGGATTTAGCATCAAATGAAAACATAATAATCTCCTTATTTAACTTCTTTGATTTCGCCGGAGAACACAACAGCAACTCCGCCTCTTGCGTAAAGAGTAGTCAAACCCTTCATGGCTTTTTCGTGCTTTGCTTTTGTGATCCAATACATTTCACCAGAAACCGGGTTTTTGTACCCATAACGCTTTTTCGCATATACCCGCTTCTTGGGTCCGTTTTCCAGCTTCATACTGTGATAAGTAGAACCTTCAAGACCCAGAAGACGCATCATCCGACGAAACTCAGGACCATGAGCCTGTTTTGCCCGAGGATAATAATGATGAACATAACAATGACAAATTTCGTGGGCAACAGTCCGATGAAGAATTTCTTCGCGGTATTCTTTGAGGTAGTCAGGGGAAATTTTAACAACCGGGCGTTCCCGATAAGTTGTTCCCAAACGCGGCCGACGTTCATCAACGTACATGTAGCCAGATTCACCAGTATACGCAACACCAGCGAAACCACGCTTCAAGACTTCAATACGAAAATCAATTTCAATCTCAGCGAAACCGAAACTTTTCAGTTCTGCTTTCACGTCATCGGCGCGGTCAAGAATGGCTTTCATGTCGTCACTGAAAATCTTCATGGTCACCTCATTTGTTTGTTTTTAAAGCATCACTTAACTTTCACAAACAGATTAAACGATTTAATGGGATAACGCAATAGAAAAAACAAAGAAAATTATTTTATTTTTCTCACAAAACCATCATTGAATCGGCCAGACCCGCCACCCCGAACATATTCAATTTTCCCGTTCTCTTCAAGAACCAGAATCGCTTTCTGGAGATGCCGCCGAATTTTTACCCAATCATCTCCATAAACTCCCGGATACATAGCATTAAGAAGCGTGGGTAGAAGAATCGCTTCCGTTTCAGGAATGTTTACAAACACATCATCATCAGTGAAATTCACTTTTGTTTTGATGAATGAATTGTCTTCTTGGCGGGAAAGAACTTCAAACGTTCTCATGATCATCTCATTTGTTTGTTAGCATCACTTAACTTTCACAAACAGAATAAACGATTTCCCTCCCAGAGTCAATACTTATTCAAAGATATTAAACGAATTTTTTGAGATTAAAATTACCGCTCCGCCAATAACGATGATTGTACCAAAAAACAAACCAAGAAGTTTTGATATTTCCACAAACGCAATTAACCAATTATCACCGAACGTATATAGCCACACACCCACACAAATCGCAAAAATAATTAAAATACCAACAATTCGTGGTGCGTAGAATTTAAAAAAATTGGGTTTCTTCGGTGTTTTCTTTTCTTGAGGAATCAAAGCAGAATACCACTCATAAAATTCTTCTCTTGTGTTGAATTCTTCTTTGAACTGTTCTCCTTTTATGGTTGTACAGACAAAAAATCTAGGATCGTTTGTGTCCATCCATCCTTCTGCATACGGGTCAAAGTAAATCATTATCGTCCTCTTCTGATATTTTCTCCAACTCCCGCTGGATTATTTCATCTGAAATTGCGTCCATAAATTCTTGGGTTTCTTCGTCAATGATACATGAATCTATTTCTTCCGAAGAAATTTGACAAGAAATTTTTTCATCCTTGTCAAATTTCTTCGGTTTAAATTCATCTGCTACTACCCATGTTTGGGTTCTTTCGTTTTCATCATATTTGACTGCGCCTGACAACCATGTAAAACTCATAGTTTGATTTTTGATCCTCCAAGAATTGCATTCCCACAAGTGATTGTGCCGTCTTCTTCATCCATAGACGGCACAAAGACAATAACATCAAAACCAGCTTCAATCAAGTTGTTTTCTGCTTCCCGGTAAACTTCATAAGAACAGTATCCGTTTTCTGTCTTGAAGCCGTTCTCTTTGCAAGCGTCATTGTTATGAATCGGGGTGATTTTTACCATCCAACTCATAGGGTCAAATAGCTCGGCAAGTTTGTTTGCGTCAATATCATTGCTTGAAGTAATCGCAAAATTCAAACAGTATTTCCGACCAACAGGAGGCGGAAGATATTTTGCGATTCTTGCAATATGATCAAGAGAGTGGGAAAGATTCCTGAACATGAAATTTCGTTTTTCTTCGTTTGTTGTGTTAATAGACAACTGCAATCCAGCTTGGCCATTATATGAAATGTTTTTAATGGTACACCAGTGGTTGATAATATCGTCAAGATCATGAATGTTGATGGTCTTCGGCATCATGGTAGTAAATACCGGATGAAGCGTTTCAACCCGCAAATTAAGCAACTCTTGAATATAATATTTGTCCGTGATCAATTGTTCCGCGAAAGCAAAAACGTTTTCGCTGTTGAATGTTGGTTCTCCCATTCGTGCAAAATGTAGATTCAGCCGATCCGTGTACTTCACTCCCGGATAACAATCACGGGCATTTTTGAGTTGATTGAACATATCGGAAACTGTTGCGTTTCCAGCGAACTTAACATTCGGTACATCACAAAAACGACATTTCATTGAACAACCGTACTGGGTGGAAAGCGTCATGACCCATTTTTCAGTCAAAGACTTTACTGGTCCATTTGCAACGCCGTTAATTTCTTCATTGAAACCAAGAAATTGTGCCCGAATGTTTTTGTCTTTTCCGTAGTCGCCAATGGAAAGGGTTTCAAGTTCTCCATTCGAGTATGTATCAATGACAATTTTTCCTGTAGGCAAATCAATCGTTTTCTTCATTATTAGACTCCTTTTCCATGTAATTCTTCTTAACTCCGTTGTTCCAACAGGTATAACATTTTGACTTTATTTCATATCTGCCATTTTTGTCAAATTGAATTTCTTCGTCTTGGTTATTATACTCACAAGTAAAACACAGCTTTTCGTCTTTCAATTTATCTTCTCCTGTTCGTAAATATCAATGATTTCTTTGGCGAATCCAACCAATTCAACAAATTCACTTTGAACACTACTGCAACCGCTGGAATGACTGTTTTCCCATGCTTTTTCAAAAAGTAAATGATTCAATCCCTCCAGACCGGGATAAAATCCTTCCTCTTCAATAACATTTTGCATGAATTCATCGTGAATTTCTTTCTGTTCATCATTATATGCCTTCATGGCTTTCTTAAAGGCATCCGTATCAACAATTTCTTCCATGATGAATTTGTCACGAATTGCAGCAATAGAATGGCAATTTTCACTAAATGGAGATTTAAAAAGTTCCTGTTCGTTGCCTTTGAAAATACACTTTCCTTCTTTGTAGAGATAAAAGGTCTTGAAATCTTTTTTTACTGGATACGGAACTTTAGATTCGCGGGGAGTTGCCATAATAAGTCTCCTATTCGGTTTTGAGAATGAGTTTTGCGTTTTTATAAATTTTTACTTCTGTGTCAATAGTCAATGTCTCAAGCAAACATTCCGCAAGATTGAAACAAAGAACATTTTCATAATTTGCTTTGACCTCAAATGATTCATAAGCAAGAACAAACGGCCCTGCAAAGTCAGGCAAGGTTTCAAAAACAGTGTTCCCTGTAACGTCTCGGACAAATTTCTTTTCTGTGTTTGCTTCTTTTACAATTTTCATTTGAATGTCCTCCTTTTTAACACATTTTTTACATCTCTGTCAATCCTTTCCACTCTTTTACTTACGAAAAAATATCCGATAAGAGCAAGAGCAGCAACAATCCAACAAACCATGAAAATGATTGGAGAAAATACCCATACCCATGAAATGTTAAAACCTCCCCAATATTTTAACGCTCCAAGAATTAATGTTAAAAGAACAACAAAAGGCCACTTGATACTTATTGTAAATTCGGTTTTCATCTTATTTCCTTTGTCATTGGTCATCTTTCGTATGATATACAATCTCAAACGAATCGTCATGACCCATTTGATCTTCCCAAGACGAAATGAGCTTTGTAAAAAAAATATATACCGCTTCAACGTCTTTTGTCCAAAATTCAATGAACATCCATCCTTCAGCGCGTTCAAAAATACAACCGCCCTGAAAAAATGGATGTATATTCAGTTTGTTTTTAAGAATATACCACGAATCATTCATACTATTAGAAAAAACCGTTTTCATTATAAAATCATGAAATTCTTTTGAGGCGTTTTCAACCTCAACCGCAGGCATAAAACCATGATAATGACATTCATGAAAATTTATAATCATTTTATCCTCCAAAAGTTTTGATTCAGTAAACACATTATTTAATAAATTGTCAAGAGAAAAAGTCTTTGCTCTTCAAAAGAAGACAATCAGGATCGTTGTTTCCTTCTTCAATTGAAAATTCAAGCAAAAACTTCTGCAACTTACCGACAATTGGGCCCGGAGAAAGTTCCCATTCACGAATAAGATCCTTTCCCGAAACAGACAGTGAATGGGTGCTAAAAACAACCTCTTCAACCGTCGTACACCCGCAAACAATGTTCTTGATTTCATAAAGAGCAAGGGCATCGTTTGCAATGTTTGCCTTTGTGTCAGCAATACGAATCCGAGTCAAATCCTCCCATGAAAGGCTTGCTTCATTCAGATCCTTCTTTAACTTTCGCCGCGCCTTCGGAGAAAGATCAAACATTTGTCGCATATGGAACTTACACAGACCAGCAATCTGGAAAATTTCGTCATTACTGAAGCGAAGATCCTTGAGACGGCTAACGATGATATTTTTTCCAAGAACTTCATGACCGGAAAAACTCCCATCACACGCAATCTTATATGCAAGCGGCTTTCCGATATCATGTAAATAAGCAGCTAACTTGACAATTGGAAACTTAGTAGAAACATGATCACCAGCAAGCATCATGTGGTCCCAAACAGTTTCAGTGTGAAATTTTCCGCCTGTGTGGTTCCATGCTTCGGCCATTTCAGGAAGAATCATTTCAAGAACGCCGACTGTCAACAAAGCACCCCAAAACGCTGAGGCATTTTTCAGTTCCATGGCCTTCATGATTTCCATCTTGATTCTTTCGGGTGCAATGCTTGACACAAGATGAAGATTATCCCGAACAGCCATAAACGTTTCAAAATTAATTTCAAAATCGTTCTTTGCAACAAATCGGCAAAGACGAATGATCCTGTTGGCGTCTTCTGCAATCCGAACATTAGGATCACCAACAAAACGAATTATGCCGTTTTCAAGGTCTTCATAACCGTTAAAAGGATCAATGACTTCTCCAATAGAACTAATCGCCATTGCGTTCCAAGTGAAATCTCTACGGGAAAGGTCTTCTTCAATCGTGTCAACAAACGAAATTGAAACATCTTTTTCGTTGCCGTTGCCAGAGTAACGATCTCCGCGGAACGTAGCAATTTCAATGCCGTCAATCAGAACAACACCGAAGGTAGCACCGACAAAATTGATATCTGAATCGGGAAAATGTTTTTTTGCAAGTGAAATGATTTCTTCTGGACGGGCTTTTGTCGCAAGATCAAAATCATGGGGTTCATGGCCAAGAAAATAATCACGAACAGCGCCGCCGACAAGAAACGTGGGATGGCCAGCACTTTCAAGCACTGACCAGATATTTTTGATTTTTTCGGGTAGATTCATCATAAAACCTCAAAAGAAAAAAGAGTTAAAAGATATTTTTCATTCATCTATCTTTTAACTCTTTTCGTTTTTTTATGCAACTAAAAAGAAACGGAATCAGTCATCTATTCCATAATATGCGTAAAATTCTTCTCTGCTTTTATTGAACGCAATGCTAGTTTCCTTTACGTCAAAACTGCATTCCAAATCAATTTGCTCCCGGAGCCGGTCACTTATATCGTCAAGCCCATATATAGTAACTACTCCGGGAGTATTCAATAAAGTTCTGAGGTTCATAGCATCTTTTTCTGTTTCTAATGATATGATCACGCTAAAAGGCCTAAATTCTTTCCCTTTTTCAATGCTTGCTTTCATAATACCCTCCAACACATTAAGTTTTTTAATTAAATGATTCAACCATTATTTTCAACAAAAGCATAAACAATTTTCATTTTTTGGTTAAACCTCATTTTTCCGATTAGTTCCTCCCCCGTACACTTCACATGCACAGGGGTGGCTTGCTCAATGTTGTCTTCCTGAGTTCCGTCAATTGGCATGAGCCAACACGGAGAATCATCATTTTTCTTGCAAATAGGACACACAAACTCGGCATCATTCGGAAAATGCTCAAATACACGATACATAAAACCTCCAGACTAATTAACGATTAATAATTGATTTGATCTTGGCCTTCGGACCCCAATCAACGAACGGATAAATGTCTGAATGAGGACTTTCTCCGCCGTCGTCTGTCACTGCGGTAAGGGTGTAATTGGTTGTCTTTCTGGTTAGAGTAACGTCACAATCTCCAGAAACCGTTGTCGCTCCTGCAAAATCACAAACCCTAGTCCCATTTTGATACAACCGAAAACTGACCACATTAACGTCTTCAGGTGGAGTGTATTCCCATTCAGCATGAATACTTCTATCCCATTCAGCCGCCCCGAAACAAACCGTTGAAACCATAGAAAACAATAACACAGATCCAAGAATAAAAAAAGTTTTTTTTCTCATAAGATTCCTTTTTATGAATTAATATTCGTCTTCGTCCTCATCTTCGCAATACATATAATCATCATCTACTATTTCTTCTCCACAAAAGCAACAAAATTTAGGAGAATAAGTTGAACCCATTTCATGAAGAACCTCAAAATCAGCATTACATTCAATGCATGAGATTTCTATTTTTTTAGCCATATTTCTTTTCTCTTCTGGTGCCCCTGTCAGTCACACTTTGACCCTTTTGAACACGCGGCGCAAATTTTACAGGATCCTTGATATATCCATTCTGTACTCCCACAGAAAGGACAGGAATCCCCGTCTTTTTTATTTAGATATTCAAATTCAAGCGCCTTCATGTATTTGCCAAGAACACGGGTCACAACAGAAGAAAATTCGGTTATTCCTTCGTCTGCTTTCTTCAACTGATCAATTATAAATGCAGGACGCACCCCATGACGCAACGCAAGAGAAATAAGCCTTGTGGTGGACCGATAACGTTCATTCATAAAGAGATTTGCAATATCCTTGTATTCCACATCAGATTTCTTGATAGGAACAATCAATGAATATTTTCGTCCGTCTTTGCGGAGAATTCCTTGTTTTGCAGACTGAGGAACGTACATTTCTTCCTTGTTCGCTTCTCCTGCAAAAATTTCATACGGAAATCCTTCATGAATTCCCACCAGAACAATCCAATCCTTTCCCATAACTTTAGCGTGGTGAATGTCGCAAGAAACATCTTTAGGACGTTTCGGCGCACAATTGAACTGTATTGTGTTTGGTCGTTCATCACAATACGTCACTCTTTTTTCTTTTTGCTGATCAGGCGGAGTGAAAACAAGAATTCCTTCACGGGACCCTTCACGATACACAGAAACAGCCCTTACACCCTGTTCCCACGCTTTCATGTACAGAGATTCAATTGTTTCAACCGTACAATCCTCGGGCAAGTTATACGTCACTGAGGCAGCAGCATCAATAAACCTGTACATTCCTGCCATCATTTCAAGTTTCATGAATGGATCAATTTCATGAGCAGCTTTAAAGAATCCTTCACCAAGATAGGTTTTGAGAATCTTCATTGCATGTTTTCCAATTTCTCCTGTATCGTCTTTGACTGCCTCAGGAAGATTTTCAAGGAAAACGTATTCTTCGGAATTTTTTACTTTTTGCATCAAGTACGTTTTCACGCCTGTTGGCATGACAAAATAATATTCCCAATCATTTTTTGATACGGCTCTTGTCTTGCGCCAGTATGCAGGAGCAAAAACAGGTTCAAGACCAGAAGAAATACACCCTTCAGGAAATGTCATAGAAAGCGAACCCGTGGGCGCGATTGACATAAGTGCCAAGTTCCGAAGCGGGAGAACTTCATCAAGATCGTTTTCAAGTTCAAGAGAATGAATGATATTACTAAAGAAACTTGATCCCATTAGATCCTTTGCAGTGATTCCTAATTCGTATGCTCCCGCTGGGCCTTTTTCTTCTGCAAGTTCTTGGGATGCTTGAAAAGCAAACTTTGCATAATATTCCATGAATTCAGAACTTGCTTTAATTGCTTCTTTTGAATCATACTGAATATCAGCATTCAAGAACCACTGGTGAAGATTTGTAATGCCCATACCAACTTCTCTTGTCAGTTTTGCAAGATCACGCTGTTCGGGCACTCCATAACGGTCATTGTCAATTTCATACTGAATGGCATTATCCAGAAGACGGATAAGGTTCTGTGTCTTCTGATATAGAATTGGACCGTAATCCATAGGATTATTTGGGAACATACCCATGTTGATTGAACCCAAAAGACAAATTCCATAAGGAGCAAGCGGTTTTTCCGAATTTTTTACCAAAACGCTTTCAACATAGTAATTATGATTATCTGCAACAGTAATGTTCCAAGTAACTTGCTTTTTTTTGTTTTTTGTTTTATTTTTTATTTTTATTGTTTCGTTATCGTCAACGCCCGATAATTCATCATATGATTCTTCCAAATCGGTGGCTTTGATCCACCCGTGTTGTGTCATGAATTTATGATCGGGAGTGCATTCAATTGATTTCCCATTTTCGAGTTCAATTGAAATTGTTTGAACTGGTTCTCCATTGTTGCGGGGAAAACAATCAATCACCGGCTTAATTTCGTTTTTTCCAGTGTGAATATTAAAAGAATAAACTAAAACATCTTCTCCTTTTTCAAGTTTCTTTCTTATTTCGGAAATCTTCATCATTCCATCAACAGTAAGCACATTGGTGGTTTCAACAAAACAACAGGCATTTGTACTGACCACACAAAAACGTTTATCACCAATGGCCAGATAAATCTGGTGGATCATAGATCCTTTCCGCATTAGATCAATAAACTGAACACCTGGTTCCGCGCTAACATGAGCAGATTCAGAAATAAGACTGAAAATATCTTTTGCTCGGACAATCTTGGAAATAATTTCGTGTTTGGTTTCAAAATGCAATTCCCAATCATTGTCTTCAATGACGGCTTCCATAAAAGCATCGGTAATCTGAACGGAAATATTTGCATTCTGAATAAGGTTCAAATCAGTCTTTGCTTTGATAAAATCAATCACATCAGGATGGTTGCACTTGATAGACAGCAAAACAGCCGGTCGCCTTCCTGCTTGACCAACATAATTGCCCATTGACTGAAGATAATCCATCCAAGGAATTGCTCCTGTGGACTCGTTTGCTGCATTATTGACTTTCGCTCCTTTAGGCCGAAGAATAGAAACGTCAACACCAAGACCTTGACGTTTCGCAGCGCAAAGCATCATATCAGAAACACATTTATTAATTCCTTGAATAGAGTCTT
>Ga0265295_1000120_pt1 | contig 157945 bp, 137 predicted proteins | sample Munlansysbiofilm_FD_192503 | JGI IMG/M metagenome (GOLD analysis project Ga0265295, IMG submission 192503) | Leachate microbial communities from a municipal landfill in Southern Ontario, Canada - Methane capture system biofilm | ecosystem: Engineered > Solid waste > Landfill > Unclassified ... | reverse complement strand
AAAATTTATTGTTGCTGATGAGCCAACTGGAAATTTAGATAGTAAAAGTGGTGAAGCGATTTTAAAATTACTTCATGATTTATCTAAAGATAAGTTGATTATTATTGTTACTCATAATTATGAACAAGTAGAACCATATATTACTAGAAAAATTAGGTTATTTGATGGTGAAGTTGTTGAAGACAAAATAATTAAACAAATAGAAGTTGTGGAAGAAAATATTATTAAGAATCAGAATGGAGTTAAAAATAATATTTTTAAAATTCCTTTAAAATTTGCTTTAATGAATTTATTATCACAACCAAAGAAAACAATTTTAATATTACTTGTCACTATTATGACTACATTTTTCTTGTTTATTTTTTATGGTGGATATGCCACAATAAAAGCAGTAATGACAGATTTTAGTAGTTATCCTGCTTATAATGGTTTTGATGAAAGAATAATAATTACTAAGGGAAAAGATGATCAAGGTAATAATATTAGCCTAACTGAGAGTGATTATGTTTTTTTAAAATCATTAAAATATGTAGATGATGTAATTAAATATGAAGAAGGCCTTGATACACCACTAAATTTTAATAATATTGATTATGAATATGATTTAAAAATAACTAGTTTATATAATCAGGAACCATATATGTATCCTGTTTCGCTAATATCAGAAACTGATTTACTTGGGGGAAGGTTGCCAGAAAATCCAAATGAAATAGTCATAAGTTATTTAGAATCGTATAACAAAACTAAAAACAACGAAATAGCAGAACATTTAAATGCATCAAGCATTAAATTAGATGCTAATTTAAAACACATTAATAATGTTTCTGGTGAGGTTTTTAAAATTAAGAATTTTGAGATTGTCGGAATAACAAAAGAAAATACAGAAGTATTTGGTGTGTTTGTTGTAGATGATACTTTGAAAGATATTTCAAATTTATATAATGTAAGTGAACCTAAGATAGTTGTTAAATATAATATTGAAGGTGAAAGTGGAGAAGTAATACTTGATAGATCATATGTTGGCATTGGGATTGATTATTCATTGAAAGAAAACGAACTATTAATTGGAACCGAGATGGAAGATTTTATTTCAAATTTAGAAGATGAAAATAATGCTCAAAATATTAAATTATTTTATGAGGATAAAGAAATTCAGATTGTTATAGAAAATCTTGATGATTATTATAGTTTTTATGTTAATTCAAACTTACTGATCGAAGATTCTTTTCCTATATATCAATATTCATTAATTGTAAAAGATACAACAAAATTAAAATCTGTTATTAATAGTTTAAGTAATAATCAATATGAAGGACTAAGTTATCTTTTAGCAAGTGAGAATGTTGATGATAATTTATCTGGAGACCTATTAGTTATTTCTATTGCATTCGGATTTTATGCGATTTTCTTAATCGTAATTATTTACTTATTTTCATATTTAAGTATTCGTTCTGTGTTACTTAGCAGTAAAAAGAATTATAATATTTTTAGAGTTTTAGGCATTAGTCCAAAACAAATTCAAATTATGTCAGGTATTGAAGTAATAATTTCTTTTTTATATGCATATCTGTTTAATCTTGTTGTGTTTATATTAATTAAGAATTTAAATATTAAATATGTAAGTGAATATATAAGCTATATAAAATTTACTGATTATTTGTTATTGTTAATTGTAAATATTGGTTTATCAATTTTAGTAGCTAATAGATATTCAAAACTGTTATCAAAACGTTCTTTAATGGCCACTGTAAAGGTTGGTGGATAAAATGATTAAACTTAATAATGTAAATAAATATTATAATCGTAAAAGTAGTAATCAAATTCATGTTATAAATGATTTTAATTATGAGTTTCCAGATAAAGGACTAGTGTGCTTATTTGGGCCGTCTGGTTGTGGTAAAACATCACTTTTAAATGCTATTTCAGGATTAGATGGGATTGATTCTGGTGAAATTGAAATTAACAATGATAAGTTTACAAAGAATTATCGATCAAATAAATGGGATTCTATTAGAAGTAAAGACATAGGTTATGTTTTTCAAAGCTATGTTTTATTTAATGATTTAACAGTTTATGAAAATCTTCGTTTTGTATTAGATGTATTTGGATTAGATGAAGAAGAAATTCAGATGCGAATAGATTATGCTTTAAATGCTGTAGGTATGATAAAATACAAAAATCGCGAATGTAATCATTTATCAGGAGGACAACAACAGCGTGTAGCAATTGCACGAGCATTAGTTAAAAGTCCTAAAATTATTGTAGCTGATGAGCCAACAGGCAATCTTGATGAAAAAAATACAAATATAATATTAAACATAATAAAAAGAATATCTAAAGAATGCTTAGTTATTCTAGTTACTCATGAAGATAGAATTGCAAAATTCTATGCAGATACTATTATATATTTAAAGGATGGTAAAATTGATTATATTGAAGATAATCAAAATAATAATCAATTAAATTTGATTGATGATAAGAATATTTATTTACAAGAATTAAATCTCGATAAAGTAATAAATGATAATGTAAATATTGATTATTTCTATCAGGGAAATTCTAATAAAATAAATTTAAAGATTGTTGCGATTGATAATAGTATTTATATTTATAATGATAATAAAAAGCAAAAAATTAATTTATTGTCTAGAGATAGTGAAACGAAACTTATTGATAGTAAAAAACCAGTTATTACAATGGAAGAAGTAGATAATTTTGAATATGAAATGCCTGCAATTACAACAAGCACACATAATCCAGCAATTTCATTTAAACAAGCCTTTAAAATGACTTGGAATTTTATTACACAAATGGGAAAAAAACAAAAAATGTTAATTGCTTTAATGATATTGTCATCTATAATGGTAGTGGTTTCTTTTTCCAGTTTAACAAAATCAAATTACATAGATGAAAAAGATTATTTAACATTATCAAGAGATACAACAATTATTGAAAGTAAAAAAATACGTAATTATGATGAATTACAAAGTTTAATTCCTTCTGAATTAATTTTACCTGCACCATCTATAAGTTCATATTGGTATCGGGGAAATAATATGAAATTATTCTATAGTGTTTTTGAACAAATGAAAGATACTTCATATGCGTTACCAGAAATGCAAATTTTACCTGTAAATATATTAGATGATATTCCTATTTTACATGGTAGATTACCAATTGATAAAAACGAAATAACTATTGATAAATGGACACTTGACTTATTTTTAGAATCAAATTCAAAGATTTATTTGTCTGGATTTTCTGGTGATTATCAAGATATTTTAAATCAAAATGTTAGAATAACACACGATGGTGTTTTAAATAAAATTGTTGGAATAACTGATGTTAATTCTCCAGTTATGTTTATGTCTATTGAAAATTATAATTTAATTTTTCTTAATATATTAGGAAATGAAGGAGTTTTTTATGAAGGTATTGATGGGGATGGTGAATTATTCATAAATCTTAATTTTAGAGTGAAAAATATTGATTATAATTCTGATATATCTGTTTGGTTAAACAACGATGAAGAAGTAAAGATTAATGATTTAAATTTAACCGCTGATGATGTAATTGTCTCTCAAGATATTTATGAAAATTTCATTATTCCAAACGAAGAAGAATTAATGCTTTTTGATAGTCTTGATTCTAAAATTTACAATGTTAAAGGTTATATTAAAAATGATATTGAAAAGGATAATTTAATTTATCAAAATATTTATCATACAGTATTTATAAGCGATGAGGTAAGTCAAAATTTGGTAAAAGAATTTATATCAATTTCTAATAGGTTTATGATCATTAATAGTGATATAGATGAGTACATAGATGAAGCAGATAGTTTAAATATTAATGTGAAAAACGCAAAAGATATTTTGTATGAAAATTATTATGAAAACAACCAAAAAGACTATTCATCAATTGTATTTAATTTACTTATTTTATTAGCTTCGCTTATTTTCTTATATTTTATAATTAGAACTAATATGATATCTAGAATTTATGATATTGGCGTATATAGGGCTTTGGGTGTGAAAAAACGAAATGTTTATAAAATATTTTTGATTCAGACTTTGTTTCTAACAACAATTTCTTCATTTGTTGGATGGTTAGGCACATCAATATTTATTTTAAAAATTAACGAATCCGGCGATTTTTTCTTTTTCCCTTGGTTTGTTGCCTTAGGTTCACTAATTTTTATTTATTTAATTAATATAATTGTTGGTATGTTACCAATTTTTTCACTATTAAGAAATAAACCAGTTAATATATTAAATAAATACGATATTTAAATAATTAAGTTGAAACCTTATCGTTTCAACTTTTTTTAAAATAAAGATATTAAATAATTAAACATCATTTTTTGTTATGAATTGTTGATGAAATATGTTTTTACTTTACTTTTTATTAAAATAAATATACAATATAGTATATTCTAAAATTAAGGAGTAAATAAATATGATTCAAATACGTGAAATATATAAGAAAAAAGATATTAAAAAGTTTGTTGAATTTCCTAATATATTATATAAAGATTGTCCATATTTTGTACCAAACATGTTTGGCGATGAAGTAAATATGTTTAATCCAAAGAAAAATCCTGCTTATGAATATTGTGAAACGAAATTATTTTTAGCATACAAAAACAATAAGATTGTTGGTACTATATGTGGGTTAATATCTCATGCATATAATTTAAAAAAAGATGTCAAGCAAATAAGATTTACTAGAATTGATATGATTGATGATATTGAAGTTACTAAAGCACTAGTTAATGCTGTAATGGAGTGGGGAATTGAAAAGGGAATGAATCAAATGATTGGTCCCATTGGTTTTAGTGATTTTGATAAGCAGGGATTATTAGTTGAAGGTTATGATGAAATGAGCAACAGTCTTACTTTATATCATTATCCATATTATAAAGAACATTTGGAAAAACTTGGATTTATTAAAGATATTGATTGGATTGAATTTCAGGTTATGATGCCCAAAAAAGAAGATGAAAGACTTAATAGATTGTCAGATGCTATTCAAAAAAGATATGGGTATCACATGATTAAGGTAAAAAGCAAAAGAGAGGTAAAACCTTATATTAAACTTGTTTTTGATTTAATTAATGAAGCTTTTGCTCCATTATATGGAGTTGTTAAATTAACTGATAATCAAAAAAAAGATTATACCAAACAATTTATTCAATTAGTTAATTATAATTTTTTGTTTTTAGTTGCTGATAAAAATAATGACTTAGTTGGTTTTGGGCTTATTGCTCCTTCTATTAATGATGCATTAAGAAGTTGTAATGGTCATTTATTCCCATTTGGCTTTTTAAAATTATTAAAAGATTTAAAAAAGACAGATATTATGGATATGTATTTAATTGCTGTTAAGCCTGAACATCAATCTAAAGGTGTAAATGGGTTAATTTTAGCCGAAGGAGTAAGAACTTCTGTAAAATATGGTGTTAGATATGCTGAAACTGGGCCTGAATTAGAAACAAACACTAAAGTTATTTCACAATGGAAAGGTTTTGAAGTAAGACAACATAGAAGAAGACGTTGTTTTACTATTGATCTATAATTAATATTACATGTTTAAAAAAACAAGTATTGCCGATTGACAATATTTGTCCATTATGGTATAATATATCAAGTTGTGTAGGACTTAAAGCACAACCGCACAAAAAAGGGTTTAAGCGATTAGTCCCCCTTCATGGCGTGTCTTAAAATAAAAAGGAGGTATGTGCTATGTATGCAATTATTGAAACTGGTGGAAAGCAATATTATGTTTCCGAGAATGATGTTCTTTATATTGAAAAACTTGAAGTTACTGAAGGTGAAGAAGTAGTTTTTGATAAAGTTTTAATGATAAACGGTAAAGTTGGTAGTCCTTATGTAAAAGGTGCAGTTGTTAAAGCTAGTGTTGAAAAACATGGAAAAGGCAAAAAAATTATCGTTTATAAATATAAATCAAAGAAAAACTATCACAAAAAGCAAGGGCATCGTCAACCATACACTAAAGTACAAATTACAGCTTTAGAAGGTTAATCATGATCAAGGTGGATGTTTATTTAAATAAAAATTTTAAAATTAAATCTTTAAAATTATCTGGACATTCAGGTTATGATGAAATAGGCAAAGACATAGTATGTAGTGCTGTATCTACAACTATGTATGTGAGTGTAGGGTTATTGGAAAAAGCAGGATGTGATATTAATTTTATTGAACATCCTAAAAGTGTAAAAATGCAGCTCTCTATTAACAAACATGATCAGTTAACTGAACTTGTATTGGAAAATTTAGTAGAGACTTTAGAGGGTATTGAAATTCAGTATCCTGATAATTTAAAAATTATTAAAATAGGAGGATAATATGCTAAGAATAATTAATATACAATTTTTTGCATCTAAAAAAGCAGGTGGATCAACAAGAAATGGCCGTGATTCACAAGCTAAACGATTAGGAGCAAAAATGTCTGATGGACAATATGCTACAAGTGGTTCAATTATTTTTCGCCAAAGAGGAACAAAAATTCATCCTGGGGAAAATGTTGGCATAGGAAAAGATGACACATTGTTTGCTTTAATGGATGGTTATGTAAAATTTGAACGTAAAGGACGTAAAAAAACTCAAGTGTCTATTTACGAAATTAGATAATGCACTTAGGTGCATTTTTTTATAAGGAGAAACTAATATGTTTATTGATGAAGTAAAAATAACAGTAAAAGCAGGAAAAGGTGGTAACGGAATTGTTGCTTTTCGTCGTGAGAAATATGTTCCTAAGGGTGGTCCTGCTGGAGGTGATGGTGGTAATGGTGGTTCAGTAATTTTTGTTGGTGAATCTGGACTTACAACATTATTAGATTTACGTTATAATAAAGTATTGAAAGCTGCTGATGGTGAAAATGGTATGGCAAAAAATTGTTTTGGAAAAGCAGCAGACAATATTTATGTAAAAGTTCCACTTGGCACTGTTATTTATGATGAAGTATTAGGTAGTGTAATTGCTGATATTACAAAACATGGACAAGAAGTTGTAATCTGTAAGGGCGGCAAAGGTGGAAGAGGAAATTCTTCCTTCGCTACATCAAGAGTCCCAGCCCCTTATATTTGTGAATCAGGATTACCAGGAGAAGAAAAGTCTTTAAAGATTGAATTAAAAGTATTGGCAGATGTTGGATTAGTTGGTTTGCCTAATGCAGGCAAATCTACTCTTATTTCTGTAGTTTCAGCAGCAAAGCCTAAAATTGCTAATTACCCTTTTACTACTCTTGTTCCTAATTTAGGTGTTGTTGGTGTCAAAGATGGAAGAAGTTTTGTAATGGCTGATTTACCAGGTCTTATTGAAGGTGCAAGTATTGGAGCAGGTTTAGGTTTAAATTTTTTGAAACATATTGAAAGAACAAGGGTTATTGCTCATGTTATTGATATGGACCCACTTGACAAATCGGATCCTTATAATAATTATTTAATAATTAATAAAGAGCTTGAAAATTATGATAAAAAATTACTTCTAAGACCTCAAGTAATTGTAGCAAATAAAATGGATTTGCCAAATTCTTTAGAAAATTTAGAAAAATTTAAAAAAGAGTGCAAAAATATACCAATTATACCAATAAGCGCGTATAATAAAGATAATATAAATGCTCTTCTTTATAAGTTAGCAGATTTACTTGATACTGTTTCTTTAAATGAATTTGTTGATGATATTAAAGAAGAAATTGTGGAGTATATTTATAAAAAGCCAGAAGCACCATTTGTAATAACTCTTGGTAAAGATGGAATTTATAATGTTACAGGTCCAGTGGTAAAAAGATATTTTGACATTACAGATTTTTCTAGAGATGATAACGTTAAATTATTTGCGCAAAAAATAAGAAATTTAGGTGTTGACGAAGAGTTAAAAAATTTAGGTGTTAAAAATGGGGACACAGTTCGAATATTTGATTTTGAATTTGAGTTCTTTGATTAATAAAAGATGCTACTTTTTTAAAGAGCATACTTGAAAATAAAAAATTCATTACGGATGGGACTTATTATTATAAGCCTAAAAAGGAGAAAAATGAAAAAAGAAGATTTAAATGAAAAAGTTTTAGAAAAAAACTCTTTAAAAAAAGTAATTTTTTATGGAGTTTTACTTGAAATAGCATTATTTTTAGGTGCTATCTTTACTGGTTCTGCCTATTTATTAGGAGGAAATGTTCAAACTATATTACTTGTTTTAGATATATTTTTAATGTTAATTGTTTTTTATGCGATTATCTTAATAATATTATTTTTAATCAATTATTTAAAACAAAAAAATATAGTTACAGAGTCAAGCATAACTTCTAGAAGAAAAAATATTAGAGAGCTTACATTTGGTTCCTTGATATTTGCAATTATTCTTGCAATGACATTTATACCTAATATGGGCTATATTACTATTGGTGGAATTGCTATTACAATTATTCATATTCCCGTTTTAATTGGTGCTGCAATACTTGGATGGAAATGGGGGTTATTTTTTGGAACTATTTTTGGAATTGGGTCTTTTATTCAAGCATTCACATACATTACTACTAATGCCCCATTTACTAATCCGTTAGTTAGTATTTTACCGAGGATGGTGTTTGGTTTAGTTGCTGGAATTATATTTCAATTAGTTAGAATTTATATTAGAAAATTAAAGAAAAATAGTGCGATAAATTATGGGTTAATTTATCCAATTGTATATGGCCTATTGACTATATTTCACAGTTTTATTGTATTATTTATTTTATATTTTGTTACTAAAGCGGGATGGTACTATCGTGCAGATGAATTTGTTTTTGCAAACATTGGTGAGATTATTGTTACAGTACTTGCTCTAAATTCTATTTTAGAATTTATTATAGCGTTATTTGTATGTTCACCAATAAATTTGGCGCTAGATAATGTCATGACAAAAGAAATTAATGATTAATTTATAAATAAAGACCTTTAATTAAGGTCTTTTTGTATTTTACAACATTACAGAGGTAAAATTTGTTATAATTATATAGAAGAAAGAAGGTATATCAATGAATATTTATGATATAAAAATAACTGACTTAGAACAAAAAGAAATAAATTTAAAACAATATTCAGGAAAAGTTATGCTGATTGTTAATACTGCAACAGGATGTGGATTTACTCCACAATATGAAGGATTGCAAAAACTTTATGATTCTTATAAAGACAAAGGTTTAGAAATTTTGGATTTTCCTTGTAATCAATTTGGAAATCAAGCACCAGGAAGCATGAAAGAAATTAATAGTTTTTGTTCTCTAAATTATAATACGACATTTCCTAGATTTTATAAAATTGATGTTAATGGAAAGAATGAAGCTCCATTATATACATATTTAAAGTCTAAAAAACATGGAGTATTTGGAGCAAAAATAAAATGGAATTTTACTAAATTTCTTGTAAATAGAGATGGTAAAATTATAAAAAGGTATGCACCAAACTATGCACCTGAAAAAATTGAAAAAGATATTTTAAAATTATTATAAATATTTAAACTAAAGGAGAGATTATGAAGAATTTTATTTATAACAATAGTACAATTATTATTTTTGGAAAAGATTCTGAACAAAAAGTTGGTTTTGAAACAAAGAAATATGGGAATAAAGTTTTGCTTCATTATGGTGGAGGAAGTATTAAAAGAAGTGGATTATATGATAAAGTAATTAATAGTCTTAAAAAAGAAGAAATTGATGTTATTGAACTTAGTGGAGTTAAACCGAATCCTAGATTATCTCTTGTTAGAGAAGGTATAAAATTAGTAAAGGAAAATAATATTGACTTTATTCTTGCTGTTGGTGGAGGAAGTGTTATTGATTCAGCAAAAGCAATAAGTATTGGTGCAATGTATGATAAAGATGTATGGGATTTTTTTGATAAGGGAGTGGAAATTAAAGCTGCTTTACCAATAGGGGTTGTTTTAACATTACCTGCTGCTGGTAGCGAAACAAGTCATAGCTGTGTAATTACTAATGAAGATGGCTGGTATAAAAGATCTGCTGCTAGTATTCTTGAAAGACCTAAATTTGCAATAATGAATCCTGAATTAACGTATACTTTACCAAATTATCAAACAGCATGTGGTGCTACTGATATGATTGCTCATGTAATGGAAAGATATTTTACAAATGAAAAGAATGTTGAATATACTGATCAATTATGTGAAGCAACGATTAGAGTTATTATGGATAGTGTAAAAATATGTTTAAATGATAATCATAATTATGCTTCACGAGCAAATTTAATGTGGGCTGGAACGAATGCTCATAGTGGTATATTAGGAACTGGAAGAATCGAAGATTGGGCTAGTCATGGAATAGAACATGAATTAAGTGGTATTTATGATATTACTCATGGAGCAGGTCTGGCAATTATATTTCCAGCTTGGATGAAATATGTTTATAAACATGATTTAGAAAGATTTGCACGTTTTGCTAACACAGTTTTCGGTATAAAAATTAATAATGATTTACATGAAACTTCATTACAGGGAATTAAAAGATTAGAGGATTTTTTTGCTGAAATAGGGCTACCAACAAAATTAAGTGAAGTGAATATTTCTACTGATAAGTTTGAAGAAATGGCAATAAAAGCAACTAAAAATCATAAAATAGGAAATTTTGTAAAATTAGGAAAAGAAGATGTTATTAATATTTTAAATTTAGCAAAATAATTAACCCCCAAAAGGGGTTTTATTTTTTTGTTATTACAAAACGATTTATTATTTGGTATAATTAAATATGAAAGTATAGGTGATGATAATGGATAAGGTGTTTAAATTTCCAATTAAAGAAAATTATAAAAACGGTGCAGAATATAGATGGAATAATAAAAAAATTTTAAAAGAAAAAATTTTATTTGCTGGTAATTCATTAAATAATATAGAACCAACTGGAATTACTAATATAGAATTAAATGATAAGATTGTATTGAACTATGATAAAAGTGTATTGATAAAAGCATATACAAATGTTGAAAATATTATTCCTAGACCAAATTTTGGATTAAAAGTTAATTTAAATGGGATTAATTTAGAAGAATATAATAGGATATCTTTGTGGATATATCCTAAAGCAGTCGGTTACTATAATTTTTATTATCATATTAGTTTAAAAAATAGTGATTCTTATCAACTTCATGCACCAAGTTTAAAACCTAATCAATGGAACCATGTTAGTTTTGAAATTGGAAAGCTTAATCGAAATAATGTTGAATATATTTCTATTTCTCCTTTTTTAATGGGATGTCCTCCTGAAGCATTGCCTGAATATGAGGTTTATGTTGATAAAATTGTTGCTGAAAAAGTAAAAGAAGATTATGATTTAGGATGGGAGTTAAATGATAGAATAGCGTATTGTCATAGTGGTTATTTTGTTGAACAAGATAAGAGGGCAATTAGCGGGATTAGGTATTCATCTTTTAGTATTATAGACAAAGAAAACAATGTAATTTATTCTAATAAAGTTCAAAAAGTGAAAACTGATTTAGGTGAGTTTTATATTCTTGATTTTTCAAAACTTAAAATTGAAGGATATTATAAAATTAAGTATGGAGAAACTATAACTAATGAATTTGAAATTAGTGCTAATCCTTTTATTAATAGCATGTTAAAAAGTTTAAATTTTTTAAAAAGTTTAAGATGTGGAGAAGAAGTAGTGGGGGTACATTCACCTTGTCATTTGAATTGTAGAACTTATCATTCAGATGGTAGAAGTGTTCCCAATTTTGGTGGATGGCATGATGCTGGTGATGTTTCTCAATTTGAGATACCAACAGCAGAAATTACACATTCACTACTTGATCTTACTGAAAAGTATACAGGAACTATTAAAGATAGGATTAAAGAAGAAGCAAGAATTGGTTTAAATTGGTTGCTTAGAACTAGATTTAATGATGGGTTTAGAGTGACTGGAGTTACTTATTCTATTTGGCGTGATAATATTTTACATCCTGAAAATAAAACAATTAATTATTATAATCCAGAAAATGGCCCATTTGAAAATTTCTGTGCAGCCGCTGCAGAAGCAAAAGCGGCAAAAGTATTTATGAAAGAAGATCCTGTATTTTCTAGTTGGTGTTTAAGAGCAGCTATTGAAGATTTTGAATTTGCAAAAGAGGGTTATAAAAAAGGTATATTTACAAAAAGATGGGGAAGTAATAATGATGCACAAGTTTCAGGTCATGGTGCTTTAGCTGCAGCTGAGTTATTTAGTATTACAAATGATAGTTACTATATAGTTGAGGGTAGTAAGTATGCGAAGACAATATTATCTTGTCAACAAAATGTCTATCCTAATTGGGAAATTCCAATTAGAGGGTTTTTTTATGAAGATATTGACCATAAATTTATTATGAGTTATGAGCATAGAGGTCACGAACAATCACCAATTCAAGGACTAGCAAAATTAATTCAAGTTGTTGATAATCATGAGCATAAAAATGATTGGATTAATGGTTTATTACTTTATAAAGAATATATTGAATCAACAATTAAATACACTAATCCCTATGGGTTACTTCCTGGACATATATATCATTTAGATAAAATAAATTTAGAAAGAGTAACTTATAAAAACGTTGGTTTTAGTGATGAAAAAGCATTAATTGATTTAAAAAATCAAATAAAGATGGGAATTAGATTAGAGCAGAGTGTATTCTTAAGAAAAATGCCGATTGCCATACAAAGAAGAGGATATCATGCAACTTTATTAAGCAAAGCAAAAGCTGTTAGTTTAATTGCTAATATTTTGGATGATAAACATTTAAAACAAATTGCAATTAATCAATTAGAATGGATTTTAGGTAAAAATCCTTTTGCTTCTTCATCAATGTTTGGAGAAGGGTATAATTATCATCCGCTTTATGTAGCATTTTCCGATCAAATAGTTGGTAGTCTTCCTGTTGGGTTTAAGACATTAGGTGATTTAGATGCCCCATACTGGCCAACAATTAACAATGCTGTTTTTAAAGAGATTTGGGGACATACTACTGCAAAATATCTTTGGATTTTAGCTGATTTATAGGGCGTAATTAAAACAAAGCAATATAAATTGCTTTGTTTTATCTTCATTATATCTTTAATTTATGCTATAATAATATAGAATATAGGTGAACGAAATGTATGATAAAATAGACAAAAAATTATATACACCAATGATGAGACAATATTTAACTATTAAAGAAAATTACCCAGATGCATTAGTTTTTTTTAGATTAGGTGATTTTTACGAGATGTTTTTTAATGATGCAATTGTTGCATCAAAAGAATTAGAAATTGTCTTAACAGGTAGAGATGCTGGTTCAGATGAAAAAGTTCCTATGTGTGGTGTTCCATATCATGCTGTTAATAGTTATTTAGATAAATTGACATCTAAAGGTTATAAAATAGCTATTGTTGAGCAAGTAGAAGATCCTAAAGTTGCTCAAGGTATAGTTAAAAGAGATGTTGTGAGAGTAATAACACCTGGAACGGTTATTGAAGGAGCAAATTTAGAAGAAAAAGAAAATAACTTTATTGCATCAGTTTCAAAAGATAAAGATCGATATATTTTTAGTTATTCTGATTTGTCTACTGGAGAAAATTATCTTACTAATATTCCTCTTAACGGTGATTTATTAATTCAAGAAATATTAAATTTAAAGATAAAAGAAATAGTTATTTCAAGTGATTTTAATCAAGATGTTTTTTCTCCTTTAAGTACGATTACTCAAATTACTTATTCAATTGAAAATAATAATGAAAAAATTGGCTATTTATCATCATTAAGTGATAATTTAGACAATGAAGAAAATAAGAATTTTTTGAGACTTCTTAACTATATTATTAAAACACAAAAAAGAGTTTTAGTACATATGCAGGAAGTTATAAAATATGATGTTGAAGGATATATGAAAATGGATCTTTCATCTAGAAAGAATTTAGAATTGTTAGAAACACTTAGATTTCAAAATACAAAAAATACATTATTTAATGTTTTAGATAGATGTAAGAGTGCTATGGGCTCAAGATATTTAAAAAGAAATATAACTTTTCCTTTAGTAAACAAAGATAAAATTGAAGAACGCTATAACATTATTGAGAAAATGCAAGAGTATTTTATTGAGACAGATGATCTTAGAGATATACTTAATCAGGTTTATGATTTAGAAAGAATAGTTGGTAAAATTTCTTATGAAAATGCAAATCCCAAAGATTTATTACAATTAAAAAAATCTCTTTCTTCCATTCCAGAATTAACAAAATTATTAGATAAAATAAAAATAAATAAATATTTTTCTTATCAAAAATATCTTGAAGAGATAATTGCTCTTTATAATTTGATAAATAAATCTATTAGAGATGATGCTCCTTTTGTTATAAAAGATGGGGGAATAATTAAAGAAAATTTTGATTCTGATTTTGATGAGTTAAAAAAGATTAATTTAAGTAGCAAGGATTATTTATTAAATCTTGAAAAAGAAGAAAGAAATAGAACAGGAATTAAAAATTTAAAAGTTGGATTTAATCGAGTGTTTGGGTATTATATTGAAATAAGTAAAGGTAATATAAATTTAGTTAAAGATGAATATGGGTATATTAGAAAACAAACATTAAGTAATTGTGAGCGTTATATAACCCAAGAACTAAAAGAAAAAGAAGCTTTAATTTTAAGAGCTGAAGAGAAAATGCTAAATTTAGAATATGAATTGTTTATTAAAGTAAGAAATATATGTAAAGATTATATTAATATCTTGCAACTTTTATCAAAAGATATTGCATACATTGATATGATGCAATCATTTGCATTAATTGCTCTTGAAAATAATTATTCAAAGCCAGTGCTTAATGGAAAGAAAAATGTTGAGATAAAAGAGGGAAGACATCCGGTTATTGAAAAATATAATTCTGATTTTATACCCAATGATATTAAAATGAATAAAGATAATACTATTTTATTGATTACAGGGCCAAATATGAGTGGAAAATCTACTTATATGAGGCAAATTGCTTTAATTAGTATTATGGCTCAAGTTGGTTCTTTTGTTCCAGCAAGGAAAGCAATTTTACCTATTTTTGATGCAGTTTATACAAGAATAGGAGCAAGTGATGATATTGTAAGCGGACAATCAACTTTTATGGTTGAAATGACTGAAGTTGAAAAAGCTTTAAAAAATGCTACTGAAAATAGTTTAATTATTTTTGATGAAATTGGACGTGGTACAGCAACATATGATGGTATGAGTTTAGCTCAAGCCATTATAGAGTTTGTTCATGAAAAAATTAATTGTATCACTTTATTTTCTACTCATTATCATGAGTTGACAACTCTGGATAAAAGTCTACTGAAATTAAGAAATGTTCATGTAAGTATTGAAGAAAAAGATGGCGATGTAATTTTTATGCATAAAGTGTTTAATGGTCCTGTAGATAAAAGTTATGGCATTAATGTTGCTAAATTGGCTGGACTTCCTTTGGAAGTTACATTAAGAGCTAGAGATTTATTAACTAAATTTGAAAATGGTATTTTTGATAGTAATTCTTTATCTATTAAAAATTATAATCCGCCTTTATTATATGATTCTAAAACGGATAAGGAAATTTATGTGCTAAATGCATTGCTTGATGCTGATTTAAATAAAATATCTCCTTTGGAAGCTTTGAATATGCTAAATAAATTACAAGAAAAAATTAGAAAGTAGGTGAAATTATGGCTCTTATTGAACGTCTTAATGATCACTTAACAAATATGATTGCAGCTGGTGAAGTTATTGAACGAATTGCTTCTGTTGTGAAAGAATTAATAGAAAATTCTATTGATGCTGAGGCAAAAAACATTACTATTACTTTAGTAGATTCAGGGTTAAAAGAGATCGTTGTTAAAGATGATGGTTTTGGAATGGATTCAGTTGATGCAAAGAGAGCAATTTTACCTCATTCAACAAGTAAACTTATTAAAGAATCAGATTTATTTAATATTTCAACATTAGGATTTAGAGGAGAGGCACTGCCATCAATAGTTTCTGTTTCAAATTTTAAAATGAAAACTAGTAATGATGGTAATCATGGATTAATGTACACTGTAAAAGGTGGAGAAATTGTTAGTGAAGCATTAATTGCATTTTCTCAAGGAACTGAAATTACAGTTAGAAATTTGTTTTATAATACTCCTGCGAGATTACAAAATTTAAAAAGTGAAAATACAGAACTAAGTTTTATTACAGATTATGTGTCAAAAATTGCACTAGCACGTCCTGATATTAGTTTTAAATTAATTAATAATGAAAAAATATTATTACATTCTTATGGTAATAATAATTTATTAGCTGCAATCAATAATATTTATGGTCCTAATATTTCAAAATCAATGATTGATTTTTTTGGTAATAATGGATTGTTTCAAATTACTGGTTACATTAGTAAAATTAATGAAACTAGATCAAGTAAAAATAATATGACAATTATTGTAAATGGTAGAACTATTAGAAATAATAAAATTTTAAATGCAATTGTTGAAGGATATCAAGGCTATTTAATGATTGGAAAATATCCTATTGCAGTTATTGCTATTACGGTTGATTATTCTTTGGTTGATGTTAATGTACATCCTGGAAAACTAGAAGTTAGATTTACTGATGAGAATAAACTAACGGAATTAATTACAAGTACAATTGCTAGTAGATTATCAAAAACTAATATGGTAATTGATAGAAATAGTTCTGAAAATGAAGAAAAAGTTTTAAATGAATCTAATGATTTAAACGAATTTAATGAAAGTCTTATTGAAAAAAATGATTCATTTGATATTAATAAGTTTAATGAAAGACGGATTAAAACATATAATTTAGATGATTTTAAAGAATCTTTACCTTATGAAAATGAAGAAGCTGAAGAGCGGATTGATGAAATAGAAAAACCTTCTATAATGGTTCAAGATGAATTTTCTTTTGTAAATAAAGAAAATGAATCGATTAAAGACTTTCTTCCTAGATTAGAATATATTGGCCAATTATTTGGTACTTATATTCTTTCACAAAGCAAAGATGAGTTTTATTTAATTGATCAACATGCAGCTGCAGAGAGAGTTAATTATGAAAAATTTCGCACAGCTTTAAAGAAAGAAAAAATTTTAACATATGAATTGTTAGTTCCAATTCAAATTACCTATGCTCAAAATGAATATTTATTGGTTTTAGAACGAATGAAAGAAATTAACGCTTTAGGAATTAAAATTGAAGATTTTGGTAATGGTTCATTTTTAGTTAGAGAAGTACCTATTTGGTTATTTAAAGGAAAAGAAAAAGAATTTATTGATGAAATCATTTATTTGATCATTAGTGATAAAAAAACTCAAAAACATGAATTTTTAGATAATATGGCTAAAAGTTTAGCTTGTAAAAAATCTATTAAAGGAAATCAATTTATTAGCAAGCAAGAGGTGTTGTATTTATTTGAAGATTTACAAAAATGTGAAAACCCATATACATGTCCTCATGGGAGACCTGTAATAATTCGTTATAAACAAGAGGAAATTGAAAAATGGTTCAAAAGAATAGTTTAAAGAAAATTGTAATTATTATGGGGCCAACCGCTGTAGGTAAAACTGAAATTTCCAATATTTGTGCTTACAATAATTTTGCTGAAATTATTAATACTGACGCTTCAAGTTTTAGAAAAGGATTAACAATTGGAACTGCCAAGCCTTTAAAAAACGAAATGCTTGTTAAGCATCATTTTATTGATTTTTTAGAACCTATTGAAGATTTTTCGATAATGGATTTTCAAAAACTTGCAAGAGAGAAAATAAATGAACTTACAAAAAAAAATAAAAATGTAATTCTTGTTGGTGGTTCAGGCCTTTATATTAATTCAGTAATAATGGATTATAAATTTAATGAAGTTAAAATGGATAAATCTGATCCATATATTAATTTAAGCAATCAAGAAGTACATGAAATATTAGCAAAATTAGATTATGAAACTTCACTTAAAATTCACTATAATAACAGAAGAAGAATACTGAGAGCTATTAAGATTGCTAAAAGTAGTTCATTAAAAATTAGTGATAATATAACTAATAAATATTTATATGACTGTTTGCCTATTTTTATTAATACTGACAGAGAAATATTATACAAACGAATTAATGATAGAGTGAAAGAAATGTTAAACAATGGATGGTTTGAAGAAGTTTCTAAATTAAAAGGATTAGGTGTTGATGTTTCTAAGATTAAAGAAATTGGTTATTATGAAGTTGCAAAATATTTAGACCAAAAAATTAGTTATGATGAATTGGTAGAAATAATTAGCAAAAAAACCAGGAATTATGCAAAAAGACAAATTACTTGGTTTAAAAATAAAATCAAATCAATTGAAGTATTAATTGATTATGAAAATATTGATTTGACTATTAACAAAATTAATAGTATGATTTATGACTTTTTAAAGGAGTAATAATATGGAAAGAATTCAAAAAATAATTGCAAATAGTGGGTATTGCTCTAGAAGAAAAGCTGAACAACTTATTATTGATGGTAAAGTAAAAGTAAATGGTGTAATTGTAAAAACACTTGGAACTAAAGCTAGTAAAAACGATCAAATTCTTGTAGAGGGAAATGTTTTACCAAATATTGAAAAGTTATATTTTGTTATGAATAAACCTCGTTATACTATTTCAAGTGTTTCTGATGATAAAAATAGACCAACTGTGATTAGTATTTTGCCAGAAGTTTATCAAAACTTAGGATTATATCCTGTTGGGAGATTAGATTATGATACTAAGGGTGTACTGCTTTTAACAAATGATGGAGAATTTATGAATGAGTTAGTCGGTCCTAAATCAAATCTTGAAAAAGTTTATTTAGCAAGGGTTGATGGAGTTTTTAGTAAAATTAATTTAGCAAATTTAAAATCTGGAGTTATGCTGGATGGAGTAAAAACAAGAAAGTGCTATGCAAAAATAGAAGAGATTGATAAAAAAAATCAATCTTCATTAGTTAAAATTGCTTTATCTGAAGGAAAATATCATCAAGTTAAAAGAATGTTTTTAGCTGTTGGATTTACAGTAAAAAATCTTACAAGAATTAAATTTGGCGAAATAACAACGGATGGCTTAAAAGAAGGAGAATTTAGAGAATTAACTCCTCATGAGATAAAAAGGCTATATGTATTAAGTAAAAAAACAACTATTTAGTTGTTTTTTTATTTTTTATATAAAAATATTGTTATAAATAAAAGAGAAATAAATTATTATTGATTATCATTGAATAAATTAATTTATTATGTTATAATAAGCAAGGAATTTAGAGGTGTTTTATGAGTTGGCAAATTGCTATTGATGGTCCTGCTGGTGCTGGTAAAAGCACAATTGCAAAAGAAGTTGCAAAAATACTTGAATTTGAGTATGTTGATACAGGTTCTATGTATAGGGCAGTAACTTTAAAAGCAATGAAGTTGGGAATTAATATGGAAGATGAAAAAGAGTATTCATTTTTAGAAGATACAAAATTTGATTTTATTAATCATAAAATATATCTTGATAATGTTGATGTCTCTAATGACATAAGAACTCTTGCAGTCTCAAACAAAGTTTCTCTAGTTTCTAAATTTAAATATGTCCGATCTTTTCTTGTTAAATTGCAAAGAAAATTAGCTGATGATAAGAATGTGATTATGGATGGACGTGATATAGGTAGTGTTGTTTTACCTAATGCATTTTTAAAAATTTATCTTAATGCAACCGTTGAAGAACGAGCAAAAAGAAGAATGGAAGAGAGAGCATTAAACAACAATAATAATCTGTCTTATTTAGAAACTATTGAAGAAATAAAAGCGAGAGACTATAAGGATAGTAACCGAAAGGTTAGTCCATTAATTAAAACAAGTGATGCTATTGAAATAGACTCGTCTAAATTAAGTGTAAGAACTGTGGTCGAAACGATCATAAGTTTAGTTTGTGAAAGAGGTTATAGAATGGAAAATTTAGAAAAAAAATCTGAAGCTGTTGTTGAAGAAACAATGGTAGAAGAAGCAAAGCAAGAAGAATTGGTAGTTGAAGAGAAAAAAGAAGCAAAAAAGACTGCTTCTAAAAAAACACCAAAAGCAAAAAAAGAAGATGCTGTTGAAGAAGCAGTTGAAAAAGAAGAAGAATTGGTAGTTGAAGAAAAAAAAGAAACAAAAAAAGCTGTTTCTAAAAAAACACCAAATACAAAAGAAAGTGAAGAAGTTGAAAAAACTGAAGCTGAAGATGTTAAACAAGAAGAATTAGTAGTAGAAGAAAAGAATTCTACGCTGGTTAAAGACGAAGTTGAAAAAACTGAAGAAAATGATGTTGATGATTCAGAAGAATCTGATGATGTTGAAGCTCAAGAAGTTGATGAAGACGAAGAAGATGAAGAAGAAACAGTTGAAGAACCAGAAGAAAAGAAAATTCGTTATAAACAACTTCAATTAGTAAAAGGAGAGGTTGTTGACGTAGAACCTGGTAGACCTTCTTATACTGATGAATCTGGAAGAACATATAGAGGCAGAGAAGAAAGAGTTCTTATTCGCCTTGAAGATGGTCAAGAAGGATATCTTTTAAAAAGAGATTGTGCTCAATTAGAAGAAAAAGATGAATTATTTGATGTGTTTTTACCTGGCGATATTATAGAAGTTATTATTAAAAAAATATATCCGGATGGTGGAAAGTTTTTATTTTCTACAAAACTTTTAGCAATGCGAGAAGATTTAAAACAATTTGAAAATTCTGTTAAGAATCATGAAATTTTATCTGCAAAAGTTACTAAAGTAATTCCAGCAAATAAAGATAAAAATCGACCTTCTCCTGGTTTACTACTTCGATATAATGGATATAGCTGTTTACTTCCAAGTAGTCAAATTAATGCAACTGATGAAGAAAAAGAAAAATTAATTGGCGAAGAAATATTAGTTACACCAATTAGAGTTGATTTTGGAAGAATTAGATTAATTGTTTCTAATACAGTTGCTTTAGCTATTGAAAGACGTCTTGAAAAAGAAAAGTTAATTGAAGAAATTGAAGTTGGCGCTGTATACGATGGAGTTGTTAAAAACATTGAAAGTTATGGTGCATTTGTTGAACTTGTTCCTGGAATAGAAGGATTGCTTCATATTTCTGAAATTGATCATAGTCGTGTCTACAAAATAGAGAAATATGCAAAAGTTGGAGATACAATTAAAGTTAAAGTAATTAATATTGAGAAGAAAGAACATAATACTCATATTGGACTATCTCGAAAAGCATTATTACCTAATTATTTTACTATGTTTACTGAAGGAAAAGTGGTTGGAGATGTTACTGAAGTAAAAGCAATTGAAATTAATAATTCGGGAGTTGTTGTACAACTTAATGAAGGTTTAACTGGTTTCTTGCCGAAGAGTGAATTTTCATGGGAAAGAGGAGCTTTTATTGAAGATGTAATTTCTGTTGGTGATATGTTTGAGGCTAAAATTATTGAAATTGATCCTTCAAAGAAAAGAATTATTTTTTCTAGAAAACAACTAATTTCTAATCCTTGGGAATCACTTAATATTCAAGTTGGTGATAAAATTAAAGTTGAAGTGAAATATGCTCTTTCTAATGGATTTAAAGTTTCATATAATGAGGCAATTGGTTATATGCCTATTAAGAGTATTAGGAGTGTTTCGCCTGATACAATAAAATTAGGAGATATTATTGATGTTTCTGTTGGTGCTGTTGATTCAAAAGCAACTCGATTAATTGTTTATTATGATACATTTGAAGCTCGTCCAAGAGAAATGCCGGTTAGGGAAAAAGGTCCAGCACCAAGAAAAAATAATAGAATTGATACAAATCAGAATAAATATACTATTGAATCACAAGATCAAGTATCCAATACATTTGGCGATTTTTTAGATCAATTTAAAGATTCAAAAAAGAAATAGGAGAAATTTATGCGTGGAGTTGTTGCGATAATTGGGAGACCCAATGTCGGTAAATCTAGTTTATTTAATCGAATTATTGGTGAGCGCTTATCAATCACTGATGATGCTAGTGGAGTAACTAGAGATCGTATTTATGGCAAAACTTCATGGCTGAATCAAGATTTTTCAGTAATTGATACAGGGGGCATCATTTTAAAAGATGAGCCCTTTTCTCGTGAAATAAGAGCTCAAGCAGAATTAGCTATCGATGAGGCAGATGTTTTAGTTATGGTTGTTGATGTAAGAACAGGAGTTATTCAAGAAGACACAGATGTTATCAAATTATTATTAAGTTCTTCAAAACCTTTAATAGTTGCTGTTAATAAAGTAGATAATAATGAATTAATGAATGATATTTATGATTTCTATTCTTTAGGCGTAGAATACGTAGTCGGTATATCTTGTTTACATGGTATTGGAATGGGTAATTTATTAGATTTAATTATTGAAAAACTGCCTGAAGAACAAAAATCTATTTATGAAGCAGATGTAATTAAATATTGTTTGATTGGTCAACCTAATGTGGGTAAAAGCACATTAGCTAATTCTATTATTGGTGAGCAAAGAACGATTGTCAGTGATATCCCAGGTACAACGAGAGATTCTATTGATATTTTGTACCGACGTAATAATAAATCCTATGTTGTAATTGATACAGCAGGTATTAGAAAACAGAAAAAGTCTTATGAAAATGCTGAAAAATATAGTTATTTAAGAGCAATTAAAGCAATTGAGAGAAGTGATATTGCTGTATTAGTTTTAGATGGTACAAAGGATCTCGAAGAACAAGATAAAAGAATTGCAGGATATGCAAGATCAGTTAATAGAGCAATGATTATAGTTTATAATAAATGGGATTTAGTTGCTAAAGATGAAAACTCTATGGCTAAAATTGAAAAAATGTTGATAACACATATGCCATTTTTAAGTTTTGTTCCTATTATATTTCTATCTGCCTTTAAAAAAGAAAGAGTGCACACTCTTTTAGATAAAATTGATGAAGTTTATGAAAACTTTAATAGGAGGGTTCCAACATCTTTATTAAATAATGTTTTATTAGATGCATACCTTTTAAATCCTCCTGCTTATTTTCAAGGAAATTTAATTAAAATTAGTTATAGTACACAAGAAGATGTTATGCCTCCAACTTTTGTTTTATTTGTTAATAATGAAAAAAATATGCATTTTTCATATTTAAGGTATCTCGAAAATAAAATTAGAGAAACTTTTAATTTTGAAGGATGTCCAATTAGATTTGTTTTAAGAAAGAAGAATGATTAATGAAAGATAAGATTACTATAATAGGTGCGGGAAGCTGGGGAAGTGCTCTAGCAAGAATTATTAGTGATAATGGTTATAAAGTAATTATGTATGATACTGATGAGGCAATTGTTGAAGAAATAAATACTTTTCATACCAATATTAAAAAATTACCAGTTGGTAAATTAAATGATGGTGTCATTGCAACAACTAACCTAAAAGAAGCAGTTGATTTTGGTACAATTATTTTATTAGTGGTTCCTACTGCAGTAACAAGACTTGTTTTAAAACAAATTAATGAAGTTATAAGTAATTCTAAAATATTTGTTAATGCAAGTAAGGGTATAGAACCAAATACATTTAAAAGAATATCAGAAATTGTTGTTGAAGAAATTGACTCTAAATATATAAAAAGTTTTGTTGTTTTAACTGGTCCTAGTCATGCTGAGGAAGTTATTCTAGGAATGCTTACGATGGTTACTAGTTCAAGCAAGGATCTTTCATCATCAAGATTAATTCAAAAAATATTAAGTAATAAAACTTATTTTAGAGTATATACACATGAAGATGTTATAGGAGCTGAATTATGTGGATCATTAAAAAATATTATAGCAATAGCTAGTGGTATTGCTCATGGATTGGGTTATGGAGATAATACAAGAGCTGCATTAATTACTAGAGGACTTGTGGAAATTAAAAGAATTGCTTTAGTTCTTGGAGCAGAAGAAAGTACAATTTATGGTCTTGCCGGACTTGGTGATTTAGTTGTTACTTGTACATCTATGCATAGTAGGAATTTTCAGGCTGGTGTTAAAATAGCACAAGGTAAGAATTTAAAACAAACTTTATCTGAAATGACTATGGTTGTAGAAGGAGCTAGAACAGTAATTGGTGCTTATCAAATTATCAAGAAATATAATATTTATGCTCCGATAATTGAAACTATTTATAATATTGTATATAATCAAAAAGATCCAAAGAAAGAAATATTAAAATTAATGTCTTCTTCTTTAAAAGAAGAGTAATTTTAATCCGGACTTAAAAATCCGGATTTTTTTATATTCAAAATTATATTTGAGTATGTTTGTTGAAATTTTAACAAATGAATATACTTTCAAAACAAGCAAAAAAATGTAAATCATTTTCACTAGGATTTTTCTTGTTTAAGTATTTTTTAAGTGTTATACTTAAAAAAAGGAGGGCTAAAAATATGAGAAAATCAGATTATTTAGAAACTATAAATAAAAAAACTGGAGTTTCAAAAAAAGATATTGATTCTGTAGTTGATTTGTTTCTTGATTTAATCGTTAAAGAAATTACTGATACTGGAAAAAGCAGTATTACTAATATAGGCACATTTAAAAGAATTAAAACAAAACCTTTTACTTATTTTAGTCCGAATGATGGTAGCACCATAAATACAAAAGGAATTACTAAAATATCATTTACAAGTTCTAAAGACTTATTAAAAAAAATCACTAAATAGGAGTTTTCTATGGATGCTATTTATCGTTTATATAAAAATACTGGAGATGGATCTTCAAAAAATATATTACAAGCTATTATGAATAATGATTGTTGTTATGTGATTGATTATTATGAATTAGGTAAAGATATTTTATACTCTGATAAAAAAGGAGATACTTTTTTACATAAAGCATGTAGAAATGATAATTTTGATATTATTGATTTATTATTAAAACTAGGTTGTGATGTTAATGCTAGGAATAATAATCTTGAAACTCCCCTTCATCTTGCTGTTCAATTTAGAAATGCTGAAGCTTCTCAGAAGTTATTGTTAGAACATGCAAATCCAAATGCTTTCAATAAGCAAAAAGTTGCACCTCTTCATATAGCTGCAAGTAGAGGAGATGTAGATATTTTAAATTTATTATTAAATTATGGGGCTAAGTTAAATATTTCAGATTATAATGGAGAAAAACCGATTCACTATGCTGTTAAATCTGGGAAAATTGAAATGATAAGACATTTATTATCTAGTGGTGCAAGTTTAGTGGAATGTGATGATAGAAAAAATACTGCTCTACATTATGCTTGTCAAAAAGGGGATGAGAACATTGTAGCCTATATTTTAAGACATATGACTATTACTAACTTTCCTAATATATATAAAGAAACACCTATGCATCTTGCTGCAGTATACTGTACACCAACTACTATTGCTTTATTGCTTGAAAAAGGATATGATTTGGATAGTATAAATAATAATGGAAACACGCCTATAGATGAGGCAAGGTTAAATGGAAATAAAATAAATTATGATTATTTAATTAACGCAAAAAGAGGTAGTGAATATAAAGAAAAATATTTAGATTATAAAATGCATCGAGCAGTTTGTGAAAATAAATATGAATATTTAGTTCAGTTTGTAAATAGCCAAAATATTAATGATTTTGATTATTTTGGCAAATCTTTGATGTATTATGCAATTATTTGTGGTAATTTAAAAATTACTAAATTTTTATATAAAAAGGGTGCTAAGATAGACATAGTTGATGATAACAGACAACCTGCATTATTAATTGCTGTCTATGCTGAGCATTTTAATGTTATTAAGTATTTATTAACTCTTCCAGTAGATGTTAATGAAATATTTTATGGTAGAAGTTATTTATATCGTGCTATTTTAAGAAATAATTATGAAATGGCATCTATTTTGATTGAAGCTGGAGCTAATGTTAATTTTATTGATAGCAAACACAGAACTATTTATTCCTATGCAATTGATTATGCAAGTGATGATATAATTGATCTTCTTATTAGAAGAAAGGCTTCATTTATATAATGAAAATATTGTTTGCAACACATAATAATAATAAATTAAGAGAAGCAAGAGAAATTTTAAAAAATCATATAATAATCGGTCTTTCTGATTTATGTGTTAATTATGAAGAAGTTGAAGAAACAGGAAAAACTTTTTTTGAAAATGCGTATTTAAAAGCTAAATATTTTTATGATAAATATGATTTACCAACAATTGCTGATGATACAGGAATTTGTTGTTATGCTCTTAATTTAATGCCTGGAGTTCATTCAAAAAGATTATCTAAATCTGGTAATGACTTTGACAATATTAATAAATTATTAATGATGCTTGAAAATAAAAGAGATAAAAGAGCATATTTTTCTTCAGTTATTTGTTTTATTTTTAATAATAAAACTTATTTTTTTGAAGGAAAATTAGAAGGATTAATAATTAATGAATTAAGAGGTAATAATGGGTTTGGGTATGATCCAATATTCTATATAGAAAAATTAAATAAAACTTTAGCAGAGCTAGAAGCTAATGAAAAGAATGAAATAAGCCACAGGCGAGATTCATTAGATAGGTTGGAAAATTTTCTTAAGGAGATTAAAATGGAAGAAAAAATTTTATTAGAGGCAAAAAAAGTATTTAATACAGATAAGATAGAAATAATGCATAGACTACTTGGAGGTATGAGTAATGTAACTTACGTTATAAAAGTATATGATAAATTATATACATTTAGATATCCCGGAGAAAAATCTGAGTATTTTGTTGATAGAAGTGTTGAAGAGAAAAATATTAAGCTTTTTGAGAAATTAGGTGTAACCAATAAAACTACTTATTTTAGTACTGAAACAGGAATTAAAGTCTCTGAATACATTGAAGGAACAAGTCTAAATTTAATTAGTAATGAAAAATATCCTTTTGAAGATGTTGCAATGCTATTAAAGAAAATACATAATGTTGAATGGAAATCAGATAATGACTATAATCCTTTTAAAAGGTTAGAAAAATATGAACAATATTGTATAGAAAAAGGATTTGTTCTACCTAAAAGTTATTTAAATATTAGAGATAAGTTTTTTACATATAAAGATTATTTACAATCTTTGCCAAAATCCTTTGCTCATGGAGATAGTCAGCCGTCAAATTTTATTATTACTGGCAGAGGTTTAAAAGTGGTTGATTTTGAGTTTACTGGAAATATAGATCATATATATGATATAGCTTGTTTTGCAAATATGAGAATTTCTGATGGCGAAAAACTTTTAGAAACTTATTATTTTGGTGATGTTAAAGATAATGAGTGGTTTAGATTTTACTCATGGAGATGTTTTCAATGTCTTCAATGGTTTAATGTTGCTGTTTTTAAGCATTTAATTGGAATGAGTGAATTATTAAAGATTAATTTTTTGAAAGTAAGTGAACATTACTTAGATTTAGCAAATGAACTTTATCTAAAAGCGCAAACATATAATAAATTATAATAATAAACTTTACATTTTGTTTAAAATATAGTATAATACTAAATGTAATATGTGTAAGGAAGGGGTGAAATTTATGCCAAAAATCATAGTTCGTGATAATGAATCAATTGAAGATGCGTTAAAGCGCTTTAAACGAGATGTTTCTCGTAGTGGAACCCTTGCTGAAGCACGAAAAAGAGAACATTTTTTAAAACCTAGTGATATTAAAAAAATGAAGCAGCGAGCAGCAAAGAAAAATGCTAGCAAACGTCGTTCTTATTAATTAAAAAGCCTTTGAATAGGCTTTTTTTTATGTATTCTTAATTAATATTATGTTATAATAATAGAAAGGTGATTAAATATGAACAATTTATTTATATATACATTAAAAAATGCTTTGAATGAAAGTATTTTACTTGGAGTAAAAAATAGAAATATAAATTTTATTCAAGATACTTTTGGAATTTCAATTATTTTAAGAAATTCAAAAGTTTCTATTGATAAAGATAATATTAGTTATAAAGATGTTATTGTTTCATTGTTTGAAACATTAGAATATTTACTTTCAAAAACTAAATTAAGTGAATCTGATTTCTTAAGCATTATTAAAAATTATAGTATTGAAAGTTCCGAACTACTTATTGATTTATATATAAATAAAAAAATTCTATATACTACCGTAACTGGAAAATCTATTTACCCACGTACTATCAATCAATTTTCATATATTGAGGCAATGCAAAACAACGATATTGTTTTTTCAATAGGTCCTGCAGGGACAGGGAAAACTTATTTAGCTGTGCTTTATTCAATTTCCTTACTTAAAAAAAATCTTGTAAAAAAAATTGTTTTAGTAAGACCTGTTGTTGAAGCTGGAGAAAAGCTAGGGTTTTTACCGGGTGATTTAAAAGAAAAGGTTGATCCCTATTTAATTCCTTTATATGACGGATTAAATGAGGCCTTAGGTGTGGATACAGTAGAAAAGTTAATTGATAAAGGAGTTATTGAAGTTTCTCCTTTAGCATATATGCGAGGAAGAACTTTAGAAAATGCAATTATTATTTTAGATGAAGCTCAAAACACAACCAAAATGCAAATGAAGATGTTTTTAACTAGATTGGGATTTAGTTCTAAAATGATTATTACTGGAGATATTACACAAGTTGATCTACCATATCCGGATAACTCTGGATTAATTGAAGCGATACGTATTTTAAATAATATTAAAGGAATTGAATTTATTGAATTTAAAAAATATGATGTGATGAGACATCCTCTTTTGTATAAAATTATTCAAAGATATGAGGGGAAATAAGTGGAAATTAATTTATTTTTACAAACAGAAAATATTACATTTAACTATCAAGAAGTAATAAAAAGTGTAAAAAATGCTTTTAATTTAGATTATGCTGAAGATAAAGTTTTTTCACTGATTATTGTAGATAAAGAACAAATTAGATTAATAAATAAACAATATAGAAATTTAGATAAACCTACAGATGTAATTAGTTTTGTTGATCGAGAAGATGATTATATTGGAGATATATTTATTTGCGCTGATTTAGTTAAAGAACAAGCAATTTTATATAATAATAGTGAAGAATGGGAATTTGCTTTTTTGTTAATTCACGGTATACTACATTTAAGTGGGTATGATCACAAAAATGACGAAGAAGAAAAAATTATGTTTGAAAAACAAGATAAAATAATTAAAAATACTAATATAAAAAAATAACTGTTTGTGAGTTATTTAGAAAGGAATGTATTTTAATAGTTAAATAAGTATTATTGATATTAATATTTATTTTTTTATAATAAATACTTAAATATATGGAAAAATTATACGAAGAAGCAAGAAAAGCTTTTATGAATTCTTATTCACCTTATTCAAAATTTAAGGTGGGAGCAGCAATTGAATTAAAAAATGGAGAAATTATTTCAGGAACTAATGTTGAAAACTCATCATATGGCTTAAGCATTTGTGCTGAGAGATCAGCTTTATTTACAGCATATTCACTTGGATATCGTAAAAATGATATTAAAAAAATGTTGGTTATAGGAGATACTATAAAACCTATTTCTCCATGTGGAGCTTGTAGACAAGTAATGAGTGAATTATTAGAATTAGACACAGAAGTAATTTTAACAAATTTAAATAACGAACGCTTAATTTATAAAGTTAATGAGCTCTTACCATATCATTTTAATGAAGGAGATTTAAATGGATAATCAAAAATTTAAATCAGGATTTGTTACAATTATTGGTAAACCTAATGTGGGTAAAAGTACTTTTATTAATAATTGTTTAGGAAGAAAGATTTCAATAATAAGTAATAAACCACAAACTACAAGAAATTCAATTCAAGGTATTTATAATAAAGAAAATGTACAAATAATTTTTATAGATACTCCAGGTATTCATAAAGCACATAATGAATTAGGTAAATTTATGAATAAAGAATCGTATTCTACTTTAAAAGAAGTAGATTTGATTTTGTATATTGTTGATGGTACTAAAAATAAATCAACTCAAGATGATTTTATTTTAAAACAATTTAAAAAAAGTGAGACACCAGTATATCTAGTTATTAATAAAATTGATTTAGTTAGCGATAAAAATAAGTTGTTAGAAATTGTTTTAGAGTACACAAATGAATTTATGTTTAAAGAAGTATTTTTTATCTCTGCATTAAAAGGAGAAAATGTAGAAAAAATGCTTAATAAAATTACAGAAGTTTTAGATTTTGGACCTAAATATTATCCACTTGATCAAGTTAGTGATCATCCAGAAACTTTTATAATTTCTGAATTAGTTAGAGAAAAAGTTCTTTATCTTACTCATGAAGAAATTCCGCATTCTGTTGGTGTTGTTATTGAATCTATGAAGGAAGATGATAGAAACAGTAAATTAATAAATATTCGTGCTATAATTTATGTTGAAAGAGCTTCACAGAAAAAAATTATTATTGGTAAAAGTGGACAAATGATTAAACAGATAGGAACACTTGCAAGAGAAGAAATTGTTCCTTTATTAGGAAAAAAAGTATATTTAGATTTATTTGTTAAAGTATTACCTAATTGGAGAGATAAAGAATTAGATTTAAAACGTTTGGGTTATAAGTAGAGGAAATAATGATTTTGTTAGAAGGTATAATTGTTAAAAGTATTAAGTATCAAGATTCTTCAAAAATAATTTATGTTATTACTAAGAATGGCTTAATGTCTTTATTAGTGAGAGGTGCTAATAATATTAAGGCTAAAAATTTTTCTTATTCGCAATTAATTACTAAAATAACTTTTGATTATTTAGATGGTAAAGAACAAAAATTTAATATTTTAAAACAAGCTAAAATTGTAGATAATTATTCTATTCTTAAATCAGATTATATGAAAATACAAACAGGTTTTTTAATTTTGGAATATGCTTATGAATTTATTAACCATATTGATAATAAAAAATTGTTTTACGAGTTTTTGGAGTATACTTTAGATAATATATCTAAAAATAATGAATTAATTTATTCAATTATATTTAGAATAAAATTATTATATTTATTAGGTATTGCTCCTGTTTTCAATAAATGTATAAAATGTCATAAAGATGAAAATTTAATTGGTTTTTCTTTAGATAAGTCAGGTATGATTTGCAAGTCTTGTTATAAAAATGATGAATATTTGTATACTGGAAAATCTTTATTAACAATGAGAGTATTGTTTTTGACGAAACCTCAAGATTTAAATAATAAGTTATTTGATAGTTTAGAAATAAATTTTAATGATATTAATTTATTTCTTAATTTATATTATGATAAATATTTAGGGTTTAAATCTAAAGTTGATAAAGTAATAAAAAAAATGTAAAAAAGAGACTTTTTTTAAGTCTCTTTTTTCATGTAAAATAGTCTTTAATTATTAATTTCATTATGTTATAATATATTCGAATGTAAAATAGCAATGGGAGGAATTAAAATTGTTTAAGAAAAGTAGCGGTACTCTGATTCGTGAACATTCAGGACATAAAGGGTTATCTGAAAATAGCCCAATAGTTGAATTTCTGAAACCGAATTTTGTTTATTTTCCTTTAATGGAAAATAATTGTCCTTATGAAAGTTTAGTTAATGTTGGTGATAAAGTTAAGGTTGGACAACTGATTTCTATAAAAAGTGGTCGTTTTCCATCATTTACTCATTCATCAGTTAGTGGAGAAGTAATTTCAATTGATAAAAAGATGTGGCATCCAAGTGGTAAAATGGTTCCAACAATTGAAATTAAAAATGATCTTCAAGAAACAATGTTTGAAGAAATTAAAGATAATGATGTTTCTAATTTATCGAGTAAAGATATTATAAATATTGTAAAAAACTGTGGTGTTGTTGGTCTTGGCGGTGCCTGTTTTCCAACATATGTAAAATATAATCCTGACAATAATATTAATACAATTATTATTAATGCAGCAGAATGTGAACCATATATTACTGCAGATTATGTGACGATGATTAATAATGTTAATGAATTAATTAGAGGTATTTCTTATATTATGAAAGCAAATAACGCCTCAAGAGGAGTTATTGCTGTTAAAAAATATCATACTGAACTTGTTGAACATTTACAAAAAAGTTTAGCAAATATTAATAACATTTCTTTATTTTTATTGGATAATGTATATCCTGCTGGTTGGGAAAAATATATTGTACAAAGAGTTCAAAAAAAGACTTATAAAGGTTTGCCAGCTGAAGTAGGAGCAGTTGTGAATAATGTTCAAACTGCTGTATCTGTTTGTCAAGCTGTTGAAAAAAATATGCCTTTGATTGAAAAAATAATCACCTTTACAGGTAAGGGTTTAAAAGAACCTAAAAATGTAAGAGTTAAAATTGGATCATTAGTTAATGAAATAATTGATTTTATTGGTGGGTATATTGATGATTTAGAAGATGCTTATTTAATTGCTGGTGGACCAATGACTGGTAACGCAATTGTTTTTGACAATATGATTGCTGCTAAAATGTTAGGTTCTGTAATTGTAATGCCTAAGGAAAAACAAGAAGTAGAACTTCCTTGTATGGGCTGTGGAAAATGTACAGAAATTTGTCCGGTGTTTTTATCTCCTATTTTAATTAAAAATGCTTATGATGACAAAGATGTAGAAAAAATAATAAAATTGGATGCTAATCGTTGTATGGCTTGTGGACTTTGTTCTTATGTTTGTCCATCTAGGATTGAACTTACTGATATAGTTACAAGAGCTAAAACGTTAGCTAATAAGAAATAGGTGAAATAAATGAAAAATAAAAGATTTGCATTAGCAAAAGCTCCATTTATTAGAAGAGCTGACTCTACTTTAAGCACATCGCAAATGATGAAATATTTTGTGATGGCTTTAGTACCAATTATTTTATTTGCGTGGGTAAAAAATGGATTGTTACCATTTTTAGAAGTAGAAACTAAAAATTTTAGTAGTGTTTTAACTATGCTTTATCCATTGTTTTTAGTATTTATTGGCGGATTTACTAGTTTTATTTCTGAATTTATTTATTTTAAATATATTAAAAAAACTGTAAATCCACTTATAGAAACTGGTAATTCTTTTGCAATTATTCCTGGATTATTATTAGGAATGATAGTATCTATTAATACTCCTTTATGGATATTAATAATAGGTGTATTATTTGCTACAATTATTGGAAAATTATTATTTGGTGGATTTGGTAAAAATGTTTTTAATCCTGCTTTAGTAGGTTACTTATTTATTCAAACTGCATATTTTGGAGTTATTTCTAAAAATGGAGGATATTTAAATGGAAGTGAAGCAATTGGTTTGGATATTGTTAGTGGAGTTACTCCACTTGCAAATCTAACTGCAAATCCTTTAGGACATTTTGAGCAATTAGTTGCGCCTTATGGATCGTTAATGGATTTCTTTATTGGAACTATTCCAGGATCGCTTGCAGAAACTAGTGCATTATTATGTATACTTGCAGCTGCTTTCTTAATTTGGAAAAAAGTTATTAATTGGAGAATTCCTGTGATTTATGTTGGAACTGTTTTTGTTTTAACTTATATCATAGGTGCAGCTAATGGTCATGCAACTGATTTATGGTATCCAACATTTGGAATCTTAAGTGGCGGGTTAATGTTTGGGGCTGTATTTATGGCAACTGAACCTGTTACATCACCTAGAACACCAAATGGTAAAATTTTATATGCTCTTTCTTTAGGAGCATTAACTATATTATTCCGTTATAAATCAAACTTCCCTGAAGGAGTGGCAACTTCAATTTTAGCAATGAATTTACTTGTAATTATTTTTGATAATATTGCCAGTAGATTAAGAGTTAATCCAAAAATTAAACAAGTTGTATCAATTTATGCTATTTTTGGTCTTGTTTTAATTGGAATAAGTGCTTACGCTATAACTAGCGTTAAACCTGCTTTATTAAATTATTCTTATGAATCAAGTGAAGTAGATTATCAAACTTTAAATATTAAACATACAATCAAATATGGTAATCATCAAATGATTGTTGAAACTGATTTAGAAGGTGAAGTCATTGATGTTGATTTACAAGGCCAAACTTATCTAAATATAGATGAAATAAAAACTAGCGAAAAGTTAGTTAATAATTATAAAATAATTGAAAATTATATTGAAAAAGCTTATCAAGATGATGATGGTAATTACGTATTAATTATTAAGACAAAAGGATTTAAAAATGAATTAATTGAAACTAATGTAATTATTAATACTGAATTTCAAATAACAAGTTTTGTTTCCGATATTTCTAATGAATCATATTCTACATATAATAGTGATAATGATCCTGCAAATGGTTGGGTAGAAGCTAATGGACATCCAGATAAAATTATTGGAGAAATAATTGTAGCAGGTGAAACTAATTTAGATAAAATTAATCCAGTTAGTGGTGCTACTGTATCATCTAAAGCAATTATAAAAGCAGCACAACTTACATTTGGTTATATTAAGGCATTAAAATTAGATGAAGCATTTATTGGTGAATCACCTGCGGTTAAAGTAGATTATGTGGCAAGTTATTTTGATGTTCCAACAATGAGTTTTAAATATGAATTTAAAATTGGAGAAGAAGAATTTTTTGTTTTAACTAATAATGCATATGAAATACAATCATTTAGTAATGACGATTTAGATACTGAGATAATTAGACCTGAAGTAGAGGCCCTTATAAGCTCTAAAAAAGTTAGAAATTATATTGTAGAGGAAACTATTGAAGGAGATAATTTAATTTTAGAAATTAAAACACAAGGTTATGCTACAACATTAACATCTACTGTTACTATTTCTAAAACTAGCAAGCAAATTATATCTCTAGATGTTAATGCTAGCGATGAAACATATGATGAAGAATATAATCAAGGTTGGAATGCTGCAAATGGACATCCTGATGAATTGATTCCACCTCAAATTGTAGAACATCAAGGCGATTTATCACTTGTTAATCCTGTGAGTGGAGCAACAGTTACTTCTAATGCAATTAAAAAGGCTGCATTATTAGCAAATGAATATATAGAGGAGTTTAGTGAATTATGGTAAAAATGTCAAATACACTTAAATATACAATTTTTCTAATTGTATTAGGTTTGATTAGTGGCGGATTACTAGCTTTTATTAATTCAATTACTGATCCAATTATTCAGGAAAGAAAAGAAAAGGAAATACAAGATAAATTAATTGATGCTTTTCCTGGTTTTTCATCAACAAAAGAAGTTACTTCTGAATTTGATGATTTAGGAAATAATATTGGAGCTATATATTTAGTTGGTGATGAAGATGGTAAATTATTAACTGTTGTTTATGAAGTATATGCAAATGGTTATGGTGGAAAGGTTGTAACGTTAATAGGATTTAATCCTGAGGGTAAAATAGTTAATGCTGTTGTTGCTGATGCAAGTACCGAAACAAAAGGATTTGGTTCTGAACTTATCGGCCATGATTTTAAAATTAATGATTTAGAAGTTATAGATTTTGATTTTTTTAATAGTGCGCAAATTATATCTGGTGCCACAGTTTCATCAACTGCTGCTGGAACGGGTATTAACGCAGGTGTATATCATTTTAATCAAAATAAAGATGTACTAATTGAAATGGTGGTGAAAGCAAATGACTAAATCTCAAAATTTTTTAAAAGGAATTTGGAAAGAAAACCCTATTTTGGTTTCTGCCCTTGGGATGTGTCCAACACTAGCAATTACAACAAGTTTAGAAAATGCTTTGGGAATGGGAGCTGCAGTATTATTTGTATTAGTACTTTCAAACTTAATCATTTCTTTAATAAGAAAAATTGTTCCTAGTCAAATTAGAATTCCTGTATATATTGTCGTTATTGCATCTTTAGTTACTATTGTTGATATGATTATGGCTGCTTATCTTCCTGGAATTCATGCTTCACTTGGTATCTTTATTCCTTTGATTGTAGTTAATTGTATTATCTTAGGGAGAGCAGAGGCTTTTGCTTCAGAAAATAAACCTATTGATTCTGTTTTAGATGCTGTAGGTATGGCAATTGGTTATACTTTAGTAATAGCAGTTATTTCAATTATTCGTGAAGTTTTAGGGACAGGAACAATTACTGTCTGGAAAGAAATAGCTTTAACAATTAATCCAGATGGAAAATTTGATTTTTTCTCTAGTTTCTTTGTATCGCCAGCTGGTTCATTTATTGTAATTGGATTGCTTTTTGGTATATTTGCTATTATTAATAAAAAACGTGAAGAAAAGAAAAAATTAGCTTTAAAAGCAGAAAAGGTGAGTGAATAATGGGACTTATTTCTATAGCATTTAGTGCAATTTTAGTTCAAAACGTTATTTTATCAAGATTTTTGGGAATTTGTCCTTTTCTAGGTGTTTCTAATAAATCAAAATCATCTATTGGTATGGGACTTGCAGTTGTTTTTGTAATAACACTTTCTTCTGTAGTTTCATGGTTAATATATTATTATTTGCTTGATGCATTTTCAATGACTTATATGAGAACTATAGTTTTCATATTGGTAATTGCGTCTTTAGTACAAATAATTGAAATGTTTTTAAAAAAATTTATACCATCTCTTTATAAAGCATTAGGTATATATTTACCTTTAATCACTACAAATTGTGCAGTTTTAGGAGTTGCGACTTTAAGTATAGATAATAGTTATAATTTACTTGAAACTTTAACTTTTGCTTTTGCATCGTCTGTTGGGTTCTTACTTGTAATTTATATTTTTTCAACATTAAGAGAAAAAATGAATAGAACTGAGAATAGCTTTTCTGGAATTCCAATTGCTTTAATTACTGCTGGAATCATGGCAATGATATTTGCAAGATTTGCGGGGGTAATTTAAATGATTATTTTGAGTGCTTTTACTATCTATGTTTTGCCAGCTTTAGTTTTAGCTGGTGTGGGGGCATTATTTGGGTTATTTATTGGTATTGCTGCAAAATATTTTTACGTTAAAGAAGATAATAGAATTCAAGAAGTTCAAGATATGTTGCCAGGATATAATTGTGGAGCTTGTGGTTATCCAGGTTGTTCTGGTCTTGCTAAGGCGATTGTTGAAGATGGTGTAAATCCTAGATTGTGTAAACCAGGCAAACAAGAAATGGTTGAAGAAATTAAAAAATATATGTTAGAACATAATGGAAATGAAAACGATTAACAATTATATGCAAGTGTTTTATTTTCTTGCTATTTAAATCAAAAAGTGGTAATATCTTTATGGTAAAACATTTAAAGGAGGATTTTATAAATGTTGAAAAATTTCGGAAAATTAATTACAGTACTTGTAATAGCATTTTCTCTATTTGTATTAGTTGGTTGTACTAAAGAAGAAACAATTTCTTTTGCTGATGAAAATTTAACTATGGTTGTTGGAGATGAAGAAACTCTTGCTCCAGTATTAAGCGATGAAGCTTTAGAAGTAGTATATTCTGCTGTACCAGCTGACGCTGTTACATTTGATGGTAGTAAAATTACTGCTGTAAAAGCTGGAACTGTTACAGTTACAGCAACTATTAAAGATACAAAAATATCTGCAACACTTACAGTAACAATTACTGAACCTGTTGTAAAAACTTATGCTGCTGATGGAGTATATACTGCATTTGAAGCAGGCGACAATCATGGAGCGCCAATGGTAACTACAGTTTCTGTTACTATTGCTGATGATGAAATCGTAAGTTTCTTTATTGATTGTGTTCAATCTACAGCTGTAAAAACTGAGGAAGTTGTTACTGATTACAAATTTAATGAAAAATCTAAAAAAGAGTTAGGATATCTTTATGGAATGCATAATACACCTAACGCAGAATTTGAATATGAAAGACAAGATCTTACAACAACTGAAGGACTTGCTGCATATGAAGCATATTTAGAAGAATCAGGAAAATTAGAATGGTTTGAACAAGCTGCTTTAATTGAAGCTCATTTTGTTGCTAATGGAACTACATTAGAACTTGATGAAACAACTGAAGCAATTACTAATGTTGCAGGCGTTACTGTTAAAGATGGAAGTTATTCAAAACTTGCAGCTGAAGCTGTTCAAAATGCAATAGATGGAAAAGTAATTTCAGTTATGGCATCTGGTAATCATGACATAATTTGGGCTGAAGGAACTGTAAATGCTGAAGGAAGTTTAACAGAATTAGAGTTAAACACACTACAAGGCAGAATGGTTGAAGGCGCTTATGCTTGGGATGCAAAGAACAAGCAAGAAAAAGGTTATTTATATGGAATGCATAACTCACCAAATGCTGAGTTAGAATATGAAAAACAAGATCTTACAACAACTGAAGGACTTGCTGCTTATAAGGCATATCTTGAAGAAGCTGGTAAATTAGAATGGTTTGAACAAGTTGAACTAATTACTGATTATGTTTTAGAAAATGGAGTTGCTGGCTTAGTTCTTGAAGGTACTAAATTAGATGGATCTGTTGAAGCATTATCTGGAGTTTCAATAACTGCAATAGGTTATGTAACTGTTCTTAATGCATTATATACAGCGTTTCCTAATGCATAAATAATTTTTATAAAAAAGGCAGGATTTTCCTGTCTTTTTAATTTTTCTATAAGAAAATAGTTTTTACTATTTCAAAATGTTTACAAAAACCGATTTTTGTGCTATTATATAAGTTAGCATATTAAAAGGAGCTTATTATGAAAAAGTTAACAATGGAGCAATTAGTTTCTAATTTAAAACACTTAGGCTTTGTTTTTCAAGGTAGTGAAATATATGGCGGTTTAGCAAATACTTGGGATTATGGCCCTTTAGGTGTTGAATTACTTAACAATATAAAAAAAGAATGGTGGAAAACCTTTATTCAGGAATCTCCTTTTAATGTAGGGATGGATAGTGCGATTTTCATGAATCCTGATGTTTGGATTGCAAGTGGCCATGTAGGTGGCTTTAGTGACCCATTAATTGATTGTAAAAAATGTGGTATGCGTTATCGCGCAGATCAATTAGTAGAAGAATATACAAATGGTAAAAATAATTGTGAAGGTATGACAGATATAGAAATAATTAATTTTATTAGAGAAAATAAAATTAGTTGTCCAAATTGCAATGCAAATGATTTTACTGATATCCGTAAATTTAATTTGATGTTTAAAACAAATCAAGGTGTAATAGAAGAAGAAAAAAATACTATTTATCTAAGACCAGAGACTGCTCAAGGTATTTTTATTAATTTTAAAAATATTCAAAGAACTGCAAGAAAAAAAATTCCTTTTGGAATTGGTCAAATTGGTAAAAGTTTTAGAAATGAAATTACACCAGGAAATTTTGTTTTTAGAACAAGAGAATTTGAACAAATGGAATTAGAATTTTTTTGTAAACCAGGCACAGATTTAGAATGGTTTAATTATTGGAAACAAGTTTGTCTTGATTTTTTAATCCATTTAGGTTTAAATCAGGAATTAGTAAAATTAAGAGATCATGAAGAAGAAGAATTAAGTTTTTATTCAAAAGCAACTACAGACATTGAATTTTTATATCCGTTTGGATGGGGTGAGTTATGGGGTATTGCTGATAGAACTGATTATGATTTAAGGGTTCATCAACAATTTTCTAAAGAATCACTAGAATATTTTGATTCAGAAACAAATACAAAATATTTGCCATTTGTAATAGAACCGAGTGTAGGAGTAGGAAGACTGTTTTTAGCCGTTTTAACATCTGCTTATGATGTTGAAACATTAGATAACGGTGAAGAAAGAGAAATTTTTAGATTTACTAATGAGCTTGCTCCAATAAAGGTTGCCGTTTTACCACTTGTAAACAAATTAAAAGATGAAGCATATAAAGTTTATGAGTTGTTATCGAAACAATATATGTGTCAATTTGATACAAGTGCTGCAATTGGAAAAAGATATAGAAGACAAGATGCTATTGGTACTCCATATTGTGTAACGTTTGATTATGATTCTCTTGATGATAATTGTGTAACTGTTAGAGAAAGAGATTCAATGGCACAAGATAGAGTTCTAATCACTGATTTAGTAAATTATTTAAACAAAAAAATATATTAACAAAGGAGGAAATAATAATGAGAATATCTGAAGAAATCATTAAAGAAATCATTGATAAAGCAGATATTGTAAATATTATTTCATCTAGAATAAAAATTGATAAAAAAGGAAAAGATTATATAGGGTTGTGTCCATTTCATAATGATAATAATCCATCTCTTTCAGTATCTCCTGCAAAAAAAATATATAAATGTTTTAGTTGTGGAGCAGGAGGCAATGTTATTAATTTTGTTAAAGAGTTTGATCATATTTCTTTTATGGAAGCATTAAAAATTGTTGGAAAAACAGTAGATATTGAAATAGATACAGATCAAAAAGTTGATCAAAATATGTTGCGTTATCATAGTTTAATGGAAGAAGTGACCAAATTTTACAGTGTATATTTAACAAGCACTAATGAAGGACAAAAAGCTTTAGCTTATTTAAAAAAAAGAAATATTGATGAAAATATCATTAAAAGATTTAAAATAGGTTTATCTAGTTTTGATAATGATTTACTATATCGCGAATTTAAGGATAAATATTCAGAAATTGATTTAATTAATACCGGAATGATCAGAAGTACACAAGAAGGAAGTAAATACTTTGATGTATTTAAAGGTCGAATTATGTTTCCGCTTGCAGATTTTGATGGTTATATAGTAGGTTTTAGTGGAAGAATTTACGAAAAATCAGATGAATCTAAGTACATGAATTCATTTGATAATGTTATTTTTAATAAAAGCAATATTTTGTTTAATTATAAAGAAGCTTTAAATGATATTAAAAAGCTAAATTTTGTATATGTTTTTGAAGGCTTTATGGATGTAATAGCAGCATATAGAGCAGGAATTAATAATAGTGTTGCTACAATGGGAACAGCTTTCACTAATGAGCAAATTAGAGCAATAAAAAAAATAACAAATAATATTATTTTATGTTATGATGGAGATCTTGCTGGAGTTGAAGCTACAAAAAAAACTATTAATCTTTTAAATAGTTTTAATATTAATGTAAGAATTGTTTTACTTCCAGAAGGTAATGATCCTGATGACTATTTAAATCAATATGGTGTTAATAATTTTGTAAGTTATTTAGAAAATAACACAATGAGTGCTTTTGATTATTTATATAAAATATATAAAAGAACTTTAAATATAGAAGATATTAATAGTATTTTAAGTTTTAAAAATAAAATTTTTGATGTGCTTGCAAGTTATAAAAGTGATATGTTGAATGAGATAGCTTTTAAAAGAATGTCAGATGATATTTCTTTGAATACAGATGTGATTAAGGAAGATTATTTAAAACATTTTTCTAAAACTACTTACAGAACACAAATTCCTGAATTTAGAAAGCCAGCTGCTCATAAAACAGTGAAAAAAAGGCGAAAACAACAATATTTGCTTTGTGAGAAAAAATTAATTTTTTTAGCTTATCAAAATAAAGATAAATGTGCTGAAATATTTAGAAAATTATCATTTAATTATGTTAATGAAACTCATTATTTAATATTATCAAAATTTAATAATTATTATAAAACTTCTCAAAAGATCGAAGAAAGACAATTAAAAGAAATTTTAACTGATAAAGAATTAGAAGTTTTTAATAGTATAATAAATCAAAAATTAACTTTTAGAAATGATCAAGATATTGATTTTTTTGTAAATAAAATTAATGAATATATTAATGAATTATATTGGTATAGAAAAAAAACAGCAAATAAAGACATTGATGTAGAAAAATATTTAAAAGATTTAGGTTCCAAAATTAAAACAAGAAATGATATAAAATAGGAGTGATAATATGATTTATGATAATAAACCTTTAATGAGCATAGTTGAAAACGCCAAGAAAAAAGGATATGTAACAGTAAAAAGTATTCTATCTTTAGTAGATGAAGATAGTGATGACTTCGAAGAAGTTACAAAACTTTTAGAAAAATTAAATATTGATATGGTTAAAGATGGCGATATTGATGATTATGAATTATCTGATTCAAATGATCCTGATAATTTGCTTGATGATTTTGATGGTTTAAACGAAGATATTGAATTAGATCCTGAATTTAGTGAATTTTCAAATGAAATAGAAAAGGATTTAAAAACTAAGGATATTGACGAAATAGTTTCTAGTATTAATGCTCCAACATCATCTGATGATCCAGTGAAAATGTATTTAAAAGAAATAGGAGCAATAAACTTATTGACTACTCAAGAAGAAATTCAATATTCTAGTCGTGTTCAACAATCACTTTTTGCTGAAGAAACACTAAAATATATTGAAAATGGTGAAAGAATAGCTGAACCTGGTGAAATACAAAAAATGCAAGAATATATTTTAAATGGAGAAGATGCTAGGGATATATTAATTGAATCAAATTTACGTTTAGTTGTTTCAATTGCTAAAAGATATTTAGGTAGAGGCATGCAATTTCAAGATTTAATTCAAGAAGGTAATATGGGTTTAATGAAAGCTGTAAATAAATTTGACCCTACAAAAGGATTTAAGTTTTCTACATATGCTACTTGGTGGATTAGACAAGCTATTACTAGAGCTATAGCTGATCAAGCAAGAACTATTAGAGTTCCAGTTCATATGGTTGAAACTATTAATAAATTAGTTAGAACTCAAAGAAAATTAACGCAAGAATTAAGAAGAGAACCAACACAAGAAGAACTTGCTGCTGAAATGAAAATTACTGTTGAAAAGGTTCAACAAATACAAAAAATTGCCCAGGAACCAGTATCTTTAGAAACACCTGTTGGAGAAGAAGATGATTCATCTCTTGGAGATTTTGTACACGATGCTGATACTCCTAATCCTCTTGATTTTACAATTAATGAAAAGTATAAAGAAGAAATTAATAATGTTTTGAAAACATTAACAGAAAGAGAAGAACAAGTGCTTAGACTTCGTTATGGTTTAGTTGACGGTAAGCAGCACACTTTAGAAGAAGTAGGAAAAGTTTTTGGAGTAACTAGAGAAAGAATTCGTCAGATTGAATCTAAAGCTCTTAGAAGATTGCGTCATCCCACAAGACAAAGAAGATTAAGTCAATATAGAAATAATTAAAAGGGTTTATAAAAAACCCTTTTTTTGATATAATAATGAAGGTGATTAAAATGATATCAAAAAGAATAAAAGAAATTGCAAAGTATACAAAAGATTCTTATAAAATAATAGACGTAGGTTGTGATCATGGCTATTTAATAATAGAAGCTTTAACAAACTATAATGTTAAATATGCTTTAGCAGTTGATAATAAGTCTAAACCTCTTGATTTTGCAGTAAATAATATTATTAAAGAAGGTTTAATTGACAGAGTAAAATTTTATTTAAGCAATGGATTAGATAAATTAGATGACGAGTGTGATGCTATTGTTATATCTGGTTTGGGCGGAGTTTTGATTTCTAATATTATTAATGATAATATTAGAAAAATTAATAAACAAAGATTAATTCTTCAAGCAAACAGAAATAATTATGAATTAAGAAAATATTTAGCTGAAAATAATTTTGTGTTTATAGATGAAGAAATCATATATGAAGATTTTTATTATCAAATTATTGTAGCAAAAAAAAATATAGAAAAAATAGTATTAACAGAGTCACAATTACATTATGGCCCTATTAATATTATAAAAAGGTCTAAACTATTTTTAAATATGTTAAAAAAAGAAGAAGAAATTTTAAATAAAATTCCAGATTCAAATACAAGCAAAAAAGAAAAAAAAGAGATTATAAGGAGTATTTTAAATGAAAGTAAAAGATGTAATTAGTTATTTAGATAATAGATTTCCAATTGAACTTGCGAGTGAATTTGATTATCCAAGAGTTGGTTTTAATATAGGAAATATTAATCAAGAATTATCTAGTGTTATGTTGTCGCTTGATCTTACAAAAGATGTTATTTTAGAAGCTTGTAATTTAGGTTGTAATCTAATCATAACTCATCATAGCTATTTATTTGATCCGCTATATAAAATTGATTTTGAAGCAAATAAAGGCCAAATAATTGGACTTCTGTATAAAAATAAGGTTTCTGTTTACTCTATGCACACTAATTTTGATGTTGGAAAAGGAGGAGTAAATGATACCCTTGCAAAAATGATTGGCATCAAAAATATTAAAGTAATAAACAATGAAATTAAAGCAAATAATTTTTTAAGATATGGTGAAATAGAAGAAATAAGTTTTGATAATTTAATTAAAAAAGTAAAAAGTGTTTTTAATTTAACTGGTGTTAGAGCTGTTGGAAATATGAATGATATAATAAAAAGTGTTGGTATTGTTGGTGGAAGTGGAGGACATAAAGAAGATTTTATTAATGCTTTAAACGCAAATATTGATTGTTATATTACTGGTGAAATTCCTCTAAATATTGCAATAGATGCAAAAGAATTAAATTTAAAGTTAATTGAAGTAAATCATGGAATAGAAAAATTTGCATTCGAAACTCTAAAAATAGATTTAGAACAAGATTTAAAATTAAAAGAAAAAGTGTTTATCACATCGATAAACACAGATCCTTTAGTATTTGTTTAAAAAAATGGAAACAAATGTTTCCATTTTTTATTATCTTTCTAAGATAGCATCAGTAGGACAAACTTCTTGGCATGCTCCACAATCAATACATGCATCCTCATCGATAACATAAATTTCACCTTCTGAAATACAATCAACTGGGCACTCAGCTTGGCAACTTCCACACGCAATACAAAGATCTGTAATATATCTTGGCATGATAATCCTCCTTTTATCTACTGAATATATTATAACAATAAATTTAGAAAATACAACCATTAATTAAAAATAAAACCTTTTCATTTTTTTTGATTTCATTTATTTTTTTATAAATAATAATTTAACTTGATAAAATAGATAATTTTTGATAAAATATTAATAATAAAAAAGGAGTTGAAATTATGGTAGAATTTGCATGGTGGTCTTTTGCCTTAATTATTTTAGGAATATTTATTGTTGGGGGAATAATTGGTTTTTTTGTTTCTCGTCATTATTTTACTAAATATTTAGAAAAAAATCCGCCTGTTAATGAAAAAATGATTAGAATTATGATGCAACAGATGGGGCGGACTCCTTCTGAAAAACAAGTTAGACAAATAATGGCTTCAATGGATCAAGCTAAAGGAAAATAAGGAGTAAAAATATAAAAGAGCGTTTATTTTTAAACGCTCTTTTTTTATTTGAATTACCAGTCAACTTTTGATTCGTTATTTTCTTTAATACGCTTAAAATTAGCAAAATGTTTAATTATAATAATTAAAACAATCAAAATTGTTACGATAGGATAATATATTGAATAGTTCATATTTGAAATAAGAAGATCTTTTCCAATAATAAAACCTATAATAGAAGCAATTAAGGCGGTTATAGCTGCTAGTACAGAACCAAGTGAGACATATCTTGAAGTAGCAGTAGTAATAAAGAAAACTAAAATTACAATTGCAAAAGTAATTGGACTATAAGTTAGTATTACTCCACCACTGGTGGCAACCGCTTTGCCACCTTTAAATTTTAAAAAAACAGGAAAAATACTACCTAAAACTGCAAAGAAACCATATATCATTGGATCTAAAATGCTATATTCAATTGGAATAATATTGTATCTAAATAATGCTAATATTAATCCACCTTTTAAAGCATCTAGAATAAAAGTCAGTATACCATATTTTTTTCCAAGAGTTCTTGATACATTTGTAGAACCTATATTTTTAGATCCATGATTTCTAATATCTATTCCTTTTGCTTTGCCAATTAAATATCCAACAGGAATTGAGCCAAGTAAGTATGATATTAGAATTAAAACTATGCCAATAAGAATTTCCATATTATTCACCTTTATAAAGTATATCAAAAAAATATTAATAAATCAACAAAATAACCTTAAAAATAAGGTTTTATATAATGATAAATAAAACGAAAACAACAAAATTATAAAAAAAATATAGTTTTAATATATTCAAATATAACCATTGAATATATAAAATAGCAGAAAATTATAGTTTACTTTGTATTAAATATGTGTTATAATATTATTAATAAGGAGTTGGTGATTAAAATGGCTACTATAAAAAAAGTATATTCTGATAGTGATATTCAAGTTTTACAAGGACTAGATGCAGTTAGAAAACGTCCAGGAATGTATATTGGATCAACTGATGATAGAGGTTTACATCATCTAATCTGGGAAATAGTTGATAACGGAATTGATGAAGTTCTTGCTGAAGAAGCTAATCATATAAAAGTAACAATTCATAAAGATAATTCTGTTGAAGTTAGTGATAATGGTAGAGGTATTCCTATTGGAATTCACAAAACAGGACATCCAACTCCAGAAGTTGTTTTTGGTACTTTACATGCTGGTGGTAAATTTGATGCAACAGGAGGATATAAAGTATCAGGAGGACTTCATGGTGTAGGTTCGTCTGTAGTAAATGCTTTATCTTCATGGGTCATTTTAGACATTCAACGTGATGGTAAAAAATATGTACAAACATTTGAAAATGGTGGTAAAGTTGTAAAAAAACCTAAAATAACTCCTGCACCTAATAAAAAAAGAGGAACTACAGTACATTTTAAGCCGGATCCTTCAGTTTTTTCAACAACAATAATTGACTATAAAGCTTGTGAAGAAAGATTAAAAGAATCTGCATACTTAATTAAGGGTTTAAAGATTGAATTACTAGATGAAAGAACTGGAAAAAGTGATACATTCCAGTTTAATAATGGAATTGTAGAATTTGTTGAAAATAAAACCAAAAATAAAAGTACATTTGGTGAACCTATATATTTTGAGGGTATATCACAAGATATAAAAGTTGAAGTTGCCTTACAATATTCTGAAAATTATTATGGAGAAGAATTAATATCTTTTGTAAATAATATTCTTACAAAAGATGGCGGAACACATGAAACTGGTTTTAAAAGTGGAATCACAAAATCTTTCAATGATTATGCAAGACTAAAAGGTATTTTAAAAGACAAAGACGATAATTTGGATGGAACAGATATTAGAGAAGGTTTAACAGCTATTTTAAATATTAGAATTCCGGAAAATTTATTACAATTTGAAGGTCAAACAAAAAATAAACTTGGAACAACTGAAGCTAAAAATGCAGTTGAACAAATTGTTACTGAAAAATTAGGGTTTTATCTTGCTGAAAAAGGTGAAATTGCTAATAATCTTTTAGAAATGATGATAAAAGCATCAAGAGCAAGAGATGCTGCTAGAAAAGCTAGAGAAGAAGCTAGAAAAATAAAAAAGACTGTATCAAAAAAAACAAATTTAGCGGGGAAGCTTGCCCCACCTCAATCTAGAAATCCTCAAAAAAATGAATTATACATTGTTGAGGGAGATTCTGCTGGAGGATCTGCTAAACTGGGAAGAGATAGAACTTTTCAAGCAATTTTACCATTAAGAGGTAAAGTTTTAAATTCTGAAAGAACAAAAACTGAAGATTTACTTAAAAATGAAGAAATATTATCGATGATTTATTCAATTGGTGCAGGATTTGGTCCTGACTTTAATATTAATAAATCAAACTATAAAAAAATAATAATAATGACTGATGCAGACAATGATGGTGCTCATATACAAATTCTTTTGTTAACATTCTTTTTCCGTTATATGCAAGAATTGATTGATGCTGGTTATGTGTATATTGCATCACCTCCTCTTTATAAAGTAACAACAAAAAATTCAATTAGTTATGCTTGGACAGATGAAGAATTAAGAGAATTAACAACTCAAGCAAAAAATGCATCGATTCAAAGATTTAAAGGTTTAGGAGAAATGAATTCAGATCAATTATGGGATACAACAATGAATCCAGAAACGAGAACTTTAATTCAAGTTAAAATAGATAATTTTGTTGAAGCAGATAAAAAAGTAGCAATTTTAATGGGTGATGATGTTGTTCCAAGAAGAGAGTGGATTGAACATAATGTATCATTTGAAAATGAAGATACATTTACTCTTGAAGATGTAGGAGTAATTGAATATGAGTAAAAAAAATAAAAATGGAATAATTGATCAAATTGATGAATTTATGAAAAACAATGTTTTGGAAGAAGATATTCAAGATGTATTTGGACAACGTTTTGCAAAATATGCAAAATATATTATTCAAGATCGTGCCCTTCCAGACGTTAGAGATGGTTTAAAACCAGTTCAACGAAGAATTTTATATTCTTTATATAGTTTAGGAATTTTCTCGAATAAAAGTTATAAAAAATGTGCAAGAATTGTGGGGGATGTAATTGGTAAATATCATCCTCATGGAGATACTTCTGTTTATGATGCTATGGTTAGATTAAGCCAAGACTTTAAAATGAGATTTCCGTTAATTGATATTCATGGTAACAATGGGTCAATAGATGGTGATCCCGCTGCAGCTATGCGTTATACTGAAGCAAGAATGAGTAAGTATGCTGAATTTTTATTACAAGATATTAATAAAAGGACAGTTGGTTTTGTTCCAAATTTTGACGATGAAGAACTAGAACCAGTAGTTTTACCAGCAAAATTTCCAAACATATTAGTCAATGGTTCATCAGGAATTAGTGCTGGTTACGCTACTGATATTCCTCCTCATAATATAGACGAGGTAATTAATGCAACAATATATCGAATTGATCATTCCAATTGCTCATTAAAGGATTTAATGAAGTTTATAAAAGGACCAGATTTTCCAACAGGTGGTATTGTTCAAGGGATAAACTCATTAAAACAAGCTTATAAGACAGGTAAAGGGAAAATTATTGTAAGAGCAAAATCTGTAATAGAAACTAGTAAGAATATTTCCCAAATTATTTTTTATGAAATACCATATGAAGTTAATAAAGCAGTTTTAGTTAAAAAAATGAATGATGTTTATGTGAAAAAAAATATTGATGGTATAATTGAAATTAGAGATGAAACTGACAGATCTGGATTGCGCATTGTTGTAGATGTAAAAAAAGAAATTAATCCAATTGATATTAGAGATTTTTTCTTTAAAACAACAGATTTACAAGTTAATTACAGTTTTAATGTAACTTTAATTCATGATAAAAGACCAAAACTAATGGGTTTAATTGATATAATTGATGCTTATGTTTCTCATCAAAAAGAAGTAATTACAAATAGAAGTAATTATGAATTAGAAACAACTACTAAAAGACTTCATATTGTTGAAGGCTTAATTGCTATGACTTCAATTTTAGATTCAGTTATTCACACTATTAGAAATTCAAAAAATAAAAAAGATGCTAAAGAAAACTTAGTAATTAATTATTCTTTCACAGAATTACAAGCAGAAGCAATAGTAATGTTGCAATTATATCGTTTAACTAATACTGATATTGTGGCTTTAGAAGAAGAACAAAAAAAGTTATCTTTAAGTATTAATGAGTTGAAGAAAATACTTTCAGATGAATCTTCACTTTTAAAAGTAATTAAAGATGAGTTAAATTATACATTAAGTCAACTTACTTCTCCAAGGAGAACTGTAATTGAAAGTGAAATTGAAGAAATCAATGTCAGTGCTAAAGAATTAATTCCAAAGGAAGATGCATATATAATTTTCACAAACGATGGATATTTAAAAAGAATTAGTGCTAAGTCATATTCTATCCTCGCTAATGGAGAAACTACAAAATTAAAAGACAATGATTTTGTTGTCGCAAATTATAAAATAACTACGTTAGACGTAATGCTTTTCTTTACAAATTTAGGTAATTATATTTATTTGCCTGTTATTGATATTCCGGATTTAAAGCATAAGGATTTAGGTTACCATATTTCAACATTAATATCTGTTGAAGCGGATGAAAAAATTATTTTTTCAGTTCCTGTAGACGATTTTAATAAAGAAAGATATTTACTTTTTACAACAAGAAATGGTTTAATTAAGAGAACTTTAATTAAAGATATGATTGCTGTTAGATATTCAAAAGCTCTAAGAGCAACAAAAATTAGAGACAATGATAAATTAGTTAGTGTTGATATTTCAGATAAGAAAAATTGTGAAGTTGTTGTTATTACTAAAAAAGGTTATATGAATAGATATGATAGTAAAGAAATTAGTATTATGGCTCCTCCATCTTATGGAGTAAAAGCTATGGAACTAAAAAGTAGACCTGATGATGAAATTATAGCTGGTTTTTTTGTAGATAAAAAAGATATGATAATAACATTAATGGCCAATGGATCAATAAAGAGATTTAAGCAAGACGAAATATTAAAAGGTAAAAAGAATAATGTTGGTAAGCCATATATTCAATTAATGCGAACTGTAGATAATACTTTAATTGATGCAAAAATTGTTCATGATGCTAATTCAGCGAATAATTTAGATCTTTATATTATTGGTGAAAGTGGATTTGAGAATATTAAATATCAAGTAACTAAAACAGCTACAGCAGCAACTGGAAAAAAAGTTATTGAAAAAGAAATAGGCGATTCTTATAAATTGGCTGTCTTTAGAAATAATGATGATTTTTGTTAAAAAATAAAATACATTAATTTAGAGAAGATTATTAATTTTTATGACATGTAAATTAATAAAAGTTTTTAAATTAATATAAAATAAGGAGTTTTTAATGAGTTGCATAAAAAACATTGATTTGTTCATCATTCCTGGTGATGTAATAGTTAAAATAGCCAATATATATCGGTATATTGGCTCAAATTCGCGTTTGCAAGAAATAGCAGGAAATAATGTTAACAAGCTTATAGATCAAACAATAGAAAGAGATGCTTTCTTTTTAGCAAAAATTTTAAAATTAGACGTTACTGATACAAGAATGAGATTAATTATTACAAAAGATTCTCAGCCTAGAAATAAAGAAGAAGCAGCTTTATTTAATATAAAAGAGACATTAACATTATATCAAAATAATTATGCGAAAACTTTTTTTCAAAGCAATGATTTACTAAACTTAGCGAATTACATATTTTCATCAAATACAAAATTTGATTATATAAATACTGAAAAGAAAAATTATTTTAAAAGTCAATCAAAAACTAGTAAAAGAGTAATTTTAGATGAAGTTAATGAAAATTTAAAGATTAAAGAACATAACCAAACTATAGAAAAAATAACTTTATATTTAAATTATTTCGTTGATTATTATAATATTAATCCATTAACACAAAATAATGAAGGTGTTAGTTTATTGCTACTTTATTTATTATGTCTTAAATGTGATTTAGAAGCGTTTAAATATATAAGTTTTTTTGAACAGTTATTTGATAAATATGAAATGTTTAAATTAGAATTAAATAACGCAAGCTTAAATTGGAAAGAAGGATTTCCTCAAGTTGTAAGTTTTATTCGTTTTATGCTTAATTTATTTGAACAGTCATATGAAAAAGCTATTAGAATATTAAAAGATTTTAGATTTGATCAAAGTATAAATAAAGCTGATAATCTAGAAAATACTATTATGAATATGACTGAAACTTTTTCAAAGGAAGATATTAGAGTTTTACATCCTTATGTTTCTGAATCTACTATTAATAGAGCATTAAAAAAATTAAAAGAAGAAAAGAAAATTAGACCTCTAGGAAAAGGAAGATCTGCTAAATGGATCAGATTATATAAGGGATACAACTATGATTGAGAGCAATTATCATACACATACATATTTATGTCATCATGCTGAAGGCTTAGGTTCTGATTATATTAAAAAAGCAATTAAATTAGGGTATAAAGAAATTGGTATTTCTGATCATGGTCCTTTAGAAGGATTATCATGGATAAGAATGACAAAAGAACAGTATAAAAATATATACATGCCTGATTTGGAAGAAGCTATAAAAAATTATGGTGACAAAATCAAAATATATAAAGGATTAGAAATTGAATTTGTTAGGGAACAAAAAGAATACTATAAAGAATTATTAAATGATCTGGATTATTTAGTTTTAGGGCAGCATTTTATTATGAAAAATGATAAATTACATGATGTGTATCATTCCCTTAATACTGAAGAAATTGTAATTTATGCTAATACTATTGTTGAAGCTGTAAATACTGGTTATTTTAGAATTCTTGCCCACCCAGATTTATTTATGTATAAATACAACAAATGGGATAAAACAGCAGAAGAAGTTTCTAAAATTATTATTGAAGCGTGTATTAAAAATAATGTTTATATAGAAATAAATGTTAATGGCGCTAGGCATGGTAAAATTTTGAATGAACAAAATGAAAAAACGTGGATTTATCCACGGATTGAGTTTTTAAGATTGCTTCAAAATTATCCTGATGCTTTAATTGTTTTAAATGATGATTGTCATTTTTTGGATCATTTATATGATGAAACAACAATAGAAGTGTATAATCTAATAATAGAAATGGGTTTAAAATTACAATCAAAATTATTTTAAAAAATTAGGTGAATAATATGACCAAGAAAAAATTTGTTTTAACTATAATTTCTTTATTCTTTAGTTTGTCTGCGTTAGTACTACTATTTACTAATTCACAATATTTTATATATTTAGCCATAGCAGCAATTATTAGTACAGGGCTTTATGGATATTTTATTCGCCAAGAAAATAAAGAATTGCTTAGAGTAAACAATATTCTTAATGAAGAATTAGATATTAATAATTATATTACTGCTTATAAAAAAGTTAAAAAAAAGTATATTCAATCAAAAGATGATATTTTACTAGATGAATTATTAATATTAGAAGCTAAGACAGCAACCATTAATTTTAATGATATTAAAGAAGAATTAGAATATTATATTAATTTAGAACCTAATTTTACTGACGTTCAAAAATTTGTTTTTTATCAATCCTGGTTTAAATATTTATTACGTCAACAACAATTAATGAAAGCAACTTTATTATTAGACCAAATGAATATTCTTTATTCTCATTTTCCTAATAGTTATAGGCACTTGATCAATAATTTAACAATCAATAAGTTAAGATTAAATGTTTATAAAAATGAATATATCCATGAAACAGAACGGGTTTTGAAACAACTTTTACAAAGTAGATTATCAAAACTTAATTTTATTAGTATTATGTATTTACTGGGGGTTTTATCATTTAATAATAATGATTTAAAATCTGCTAGATTAAGATTTGAATATGTTTTAAAAAATGGTAAATCATTAGCAATTGTTGAAGAAGCTAAAAACCATTTAGAAATTATTCAAAATAAAACTGATATAATATAGTTATTATAAGTATAAAGATTTTTAATCGCACTGTAAATACATTAACTTATATATATACTTGCTTTTAAAATAAAAGTTTTTAATAAGGGATAGTTTATATTAATTAGAGTTTTTTATAAATCAATTTCATTGATAATAACATTTTGACTTTGATCAATTATATAGAGTAAAAGGTTTGTTTAAAGAAGACATTTGTTTTATGAAGTGGCTTTCATTTAAAGCATGATTTTTGCAATTGGTATTAAGAAATAAAATTATTTAGTTTGTCTCTACGAAAGTAGAGACTTTTTTTAATTATAAAGAAATCAATACTTTATTAAGTGCCGATAATATATATTATGATAAATTAAATATATAAAGGCGATAGCTATATAAATCACAACTATGTGTAAATGTGTATTTAAGGTGAATAACTATGTAAAGACTATATACACGAACATTTTATTAATAATATTAGTGAAAAATGTATGAAAAACAACAAATAAATGCATTATTTCAACAGTGATTTATTGTTTTGTTGTCTTATAATATATTCATTATATAAAATTGAATATATTAAAGATATATATGTATGCCATTTTTTAATACATTCTATATCAAATATATTCACTTTTATTATAGTGCAAAAAAGAGAGTATTTTACTCTCTTTTTTAAATGTTATCTATTTATATCATTTTTAAAGAACATTATATAGATTATTCTTCTTTTATAAATATAATGCTTTTATAGCTCTATATTATCTTTATGTAAATGTGTATCTAGCCAATTAATAATATCATCTATTATTTTTCCTTTTTCAACATCGTGTAGTATTTCATGTCGTCCTTCATATAAATTCATTTGAACATCTTTTATATTTAAATCTGTATAATCATTATAAAGTTTTTTAACAGATTTACCCATGCATCCAACAGGATCATTTTTACCACTAATCAACAAAATTGGAATATCTTTACTTATTAGCTCATTATTATTATTTATTGTAATTAATAAATTGAAAAAATCTCTAAAGAAAGCTGTGGAAAAAATTCCTCCACAATATTTGTCTTCAACATATTTATCAACTTCAGAATCAATTGTATTTAACCAATCATAATCAGTTCTATTTGGTTTAAAATGTTTATTATATGATCCAAAAGTAATATTATCTATAAACTTTGATTTATGTTTTGGACCTTTAAATTTTATAATCACTTTTGATAAAAATTTTGCTGCTTTAAGTGTGTAATTTTTATTAACTCCAGTCCCACAAAGTATTAAACCATTTGCTTTCGTACTATATAATTGACCGAATCTTTGTGTAATGAAAGAACCCATTGAATGTCCGAATATGAAAATTGGTAATTCAGGGTGTTTATCTTTAAAATGTTTAAAAATATTAGATAAATCGTTTATAAGATAGTTAAATCCATCTAATTCACTAATAAATCCATAATCAGATTCATTTTTTATTGTTTCAAAATGACCTCTTTGATTATATCCTACAGCAACATAATTATTATCTGCAAGATTTTTCATAAAATTATCATATCTTTCAATGTGTTCAGCCATTCCATGAACAATAATAATAATACCTTTTATAATTGGGGATTCAGGTTGATATAATCTAACTTTCAAAGTAATATCTTGAGAAATTTGAAAATCAATTAATGTTTTATCCATATTGCCCTCTTTCTGTTTTTAAATTTTATTTAAAAAACTTGTGCCTATATCTGGATTTGTTAGAGAAAAATTATCAGCAATTGTTGCACCAACATCGGCGAATGTTTTTCTAACCCCTAAATTATTGCCTTTTTCTTTAAAATTATAAACTAGTAATGGAACAAATTCTCTTGTATGATCTGTTCCTAAATGTGTTGGGTCATTTCCATGATCAGCAACAATTATCAATAAATCATTTTCTTTTAATAGGGGAATAAAATCAACTAATTGTTGATCAAATTCTTCTACTGCTAAAGCGTATCCTTTTGGATCTCTTCGGTGTCCAAATTTTGAATCAAATTCAACTAAGTTTACAAAACAAATTCCTTTAAAATCTGTTTTTGCAATTTCTTTTGTAATGTCCATTCCGTTAATATTTGAAGTTGTTTTTATTGTTTTAGTAATTCCTTCACTATTAAAAATATCATTAATTTTTCCAATAGCAATAACATCTAGATTAGCATCTTTTAAATAATTTAACACAGTTTTTTTAGGTGGTGTTACTGCATAGTCATGTCTATTTGAAGTTCTTACGAAACATGATTTACAATCTCCCAAAAATGGTCTAGCAATGATTCTACCAACTTTCCATTTTGGATTTTCTAATGTTATTTTTCTAACAATTGAACATATTCTATATAATTCTTTTACAGGAATGCTTTCTTCGTGAGCTGCAATTTGCAGGACTGAATCTGCAGATGTATAGACGATGATAGACTTATCTCTTTTTTGTTGCTCTCCAAGTTCAACAAGTATTTCAGTTCCACTTGCAGATTTATTTCCAATAACTTTATATCCAGTTTGTTTTTCTATTTCATTAATTAAATCAGACGGAAAACCAAATTCAGTAAATGATGGAAATGATGCTTTTGATTCAATTCCCATAAGTTCCCAATGACCAGTTAATGTATCTTTTCCAACACTTAATTCTCTCATCTTTCCATAGGAAGCTTTGGGATTATTAATTGGTTCAGTATTATTAATATCTGTTATATTACCAATTCCAAATGATTTTAGTAATGGAATTGAAAAATCTGATTTACTGTAACTTAAATGTTTAAAAGTATTGGCGCCTTGATCATTGTAAATGTGACTTTTTTCGTCTTCACCAACCCCAAGTGAGTCGGCAACTATAATAAATATTCTTTTGTATTTTTTCATATTCTTCACTTTCTAGCTCGAGGATGAGCTTCTAAATATATTTGCTTTAATTTTTCTTGACTAATGTTTGTATATATTTCAGTTGTGGAAATGTCAGAATGCCCAAGTAATTCTTGTATTAATCTTAAATCAAGACCTTGATCTAATAAATGTGTTGCAAAAGAATGCCTTAGGGTATGTGGACTAACCTTTTTTTTAATTCCCGCATTTATACATATTTTTTTAAAAATTATGCTGAAATTTTCTCTAGACATTTGTTTAGCTTGTTTTGTGAGAAAAATATATTCTAAATTATTTGATTTATTAAAAAAGGGTCTTGATTTTTCAAAATATAATTCAATGTATTTTATTGCTTCATTGCTAATTGGAACAATTCTTTCTTTATTTCCTTTACCAACAAAATCCAAATATCTTTTAGAGATTCTTAAATCATTCATTCTTAAATTCACAAGTTCACTTACTCTTAATCCACATGAGTAAGCCAGTATAACCATAGTTTTGTTCCTAATTTGCTCTGGGCTGGTTTCTTCTATTGATGCTATAATATCATCAATTTCTTTAATAGATAGAACAGCGGGCAAATTTTTAACCTTTTTGGGGGCTTGTATTGTATTTGCATAATTATAATCAATAAATTTTTCTTTCATTAAAAAACGATGAAAAGTTTTAATTGATGTAATATTCCTAGATAATGTAGAAACGGTTAAATGTTTTCTTTTTAAACTTGCAAGATATTTTCTAATATCTTCAAGAAATATTTCTTTTACATCAACTTTATTACGATATGTTGTAATAAAATATTCATAATTTTTTAAATCAGAAATATATGCATCAAATGTAGCTTCGCTAACATTTTTTTCTCCACGCAAATAATATTCAAATTCTTTTAAAGCTGCTTTAATCTTCATATATATTATACCTTATTTTATTTATTTTGTAGATGTTTATATAAAGTAAACTAAAATTGAATTAGAGATATATAGTTTATTTTCAGGAATATATAAATAATCATTTTGATAAAACAATAATTTATTATCAATTAATTTATTAATGAAAGGAAAAACAATGAAAGGATCTTCATTATATTTTTTTATAAAGCTTTTTACTGATACTCCTTTAATCAAGCGAAGACTAATTATAAATTCTTCTTGCATTTGTTCATATTTAGTAAGTATTAATCTTTCTTTATAAATTAAATTGTTATTATCTATACCTAAATAATACTTTTCTAAATTATTAATATTAGTATATCTTGTATTATTATAATAATAACTAGCATTTGCACCAATACCTAAATAATACCTATTATGCCAATAAATTAAATTGTGTTTTGATTGATAATTTTCTTTGGAAAAATTACTAACTTCATAATGAATAAAACCTTTTTGTTTCATATAGTTTACTATTTTATAATAAAGAATGGTTTCTTCATCTTCGTTCATTAAACTGAATTCATTATTTAAATATTTATGATATAAAACAGTTTTTTCTTCCAGAATTAATGAGTAAATAGAAAAATGCACTATTCCAAGATTCTCTAAATAATCAACATCATGTTTAATTCTATTGAAATTATCTTCATAAACAGCATATAAAATATCACAATTAATATTAAATAAATTATTTTCATGTAAAAGCTTTATTGCATTTGTAACAGTAGCAATATTATGTTTTCTATTTAGAAATTTTAATTGAACATTATCTAATGATTGTACTCCCATACTAATACGATTGATTCCCATTAGACTAAGTAAATTTGCTAGATTAGAAGTAATATCTTGGGGATTAACTTCAATAGTATATTCAACTACCTTCTGTAAATCGATTAACTTTTTTATTGTTAATAATAACATTTCGAGATTTTTAAGAGAGATTGAGGAAGGTGTTCCTCCACCAATATAAATAGTTTTTATGTTCTTCAATAATTTATTTTTTAATTGAAGTTCTTTAATTAAGTATTCTATATATTTATTTTGTACTTCTTCTTTTGCAATCATTTTATAAAAATCACAGTAAGTGCAAATGTTTTTACAAAAAGGAATATGGATATATAAAGCTTCAATTTTATTATTCATCTTCATCAATTGAAAGGACAGCTAAGAAAGCAGATTGAGGAATTTCTACATTACCTATTTGCTTCATTCTTTTCTTTCCTTCTTTTTGTTTTTCAAGAAGTTTCTTCTTTCTAGTAATATCTCCGCCATAACATTTTGCAAGAACATTTTTACCAATTGATTTTACCGTGCTTCTTGCAATAATTTTCCCGCCAATAGCTGCTTGTATCGGTACTTCAAACATTTGTCTTGGTATTAATGTTTTTAATTTCTCAGTAATTGCTTTCCCTCTCCTATAAGTATTATCACGATGAGTAATTACACTTAAAGCATCTACTTTCTCTCCATTTAATAAAATATCCATTTTTACTAGTTGTGATCTTTTATATTCTGATAATTCATAATCAAAAGATGCATAACCCTTTGTTGAAGATTTTAAACGATCAAAGAAATCATAAATAACTTCTGATAAAGGTAATTCATAAGTAATAGTAACCCTTGTTTTATTTACATAAACCATATCTTTAAAAATGCCTCTTTTGTTTTGACATAATTCCATTATTGGTCCAACGTAATCACTTGGAGCCATAATTTTTGCAACCACATAAGGTTCTTCAATATGGTTTATTTTACTTGGATCAGGAAATGATGATGGATTTTCAATAAATAAAACTGATTTATCTTCTAAAAATATTTTATAATCAACTGAAGGAGCAGTAAGAATTAATGCAATATTAAATTCTCTCTCAATTCTTTCTTGAATTATGTCCATATGAAGCAAGCCTAAAAATCCAACTCGATAACCAAAACCTAGTGCTTGTGATGACTCTGGTTCATAAGTTAGAGAGGCATCGTTTAATTTTAATTTTTCTAATGCTTCTTTTAATAATTCATTTTCTTTACTATCAATTGGAAACATTCCTGAATATACCATTGGATTTAAAACACGATAACCTGGCAATTTTTTTGCTGTTTTTGTTGAAAAATGTGTTATTGTATCACCAACGTGAACATAATCAATTTCTTTAATTGCTGCAACAATATAGCCTACATCACCTGGAAGTAAAATATCTTTTGCAACTTCTCCTGGTGAATGAACACCAACTTCAGTTACTTCAAAAGAACCTTTAGTCGACATCATATAAATAACATCACCTTTTTTTACACTCCCATTAACAATTCTGACCAAAGGAATAACTCCTCTATATTGATCATAATATGAATCAAAAATTAATGCTTGTAATGGTAAATCGGGATCTCCACTTGGAGCAGGTATTTTATTAACTATTTGTTCTAAAATATCTTCAATACCAATACCATTTTTTGCACTTGCTAAAACAGCTTCACTAGCATCAATTCCTACTATATTTTCTATTTCGTCTTTTATTTTTTCAGGATTCGCATTTTCTAAATCTACTTTATTAATTACAGGAATAATTTCTAAATTATTATCAATTGCAAGATAAGCATTAGCAACAGTTTGTGCCTGTACACCTTGTGCAGCATCAACTAATAACAAAGCTCCTTCACAAGCTGCTAAACTTCTAGATACTTCATATGTAAAATCAACATGTCCTGGAGTATCAATTAAATGGAAAATATAATCTTGGCCATTTTTTGCTTTATATAATACTTCACAAGCAGTCAATTTAATAGTTATTCCTCGTTCTCTTTCAATATCCATTGAGTCTAAAAGTTGGTTTTTCATTTCTCTTGTTTGTACTGTATTTGTTAATTGTAAAATTCTATCTGCAAGAGTAGATTTACCGTGATCTATATGTGCTATTATCGAAAAATTTCTAATATGTTTTTGTCTTTGTAATAATTTATCTCTATTCATAAATCCATCCTTTAATACTATTATTTTACCTTAAACATTAAGAAATATCAAGATATTATAAAAATGCTATATTAATTATAATATAGTTTTTAATAAACTAATTCAAAAAAATGTTTGATATAATTTAGTTAGAAAATATGTTATAATTATATAGACAAGGAGAAATATTATGAAAGTTAATTATCCTAATCCATCTCTTAACAATTTAAAACCTAAAAAAATTAAATCGTATGGAATGATGTTTGAAGAGGCGTTAAATATTTCTAATGAGTATTATCGTATTCAAGATATTGCATATATTTACAAAAAACCTACGCCTATACAAGTTGTTAAGGTAGAATATCCTTCTAGAAATAAAGCAAAGATTGTTGAAGCATATTATAAAACACCTTCTACTACTGATTATAATGGGATATATAAGGGAAAATATATTGATTATGAAGCAAAAGAAACAAATAATTTAAGTTTTAGTTTTACTCATATAGCAAAACACCAAATGGAACATCTTCAAAAAGTGCATAAACATGGTGGCCTTGCATTTATTATCATATATTATAAAAAAATAAATAAAGTTGTTATTATTGATATTATTCCTTTTATGAAATTATATAAACTAGGATTAGAAAACAATGAAAAATCTATTACTTATACAAAAGCATTAGAAATCGGTATTGAAGTTAAATTAAAATATTCTCCTCAAATAGATTATATAAAAGCTCTAGATGAATATTATAAATTATAAAAGAACAATTCATGAATGAATTGTTCTTTTAATTATATATTTTCTTTTAAATTAAAATAAATTATTCTTCTAGATAATACACCAACAATTAAACATAAAAGTGTTGAAGGAAGCATATAAATAATATTGTAACTTAAAGATGCGATTATATCTGCTAGTATTGTTCCATCAGTATCAAGGTATTCTCTAAAAAAAAGTATTCCACTAAGTACATGAAGTGTATATCTCATTAATGATACAACTAAAATACTTATAACTAAAAATAAAATATTGTTTTTAGCTTTATTTTTAAATAAACCAGTTAATCCAATTACAGAAAATGCAAATAAATAATCTAAAAATAAACTTCCCCAATGAAGAATAAATCCATCAATAACAAAATTTAGAAATCCATAAATTAATCCTGTTAATAATCCATACTTAATTCCCCTTCTTAGTCCAATGATCATTATTGGTAACATAGTAAGGCTAAATGAACCTCCTTGTGGCATTGTTAAAAAGCCAACTGATTTTACAATAAATTCAAAAGCAACTGCAAGTGCAATCATTATTGCACTTTCTGTAATACTGATTATTTCTGTGTTTTTATTCATAGTATCCTCCAATAAAAAAACTTTGCTTAAATAAGCAAAGAAAAGCAAAAAAACTGATTTTTTCCTACGCTAGCATTACCTAGATCAGGTTTTGGGTCGTTCCTTAGAACCTCTCAGCATTAGCTCCCCTTTTTCTATTATATTATATCATAGATTATGTAGAAATAAAAGTTAATTAATTTAAATTCCAATTAATCGGTTTTATATTTTTGCTAATTAAATAATCATTAGCTCTGCTAAATGGTTTATGTCCAAAAAAACCTCTATAAGCTGATAAAGGTGAAGGATGTAAAGATTCAATAATATAATTATTTTTTTGATCTATATGCTTTTTAAAACTTTTAGCATAATTTCCCCAAAGAATATAAACTATATTTCTTCGATGTAAATTTAATGCATTAATTACAGAACACGTGAATTGCTCCCAGCCTTTATTTTCATGTGATAAAGGTAAGTTTTTTTCAACTGTTAAAATTGCATTAATTAATAAGACTCCTTCGTAAGCCCATTTTGAAAGATCTCCGTGATTAGGAGCGATTATTTTTAAATCAGTAAATAATTCTTTATAAATGTTTTTAAGAGAAGGTGGTATAACAATATTTTTATTTACTGAAAAAGCTAATCCGTTTGCTTCACCATAATTGTGGTAAGGATCTTGCCCGATGATAACAATTTTTACTTTATTGAAATCAGTATATTTATATGCCCTAAATATATTATCATAATCTGGAAATATGTTTTTTTCTTGATACTGTGTTTCTATAAACTTCATAAGGTTTATAAAATAATCTTTAGAGTATTCTTTATTTAAATATTTATCCCAATTATTATTTATCATTTTTAACCTCTGTTGAATAAAGCCGCTTAAGTAAGCGGCTCTTCATTCTTTATTACAACAATTAATTCAATACTTTTAATTCTTCTATTTTCCACTCTTTTAATTATAAATGTAAGATTATAAGTAAAAACTACTGGTTTTTCTAAACTATAATTTTCATAAATGGATTCATAAGAAATTTCTTGTCCTTCAGTAGGAAGTCCATCACATAATTCATAAACGAAACCACCAACACTTGCATATTTTGTTTCTGGAACTTCTCCTAAGTTTAATTTATCAAACAGATCATCCAAATCCATCTCTGTTGAAATTAAGTAATGATTAGGTTCTAATTCTTCTAATTCTACATTTTCTATTTCGTCATACTCATCGTATATTTCTCCAACAAGTTCTTCAAGTGCATCTTCCATAGTAACAATACCACTTGTTCCACCATATTCGTCTGAAACAATTGCAAAATGTTTTTTAATTATTTGCATTTCTTTAATTAAATCATCTACTTTTGTAGCTTTTGATACATAATATGGTTTACTTATTAAATCTTTAATATTGATTTTTTCAGTTTCTTTAACTTGTATTAGAGCTGTAAAAAAATCTCTTTCAGATAAAATCCCAAGTATATTATCTTTGTCCTCTTCATATACAGGAATACGTGAAAATTGATTATCAAAAAAAGTTTGCTTAATTTCATCAATGGAATCATTAATTTCAATTGCAACCATGTCTACTCTAGGAGTCATAATATCGTAAACTGTTCGAGTATTTAAATTAATTGCGCTTTGTATTAAATCAGCATTATCTTCATCAAAAACGCCTTCATCTTCCATAACATCAATTAGTGATTCTAATTCTTCACCTGTTACATAAGGGTTTTTATCATATATTGCTTTCTTATTTTTTATTACAACTTTTCTAATTGAGTTTAATATTAAAGAAATCGGAGAAAATAATTTAGTGATTATCCATAAAATATAGGAATTATTTAAAACTATTTTTTCAGAATCTTTTTCACCATAAGATTTGGGAATAATTTCACTGAATAATAATATTAAAATAAATGATGAAATAATCCCAATAATAATAGCTAGATAATCTATTAGAAATATTTGCATAAAAAAGTAAACAATAATAGTAGTAATAATAATTTTTGATAAATTAATACCAATAAAAATACTTATTTTTGTATACTCAAATTTTTCTGATAAAATATAGGCTTTTCTTGCACCTTTCATCTTTTCTTCACTATAATTTTTTAATCTAATAGTATTAACATTATTAAAAGCTTCATAACTTGATGCTAGAAAAGCAGAAAATATAAATAGTAAAACAATTAAAATAATCAATAAAATATCAACAGTAAGATTATCAGTAATAAATTTACCATTGATAAAAATTGACTTGATAAACAAATTTAGGTTGTAACCTATGAGTGGAACCAAAAAACAACACCTCTTTTTTAAATTTAAATAGATTTTAGTATTTTTATAAAATACCAAGTAATAAAACAATATTATTTTAATTTAAGATAATCATTATAATATTTTAAAACACTTTTTTTGTCAAAAGGAATTTCTTTATTCTTAATAGAATTTAATAATAGATTAAAATTATGATCAATAATTTCTCTTATTATTTTAGAATAATGCATTTCAATAATATTTTCTTCATATTCATCTTTATCAAGAATAAGAATCTCATCATCAGGAAATACTTTGACATCAAGATCGTAATCAATATATTTAAGCCCTTCTTCATCTATAATATAAGGTGAGCCTAAATTACAATAATAATAAATGCCTGTTGTTCTTATCATACTTATGATATTAAACCATTTTTTCTTATAAAAAAAACAGACAGCAGGTTCCCGTGTACGCCATTTTCGTCCATCTCCATCAATAACATCAACTTTGTTATTGACGATAATAATATGGTCTTGACTTTCTTCAAGTATATAGCCGTCATGCCATACTCTATGTAGGGAACCATCATGTTTGAAACAGATAATTTCCATTCTTTTCATTGTTATAATCTCCTGTCATTATTATAACATAAAGAATAAAAATATTAAATATTATTTTTTTAAAGTAACAATAGTAACTCCTTGACCTCCTTCGCCATCTACACCATATCTATAATCAAGAACCTCTTTATTACTTTTAAGAAAACTTTGAACAAGCTCTCTAATAACTCCTGTTCCAAAACCATGAATGATAGAAAATTGTGAAAAACCTGAAAGTAAAACATCATCAAAATATCTATCTAAGCTAATTTTAGCATCTTCATAGCGCATACCTCTTAAATCTAATTCAGATTTTATATTTTTTTTCACGGATAACTTTTTATTAAATTGAATTCTTTCTAATTCATTTGTTTTAGCGAGCTTTAAAAATTTTTTATTTACAGTTACACTTACTGATCCCATTTGTATGTCGTATTTATTATTCCCTTTTTCTTTAATTATTTCTCCGTAAGAATTGTAATTAGCTACAAAAACTTTATCGCCAATTTTAAAGTTTTCATTATTGTTTTCATAATCGATTTTTACATTAGCATCTGTTTTAATATTTCTAAATTGATGTTTAATATCAGCAATTTCATGAATTTTAGAGTTTTCATTTTCTTTTATTATCTCTAACTCTAAAATAAGATTTTCAATTTTCTTACTAGTTTTTTCTATTAATTTTTGAGCATCATTTTTTGCTTTTTGTAAAATCACTTCTTTTTCTTTTGAAATTTTATCTTTATCTTCTTCTATTTTATCTCTTTCTAATTTTAATTCTTTATTTTTATTTTCAGCATCTTTAATTAAATCATCTAATGTTTTTGATTGTTTAGATAATTTATTTAAAATTTGATTAATATTATCATTTTTGTTTAAAACATATTTTTGTGCTTTTTCTAATACTATTTCATTTAGCCCTAAATTTTTTGATATTTCTAAAGCGTTAGATAATCCTGGAATTCCCATTAAAAGTTTGTATGTTGGCATTAAAGTTTTGATATTAAATTCAACACTAGCATTAATAATATTGTCTGAATTATAAGCATGTATTTTTAATTCTGAATAATGGGATGTTGCAATAACCAAGCAATTTTTTTCTATTAAAGTATCAAAAATTGCAATTGCCAGAGCTGCCCCTTCTGATGGGTCAGTACCAGAACCTAATTCATCTAGTAAAACAAGCGAAGAATTAGTTACATTATTCATGATATCAATTACATTTTTTAAATGTGATGAAAAAGTTGATAGGTTTTGGTCAATTGACTGTTCATCTCCAATATCCGCAAAAACTTTATCAAAAATCATTATATTACTTTTTTCATCTGCTGGAATTAAAAATCCTGCTTTTACCATTAATGATAATAAACCAATCATTTTTAAAAGTACAGTTTTACCACCAGTATTAGGACCAGTTATAATAACACCTTGGTATTTACCGATAACTACATTATTGCTAATTACATTACTAACATTTAATAAAGGATGTTTAGCGTTATATAATTCAAAAATTCCTTCTTTATTAATTTTTGGTTTATTTGCAGACATCTTTAATGCAAGTGAAGCTTTTGCGAAAATATAATCAATTTTTAAGATAATTTCATAATTTGCAAGTAATTCATTATATTCTAGAGAAATATTTTTCGATAATTCTTTTAATATTCGATAAACTTCTTTTTCAATTAATTCATTAGTCTCTTGTAATTGGTTATTAATTAAATTAATTGAATAAGGCTCAATAAATACTGTTTCTCCACTTGATGATTGATCATGTACAATTCCTTTTATAGAATTTTTAAAATCATTTTTAACTGGAATTACATAACGATCATTTCTTGTATAAACTAAATTGTCAGTTAATTTAGCAGAATACTTTGATATTAATTCTTGTAATTTACTTTGAATACTTTTTTCTAAACTAGAAGCTTTCTTTTTTAATATTAGCAATTCATGGCTAGCATCATCATTAATTTCTCCATATGGTGTCATAATATTATTAATACTATCATATATGAAATTTGAATATGTTAAATTTGAAATATAGTTCAATATATAAGTAGATTTAATATCAGCATCTTTTAATCCATCAATATAACTTTTACATGATCTTGCAGATTGAATTAATTTTCTAATTTCCAATATTTCATCAATGCTTAAAATGCCAGCTTTTGTTGTTTTATTTAATATGTAAAAAACATCTTTTTTTAATTGAATAGGAATTCTTCCCATTCTTAAAATAAGAAATGATGCTTCTTCTGTTTCGTCTAGCATGTTTTGAATTTCTTTTATTGAATCAGACAAAGTAATATTATCAATATTAATAATATTTTTTTCCATTATTACTTCTGCTTTTAAGTTATTTAATATTTTATTAAGTTCTAGAATTTGTAAGTATTTGTTCATTATAGGATTTCCATTTCAATTTATTTAAATTTGTGTTATAATGATAGAAGGAGGATATAATATGAGTTTTACAATCGATTTGAATGATAACACAGCCAAAACAATAATAAACAAGTATAATGATTATTCTCTTCCTACTAGTAATAATTATACACTATTTAGAGCAAAATTCAACAATTCAACTATAACTATTTATAAAACTAATACTTTATTAATTCAAGGTAATGATTCTAGAGTTACATATGAAAATATATGTGAAATTTTGGGAATAATACCTATGGATAAAAAAGTAAGCAATGAACAATTAGTTGTATCAACTTCTTCTATTGGTAGTGATGAAGTAGGAACTGGTGATTTTTTTGGTGGTATTACTGTTGTGGCAGCTTATGTATCAGAAGATCAATTAATTTTATTGAAGAATTTGGGTGTAAAAGATTCTAAGACGCTATCTAGTTATAAAATTGAAGAAATTGCACCAAAAATTATGAAAGAAATTACTTATAGTGCAATACTACTTGATAATATAAAATATAATTTTATGACTAAAAAATATAAATATAATATGAATAAAATTAAAGCATTAATGCATAATAATGCAATTTCAAATGTAATTAATAAATTAAATGATACCAAAGAAAAATATGATGAAATTGTTATTGATGCATTTACAACTCAAGAAAAATATTTTACCTATTTAAAAGATCAAAATAGTGTTATTTTTGATAAAGTACATCTTGTTGAAAAAGGAGAAAGTAAATATATTTCTATTGCAGCTGCCAGTATAATTGCAAGATACTTATTTTTAATGCATATGAATAAATTATCTAAATCTGTTGGATTTGATATTCCACTTGGTGCTGGTAAAAAAGTTGATAAAGCAATTGAAAGAATAATTAATGAGTTTTCAGAAACATATCTCGAAAAAATTGCAAAAACTAATTTTAAAAACTTAGAAAAAGTAAAAAAGAATCTATAATAGATTCTTTTTTTGTTCTTGTATAAAATCTCTAAAATAAATTGGCAACTCTGAATCAAACTCCATAAACTTGTTTGATCTAGGATGATAAAAGCCTAAAGTTTTTGCGTGAAGAAATTGACCTGTTTCTCCATAAACATTTCTAGGGCCATAAACAGGATCACCTAGAATAGGAAAACCAATATATTTCATATGAACTCTAATCTGATGAGTTCTACCAGTTTCTAATTGTAACTCTAAATATGTATGTTCTTTATATCTTTCAATTACTTTAAAGTTGGTTAAAGCGTTTTTACCTCTTTCAACAATCCCCATCATTTGTCTATTTGTTTTACTTCTTGCAATTGGCGCATTAATTTTTCCTAAATTGTGAGGAATTACGCCATAACAAATTGCGTGGTATTTTCTTGTTACTTTTTTTTCTTCAAATTGTTTAGCAAGATTTCTATGAGCTAAATCATTTTTACAAGCAACAAGTAAGCCTGAAGTGTCCTTATCAATTCTATGAACAATTCCTGCCCTAATAATTCCATTAATTCCCGACAAATCTTTACAGTGAAACAATAATGCATTGACTAGTGTTCCATCTTTATTACCTGCTCCAGGATGTACAACTAATCCACTTACTTTATTTATTACAATAATATCTTCATCTTCATAAACAATTTCTAAAGGGATATCTTCTGGTAGGACTGTATCTGAAACTGCATCTGGAATTATAACTTCAATTTCATCTCCTATAACAAGTTTATAGTTTGCTTTAACAACTTCATCATTAACTAATACATTATTTGCTTTAATCAAATTTTGCAAATTAGTTCTACTTTCTTCTGGAATCATTTCAACTAAATATTTATCAAGTCTAATGCTTTCTTCTTTTTCATAAACAAAATTTAATTCTTTCATTATTTAACCAAGTCCTCTATGAGCAAAGTACCCATCATTAAAATAATACCCACTGTTAAACACATATCAGCAAAATTAAATATAGCAAATCTTGGCCAAAAAGCAAATTCAATAAAATCAACGACAGAGCCTCTAGATATTCTATCTATAAAATTTCCAATTGTTCCAGCAATAATTAAAATTAAAGAAACACTAAAAAATGGTCTTGTTTGCAAATTAAAATCTTTCATTAAATAGCCAAAAAACAACAATGCTAAAATAGTTACTATAATAAACAAAACTAGATTACCACTAAATATACTAAATGCTCCACCTTCATTTGTAGTATATTTAAAATTGATAATTTTCGGGATTACTTTTATTTCTTTTTGATATTCAAATGATTTCACAACCCAAATTTTAGTTAATTGATCAATTAAAACGAGCAATACCATAATACCAATTCCTAATATAATATCTTTAATCTTCATCTTAAAATGATACTCCAAAGACAATAAATAATATTAAAACAAATATGGCAAATCCTGGATTAAATGTCTGATAGAACAAAATAGCATATTCATCAATATCCATTAAATTATCCATTTCAGGATTATAAGATTTAGCTAATAATACAGTGAAGAAATTAGATAAACCATTTACAAGTAAAATCAAAATCCAAGCTAAAAGTAAAAAAATTCTAAAAGCTGTAGTGTTCCATTTATAAACATCTAAAAATTGAAATAATGCCAGTGCAATTGGAAGAGCAATAATTATGGTAATTACTAAACCAAAGATAAATGTCTTCATACTTGTACTTTTTCGTAAATTAATTTCAAGATACATTTTCTGTTGTTTTTTACCTTTTTTCCATAAATTAGGTTTTAAAACAGGCTTTAGATTATTATCCATTTTTTACCTCCAAACTATCTAAAAATAGTAATACATCATCAAAGGTATTGATGTTTTTCAAGATGAATGTTGGTTCGTTATTTTCAAAAATCATATCATAAGCTTCTAAAGCTTCTTCATAATTATCATCAGGAACAAAAAATATATCAAATCCATACCCTTTTGTAGCAGCTGTATATATTTTTTGTTTAATTCCTCCAATAGAAGTTACCTTTCCATCATGATTTAATGATCCAGTTCCAACAATTTTATAACCTTTGGTAATATTTTCTTCACTAATAATTTCATAGATTGCTAAGGCGGTCATTATACTACCAGATGAACCTATTGAATTAGTTTCTTGTAAATAAACCATTGGATAAATTTCATCAATTGCGAAAAATTCCTCTAAGCCTAAGCCAATATTAAATATTAATCTATCATTTTCAGTATAATAATTGATTTTATGATCAACAATTGTACTATATTCACTACTTGTTTTATAAAAACGGGTTAAGGAAAACATTACATTTAATTGACCTTCAGGTCCCGTTGTTAATTGTATTAATTCTTCTCTTAAATCCGCAATGCTGTAAATCATTTTATCATTAATGTTAGTAATAATATCATTGGGACGAACACCTATATTGTCATATTTGGGCCTTGCTGTTACTACAATACCCTTAAATTGTTTTTCAAATTTAATTTTTGATGGAATATATGGATTATAACTAATTGGATCATTTTTTTCTAGATATTCTTCATATGCAACAATAATAGAATTAGTATTGCCAATATCCATCATAGTTTTTCCAAATTGATAATATTCTGTTGGTGATAAATCAGTTGATTTATCATAAGGTTCTAAATCTATTTTTTTATTAACTAATGCCATCCATTTTTCTAGTATACTAATATTTTTTTTCGTATATATTCCAAGTGAATAAATATTGGTTGTGTTTTTCTCGTCTCCAATTTGTATTCCTTCTAGTGCGCTTCCAGCTGCACCTGGAGTTACTATTTCATATGGAACTTTAATTGTAACTATAGAAAGTAAAAATATATAAAATACCAAGCTTAAAATAAATATTATTTTATATTTTTTGGATTTTTTGGGAAATTTTATAAAGAATTTTTTAATCAGTTCAATCATTTATATCCTCAATTCTTATTTTAAAAGATGGTATATTTCTATAAGATACATTTGCTGAATCAAGCATTTTTTTAGAAGCTTTTATTGATTCTGTTCCATTATATTTATCTGAAATAAAAATTATTTCTTTTATTCCAGATTGAATAATTAATTTTGCACATTCATGGCAAGGAAACAATGTTACATAAATTTTACAATCTTCCAGTGAACCTGTTGAATTTAAAATTGCATTAGGTTCTGCATGAACAACATAAGGATACTTAGTGTTTAAAAAATCTTTATCATTATCCCAGGGATATTCATCATCTGAACATCCAAAGGGAAGACCATTATAGCCAATACCAACTATTCTTTGTTTTTTGTTTACAATACAAGCTCCAACCTGAGTATTTGGGTCCTTGCTTCTGAAACTAGACATAATTGCAACACCCATAAAATATTTATCCCAAGAAATATAATCAATTCTTTTCATTATTAACTACCTCTTCATTCAAATGTTTTATTTCACAAATTTCATTATCTTCGTCAATTAATTCTTTTAAATCAGCTTTTATTGAAGCAATATCGTTTGTTTTAATTATGCATGTTTTAGATGTGCACCCTAAACATTCATCAGGAATATCAACACCTTCAGGGGCTTTAGTTTTTTGATTTAGAATAGTAACTAAGATAAAAAAGATAATTAATCCAAAAATTATTCCCCACTGTAATAATTTAATTGCTAAAAACATAATTTACCTACTTTTCTATTTTAATTTTTAAATCTTTTAATTGTGATTCACTTACATAAGATGGCGCTTCACTCATTGGATCAATAGCATTTGCGTTTTTAGGAAATGCAATAACATCCCTTATTGAAGATGAATTAGTTAAAATCATTGCAAGTCTATCTAGTCCTAAAGCAATTCCTCCGTGTGGAGGTGTTCCATATTTTAAAGCATCAACAAAGTAACCAAATTTTAATGAAATTTCTTCTTCAGATATTCCAATAGCTTTAAACATCGTATCTTGAAGATCTTGATCATGTATTCTAATTGATCCGCTGGCAAGCTCATATCCATTTAATATAAGGTCATAGCACATTGAATAGCATTTTTCTGGTTCTGTAAGAAGTTTATCTTTAAATTCTTCCTTTGGAGAAGTAAATGGATGGTGAGAAGCAACATATCTACCTTCTTCTTCATCAAATTCAAATGATGGAAAATCGGTAACCCATAAATAATTAAATTCATTTTCTGGAATTAAACCTAGGACTTTTGCAAAATGATTTCTTAAATATGAAAGAGATTGATTTGTGACTGTTTTTTTATCAGCGACGATTAATATTAAATCATTATCTTCTATGTCAAGTTCTTTTACTAAATTTTCTTTTACATTATCAGTAAGAAATTTTGCTATTGAGCCACTATAATTTTCATTTTCATATTTTAACCAAGCCAATCCTTTAGCCTTAAATTTTTTAATAGCTTCTGTTAATTTATCTATATCTTTTCTAGATACTTTATTTCCCGCATTTTTAACATTTATTGCCTTAATAATACCATTACTATTTATAATATTTTTAAAAACAGTAAAATCCATTTCTTTTGCTATCTCACTAATATCATGTAGCAATAAATCAAATCTCGTATCGGGTTTATCACTCCCGTAAATATTCATAGCTTCATCAAATTTTAAACGTTTTAAAGGAGTACTAATATTAATATTTAATGTATCTTTCATGATTTTTTTAAGTAGACCTTCAATTAAAATGTAAATATCTTCTTCATTTATAAAACTCATTTCAACATCTATTTGCGTAAACTCCATTTGTCTATCGGCTCTTAAATCTTCATCTCTGAAACATTTTACAATTTGATAATATCTTTCTAAACCTGATATCATTAATAATTGTTTATACATTTGTGGAGATTGAGGTAAAGCATAAAATTTCCCAGGATGTACACGTGATGGAACCAAATAATCTCTAGCTCCTTCAGGTGTAGATTTACCAAATACTGGAGTTTCTATTTCAACAAAGTCTAGTTGATCAAAATAATTTCGTGTGGCTTTAGTTATTTTATGACGTAGAATTAATTTATCTTGCATTATTTTTCTACGTAAATCTAAATATCGGTATTTCATTCTAAAATCTTCTAAAGCATCAGTTTCATCAGCAATAATCATTGGAGGTTGTTTTGCTTCAGATAAAATATTTAAATCCGTTAATTCTATTTCAATTTCACCTGTTGCAATATTTTTATTTATACTTTCTCTTTTAATAACTTTGCCAGTTACTTGAATTACATATTCATTTTTTACATTTTCTAATTGTGCGTAATATTTATCATTTGGTTTAGCCATTATTTGTGTGATACCATATCTATCACGTAAATCAATAAATATTAATCCTCCCAAATTACGTTTTTTACTTACCCATCCACATAAAGTGACAGATTTATTTAAATCTTTTAAACTTAATTCATTATTATTATGAGTTCTCATACTAGTAATCATATTATTCTCCTTGCTTTAGATAAGCGATTAAATTTTCTAATTTAACTATTTCTTGATGTGTGTTTTTTTGATTTTTTACAACAATCGATTTATTATTTCTTTCTTTTTCTCCGTAAATCAAAACATATTTTGCTGAAAGTCTATCAGCTAATTTAAATTGAGGTTTCATATTTAAACTAGTATAATCATAATCAACACTAATATTATTTTTTCTTAGTTCACTTGCTATTTTCATACTTTCAATTTTGCTGATTTCATCTAAAGATAAAATAACACAATCTATACTAGCATTAAATGATGGAAAAGAATTATTTTCTTCCATAATTGAAATAATTCTTTCTATTCCAAAAGCATATCCTACTCCAGGAATATCTGGTCCGCCCATTGATTTTACTAATGATGCATATTTTCCTCCACCACCAAGAGCTAACCCTTCTAGAGAATCACTATTTTCAATAATAAATTCAAATACTGTATCGGTATAATAATCTAATCCTCTTACTAGATTTGTATCCACTTCAAAAGGAATATTATTAATTTCTAAAGTTTTTATTAAATTTTCAAAGTATAATTTTGATTCTACGGTTAAATATTCATTAATTTTAGGGGCACTCTTTATAATAGGATTATTTTTATCAATTTTACAATCTAAAATTCTTAATGGATTTGTGTTATATCTTCTTTTACAATCAGCACATAAATCAGTTATATTATCTTTAAAATACTCTTGTAAAACTTTTGCATAATTATTTCTTGAATTAAAATCCCCAATAGAATTAATCAACACTTTAATATTATTAATTTTTAACATTTTAAATATTTCGTAAGCAGTTAAAATTATATCAGCATCAAGTAAATATGAACCCTCTCCAAAAGCTTCAATGCCAAATTGATAAAACTGTCTGTATCTTCCGGCTTGTGGTCTTTCATATCTAAACATCGGACCAAAATAATATAATTTTTTTATTCCTGGTTCTATATATAATTTATTTTCTAAATAACTTCTAACAACGCCTGCAGTTCCTTCAGGTCTTAAAGTAATACTTCTATTTCCTCTGTCAAGAAATGTATACATTTCTTTAGTAACTATGTCGCTTTCCTCACCTGAAGATCTTGAGAAAACATTAGTATTTTCTATTATTGGTAAAATAATTTCTTCAAACCCAAATTTACCAACTATTTCACTAGTAATATTTTGGATATAACGTAATTTTTTTGACTTGTCATTATAATAATCTATTGTCCCTTTTAATTTTTGTTGGCTCATAATTTCCTCCCTTTATAAAAAAAGCGCCTTAAAGAGAATTTCTTTAAGGACGATACTTACCGCGGTGCCACCTTAATTCATCAAATGATGCACTTCATCTATTAACGCTAGATAACGTCTAAAAAATATTCTCATAAGTGTCATAAAACTAATACATAGTTTAGTGGTTACACCATCTCCACATTCTCTGTAAAACCGCTTATTAGTTTTTAATCTTATTCAACGAATTAAATTTTTAAATACTATATTATTATATTCTAATATAGTATTTTTGTCAAATATAAATATAAGTTAAAAAAGATTATCTTATAATTATTTATTAAAAAAAGATAATCTTTTTATATTAAAAGTTATTTATAACAATATGGTTTTTTCATCTTCAAGTAAAACTATTTTATTCTTATAAAGGTTGCCTAAAGCCCTTTTGAATGCAGCTTTACTAATCTTAAATACTTTAAAAATTATTTCGGGAGTACTTTTACTTGTATAAGGCATTTCTCCATTATTAGCTTTTAAATACTGTAAAATTGCTTCACTATCTATTTCAATAGTACTAAGTTTACTTTGTAAAGCAGTTACAAAATAATCATCTTTATTTACTTGAGTAACCTGAACATTTAATAATTCACCAATTCTATGTTGTTTTCTCAAATTAGAAAAATGTACAAAAAGCAAATGATAATTTTTGCTTACTAAATTAATTCCATAAACTGATATATTATAAATATATCCATCAATATAATCTTTTTCAAATAAAGGTTCATTACTAGAAAGATTTAATATTTCTTCTCTTGTTAATTGAGAAAATACTAATCTACTACCTTTAATTTTTAAGATTCCTAAAATTTTATCATTATTAATTGGCCACAATTTATAATCTTCTGGAAGTTCATCTTTTGATAACAATATATCTTTGCTTATTCCTATATTAACAAAAACCCCTAAATTTTTTACACTATTAACAACAGTTGCAAAACCTGGTTGTTCAACAGTAATATTAGGAATTGCAAGCGTTAAAGCCGGTCTTTTTTGTTTATCTAAATATAAAAAAGCTTTGACATTTTCACCTTCTTTTAATTTTCTAAAGTTGGTTTCATTTTTATGTAAAAAATAATCCATTTCATTGTGAATTAAAGTATAACCGATGTTGGTTTCCCTTAATACTTTATATTCTTTTATTAATCCTAAATTCATTTCTTCTCCTTTTCTTTTTTATATCCATAATATCCTTTTTGAATAATATCATCACCAAACCTTGTTTGAACATTGTTTAGTATATTTTTAATTTCATTTTCTTTTTCAGCAACACTTAAATTATCAAAAATACTTAATTGTTTATAATCTTCAGTTTTACTTGCATCACTTAATCGATTAACAAATACACCTACCAATCTAACAAGAGAATTTTCCTCATAATTCTCTTCAAATAATTCCATAACAATTTCATTAATTTCTAAAGCTTCATTTATAGGGTTATTTAAAGATTGACTTCTACTAATTGTATGAAAATCAGAATATTTAATAGTTATTCCAATTGTTTTTGCTTTTAAATCTTTCTTGATTAATCTATTTGCGACAGTATATACTAGTGATTTTAAAGATTTTTTAATAAAAATAACATCAATTTGATCATGATCAAAAGTATGAGAATTACTAATTGAGGATATCTCATCATATTTCGTAGGATCAACAAAATCATCTGCAATTCCATTAGCCCAATCCGTTAAAGTTTTTGAAAAAGTTGGTCCAATAATTTTTTCTAATAATATTTTATCTTGAAAATTTGCTAGATCACCAATTGTGTTAATGCCAATTGTTCTTAGTTTTATATTTGTCTTTTTTCCTACTCCATACATTTTGTTTATTTCTAAAGGCCATAATAATTTATCAATTTCTCTTTTTCTAAGTACAGTTATACCAAGTGGCTTTTTCATATTAGAGGCCATTTTTGCAAGAAACTTATTTGGGGCAATTCCTATACTAGTTGGCAATCTATATTTATTATAAAGAGTTGATTGAATAAATTGAGCAAGTCTAATGGGATCTGTTTTTTTAGCAACCAAAGTTACATCTAGAAAAGCTTCATCTATAGAACCAGCTTCTATTTGCGTTGTAATTTTTTCTAAAAAAGCAAAAAACAAAGCAGAGTGTTTTTGGTATAAATCCATTTTAGGTTCAACAACTATTATTTTATCACACAAATTATAAGCATCTCTAACAAGCATTGTAGTTTTTATGCCATAAGCTCTTGCTTCATAACTAGGTGATAATATAATACTTTTTCTTAAAACATCATTGTGCGCGACAACAATAGGCTTACCTTTTAAGCTTGGATCATTAATTAACTCACATGCTGCATAAAAAGCATTAATATCTATATGAAAAATAATTCGAGATGTTTGCATTTTATATTTCCTTTTTTAAATATTTATGATATAATACTACATATAGATTATAACACATTGTTAAGGGGTGAGAAAGTGAAAAAAACTAAAAAAGAAAAACAACCTTTTGTAAAGACAAGAGTCAAAAGAGATAATAGTATTGAAGTTGAGATTCAAAAAAGTCCAGCTAAAACACTAGTAGGAAAAATATTTTTAATATTAGTAATTCTTGGAACTGTTGTAATTCCTGTAGTTGCTTTAATTTATTTAATGATTCAAAACTCATAATAAAAAATCTAAGTTAAATCTTAGATTTTTTTATTTAATAATTCATTTGCTAAATTAAAACTTGCAGAAGTCAATACACCGTTAGAAATCATTAATGCGATTTCTTTTGTTCTTTCTTCTCCTTCAATTTCATTGATTTTTGTAATAGTTCTATTTTCATTATCAATATTTTTAGTAATGTGCAAATGATTATTTGCAATTGATGCTACTTGAGGAAGATGAGTAACGCATAAAATTTGTGAATCATTACTTAATTTTTTTATTTTTGATGCAATTGAATAAGCAATTTTACCACTAACTCCACTATCTATTTCATCAAAAATTAATGTTTGGTAATGCATTTTTTTACTAACTAAACTTTTTAATGCAAGCATAAAACGAGATAATTCACCACCAGATGCTATTTTAGATAATGGTTTTAATGGTTCCCCTTTATTAAAAGTAATTAAAAAATCTAATTTATCAACGCCTGTTGATAAAAATGTATCACTTTTAATAAATTTTATTTCAAAGATTGTATTATCAAGTTTTAATTCTTCTAGAATTTCGCCAATTTCATTTTCTATAACTTTAGCTTCATTTTTTCTTAATTTAGATATTTCATCAGCGACTTGATTTACTTGTTTAAATAATTCACTAGTTTTATTTTCATATTCTTTTATCTTAAAATCAAAATTATCAATATTATTTATTTTTTCTTCAATTTCATTTAAATATTCAAGCAATTCTTGTGTTGTTTTTTTATATTTTCGCTTCAAATTTGAATAAATTGATAATCTTAAATTAATTTCATCTAAAAGAGAAGGATCATAATCTAAATTTTTTTCATTTCTTTTTACAATTTCAATAACATCAAGTAAATTATAATAAGCTTCGTCAACTATTTCAACACTTGATTCATATTTTTTATCATAAATTGCGATTTTTTTAAAATTGCTAAGAGATAAATAAATATTATCTAATACAGATTTATCTTCATATATTTCTTTTATTTCTTGAATGTTTTTATTAATTTCTTCAAAATTATTTAAAACACTTAATTTACCTTTTAATTCTTCTTCTTCATTAATCTTTAAATTTACTTTTTTTAATTCATTTAATTGGTAATTCAAAAAATCTAATTGTTTTTTTGTTTCGCTATTTGTTTTTACAAATTGATCATAGTCATATTTACATCTTTTATAATCATTTAATAAATGTGTATAATTTTTTTCTAAATTAATAATATTATCATTATTTAAAAATTCTAAATAATTTTTAGGATTTACAAGACTTTGAGCATCAAATTGAGAATGAATATCTCCAATTAATTCTCCAAATTCATTTAAAACGCTCACAGGAGTAATTGTATTATTAATTTTTGCAATACTTTTACCATTAGCATAAATTTCTCTTTTTATAATTAAGAACTCATTTAGAGAATATTCAATATCATTTGATTTTAATAAGTTAATTATTTTATCATTATAATCAGTAAAAACACCTTCAATTGTAGCTTTATTTTCTTTATATCTAACTAGTTCGCTACTTGCTCTTTTACCAAATAATAATCCAATAGCATCAATAATTAAAGATTTCCCAGTGCCAGTTTCTCCAGTTAAGACAGTCATCCCTTGTTTAAATTCTATATTAATATTATCAATAATGGCAAAATTTTTAACTTGTAAAGATAATAACATATTAAAAAACTCCTATTTTAGTCTTTTTACAATCTCTTCTATATTTAAACCTAATTTATTTTTTACGTTTTGAATATTTCCATGTTTTACATATTGATCATCAATTCCAATAATTTCAAAATTTATATTAAAATCATATTTTGAATTAATAATTAATAGTGATGAAGCAAGTCCACCTTGAATCATATTATTTTCATAAACTATTAAATTTGTGTTTTTTAATTTACTTAAAAAGTTTAAATCCAAAGGTTTAATAAATTGAGCATTAATTAATCCATAATTTTTATTAAGTTCAACTAAATATTTTTTAAACTCTAAAACATCTTCACCATATGTAATGATGTTTTTTTCTTTTAAAGGTAAAACAATTTCAAACTTTTCAAGTGATTTATTATTCAAACGTATTTCACTATTTGTATAACCTCTTGGATAACGAATTGCAACAGGACCTTTTGCAATATTTATAGCGTAATTTAATAAGATTTTTGCATCAGTTAAATCTTTTGGCATTAATATTTCAATATTAGGAAGAGCGTTTAATAAACCAAGATCAAATACACCTTGATGCGTAGAACCATCTTCTCCAATAATGCCACTTCTATCAATTAAAAAAACAACATGTTGATTAATTCTACAAACATCATGATTAATAGCGTCATAAGCTCTTTGTAAAAACGTTGAATAAAGCATTACAATTGGAATTTGTCCAGCTAAACTTAAAGCATTTGCCATTATTACAGCATGATCTTCGGCAATTCCACAGTCAGTTATTTGGGAAGGTAATTCTTTTTGAAAATCAATTAAATCCGACCCATAAATCATTGCTGGAGTAATAACATGAATTTTATTGTTAAGTTTAGCTTCTTCTAGTAATAAATTACTAATTCCTTCACTCCATTTAACTAATTCATCTTTTTTGTTACTAATAAATTCTCCAGTTTCTTTGTTGAAAGGTCCAACTCCATGCCATTTGCCAATTTTATCTTCTTCAGCAAAGCTATAACCCTTACCTTTAATTGTTTTTATATGTAAAAAAACTGGCTCATTACAATTTTTAGCAAATTCAAAATATTTAATTAATAATTTAATATTATGACCATCAATTGGACCAAAATATCTATAACCCATACTTGAAAAAGGATTTTCACCATAAACAATAGTTTTTAATGAATGCCTAATTCGCATAGGAATAATTTTACTAAATCTATTATAAGATTTTTTTATTCTTATTTTATTAAAAAATCTAGAAATTCTTCCAACATTTTTACTAATTGACATATTATTGTCATTTAGAATAATAATTGATTTTTGTTTTTCATGATCCCCTAAATAATTAATTGCTTCCAATGCAAGACCATTTTGAATTGAAGCATCACCAATAATTGATACTACTTCTCCTATTTTTTCACCTTTTTCTCTAGCTTTAATAAAGCCACTTGCTGCAGAAATAGATGTTGAAGAATGTCCAGCTTCATAAACATCGTAAATACTTTCTCTCATGCTCAAAAAACCACTTAACCCATCATCTTTTCTTAAAGTAGAAAAGTCATTTGCGCGACCAGTTAGTATTTTATGAGTATATGCTTGATGGCCAACATCAAAGATTAATTTGTCAAATGGTGCATTAAAAACATAATATAAAGCTATTATTAATTCAACAGTTCCCAAACTACTAGATAAATGTCCTCCAGTTTTACTGACTGAATCAATTATAAATTGTCTAATTAATTCTGCGAGATTTTCAAGTTCTTTAAGAGATAGATTCTTTAAAAAATCAGGATTTTTAATAGATTGCAAATCAATCATTATTTTCCCTCATTCATATTCTTTACAACAACTTCCTTTGCTTCAGTAAGCTTATTTTTACAAAGATTACTTAATTCAATTCCTCTTTGATATTTTTTTATCGAATCTTCTAAAGATAAATCTCCGCTTTCGAGTTCAGTTACAATATTATTTAATTCATTCAATAAATCTTCAAATTTTTCTTTCATGGCTTATTCCTTTCTAAATTTTTAATCACAGCATTAACGCTACCATCCACAAATTTAACTTCAATATCTTTATGTTTATTAAGATTATTAATACTTTTAATTAAAATATTATCTTGATATACAAGTGTATATCCTTTTTTCATTAAATTTAAAGGATTAATTATTATTAGTCTTTCTATTATATTATCAATTTTTGTACTATTATACTCTATTAATTTATTTATTGAATTATGTAGTGCTATGTTTTTACTATCTACATTTAAAAGAAATAAATCAATTTTTTGATCTAGTTTTAAAATATTAAGCCTGTTATTTATATTTAATAATTTATCAAAACTATTATTTATTTTATTTATTGGTGATAATTTATGTAAATTATTTACAAGATTAGTTAAATCTTTAATTTTATCATCAATTATTAAATTATAATTTTTTAAATAATGATTATTGGCCAAAGAAGAATATTTAAATTCTAAATCATTAATTTTTCTTTTAATATAATTATTAATAGTATATTTTTTGTTTTGAATTAAATTTAATAAAGCATCTTTCTCAGGAGTAATTAACATCGCAGCAGCTGTTGGCGTTGCCGCTCTTTTATCACTTACAAAATCAGTAATTGTATAATCTCCTTCATGACCAACTCCACTAACAATTGGAATTTTTGAATTAAAGATAGTTCTTGCTAATTCTTCATCATTAAAACATGATAAGTCTTCTTGACTACCTCCTCCTCTTCCAATAATTATTACATCACATAATTTATCAATATTTGCTTTTTTTACAGATGATATAAGAGATTTAGCAGCTTCGGTTCCTTGCACTAACGAAGGATATAAATAGATTTTCGCTAAAGGAAACCTTTTAGAAATAGTAATTTTAATATCATTAAAAGCTTCACCAGTTTCTGAAGTAATAACGCCAATATTCTCACTATAATTAGGTATTATTTTTTTATACTTAGAATCAAAAAGACCTTCTTTTTGTAACTTATCTTTTAATTCTAAAAAAGCTTGATATAATGCTCCTCTACCATATTCTAACATTTGACTAACGATAATATTGTAAGTTCCTCTAGGTTCATATACACTTACATTTCCCGTAATAATTACTTTCATTCCATCTATTGGGAAAAATTTTAAAGTATTTTTATTACTAGAAAACATTATACAATTTATTTCAGAACTATCGTCTTTTAGTACAAAATATAAATGATTTTTAGAAGTTTTTACATTAGATAATTCTCCTAAAACAGCAAGTTCTGATAAATGTTTATCATTATTAATTTTATATGCTAAATACTTATTTAAAGCACTAACTGTTAAATATTTTTGCTCATTCATGATATCTTTTTACTGATTTTATCTAAAACAGAATTGTTAAATTTTGATGATTGATCATCCATTGTTTCACTGTATTCATGAGATATTTCTAAAGCCTCATTTATTATAATATTATGAGGGGTATTAGTATATTTCATTTCATAAACAGCAATTCTTATTATTGCCTGATCAACAAAATTTAATCTAGAAATTGTATAATGTTCTAAATTAGTACTTATAATAAAATCAATTTCCTTTTTATATTTACTTACTCCTAAAACTAATTCATTTACAAAATCTTCATTTGCTTGTAAATCAATATCTAAATCATATAAAGCATTTAATTCTTCATAATTTTCATTAATTTCTTTTGAATATAAAACCATCATTGCTTTAATTCTACTTATATTTCTTTTCATACTTTTCACCTTCTAGTATTTTAACACATTTTTACTTAATTATAAAGATTAATAAGAAAAAAAGAGCATATAGCTCTTTTAATCTAAAATTTCTTTAACTGTATTAATTTTTAAAATCATTAATAAATAATATGTAGCAAATACAAAAACATAAAATGAATATGCTTCAAAGTAAAACCAACTTACAATAAACGTAATTAAAACTGGGACTATTGTACTAATTGCTGCAATATTAAAATATTCTTTTAATGTTTGTAATCTACCTGATTTTCTAAACAAAATAAATACCATTAAAACTATAATCATTGGAAATAAAAATACATAAAGAAATATTGAAAATTGTGTAACTAAAGATAGTTGTGCTGCAAAACCTTTAGATATTAATCTTGCAAAATTATCTAATGATGTTTTAGCATTATAATTAATCATTTCATTTGCATTAAAACTATAATCAATAGACCAAAAAATTTTTGCTGTTGAAATATTTGGATTATCAATATACTCTTCGTTTTCTTTAATAACATTATGATAACTATAAAACAAAGAATCTGTTCCTAAAATGACAACTATATGATTGTTATCAATAGAAGGTTTAAAATGAATATTTTCACTATTATCAAGTTTATTAATTCTTACATAATAAGAACCTATTAATTCTTGTTGTTCTGCCTCAGACAAACTATCATAATTAATGAATTGATAGTTATCCTTAATATCTTCTTCACTAATAATTTTTGTCGGTGGCAAAACTTTTTCTTTTTCATTTCCTTCTAAATTTTCATCTCTTTCAAGATTAAAAATATCTACAATAATATGCACATTTACATTTTGTTCTTCTTCATTTAAGTAACTAAATTCATATAATGAGCGATGTTCTTCTTGAATAATATCATCAACTCTATAAGTCAACTGATAGTTTTTAACTGTTTCATTATATTCAACTTTAAATCCTGCATCTTTTATTTCAGATAGTTTTTGAAAAACAAGACTTTCTTCATTTGAAGGAGCTTGTAATAAATCTCTAAGTCCAATAATATTACGCTCTTCAATTAATTTATAGCTATTTTCTTTATAATAAGTGCCAACAGGAATAGTAAGTAAAATTGCTGAAAGTATAAATAAAATTATACCTAGTAACACAGACATATAACGATATTTTACCATTTTGACTGGCAGTACAAGTGACTTTAAAAAATTTAATATATTTCGAAAAAACAAGTTGATCACTCCTTTTATATTTTAAATATTATATCATAAATTGAACAATTTTCAAACATTAATTTGCTTTTAAAAATGATCCTACTGCGTATAACATTATTTTATCATTATTTATATAAATTTTATTTAACCAATTAGATAATTTATTATATTTTTCATCATTTTTAGTCATTCTAATCAAATCTTTAAACAATTTATAAAATAATGTATTTTCTGTATCAGTATAAATATCTTTATTATATTTTGTGAATTTTTTGATTTTTCTTTTTAACTTATTCATAATATCTGATCCATAAAAATATAATTTAGTATGCTTAACATTATTATTAATTTGTTTTTCTAAAATATAAAATAATTCATATAATTTTTTTAATTCTAAATTAATAAGATGATTAACAAACTCATTGCTATCAAGCTGAAACATATATAAGATATTATCTATTCTCCATATAACTCTATCATTACTATTATGTTGTAAATTAAGTAATTTAGTATAAACCTCTCTAACTTGAATTAAAGATTTATCGTCCTTAATATTTTTTTGAAATTTTCTAAATAATAAAACAACTTCATCTAACAAACAAATATCAGGTATTGTTTTCTTAATATCAATAAATCTTAAAGTACTTTCAATAATTTGATTACATTCTTTAAAATAATTATTAATAACATCAATCATATTAACTTCTGTTTTATTCTTTTGAAGAGATTCATTAGTTTCGTCAGTATAACAATAATATACTATATTTGAACTTGTAATTCTGTCAACATCCATTGAACAATAACCAATTGATTTATTATTATAATATCGATAACTTGGATGTCCAACAACATCATTTCTAATTCTTTTAATATTTTTAAGAGTTTTATTTTGATTTAAATTTATTAATAATTTATTAATATCAAGAGCTTTACCTAAGCTATAAAGTGAATCAATACCTGCAAATAAACCTTGTAATAACCCAAAAATTAAAATCATTTTTTTACCATTAGAATTATTATCTTGATAATTATTTAAGTATTCCTCAATAATATAATTAACATTTACTAATGTATGAATAGAGACAATTCCCATATTTTTTTGAAATTCATCTTGAAATAACTCTTCTTCATTTTGTAATTTAAGTAGTAATTCATCAAGAATTTTATTGTTATTATTTATTAAATACATTATTTATTTCCTTTAAAGAAATTACATCTTCACTTCTAGTTATTAAATTATCATAATCAGGTAATTCATAATGAGCAAATATTGGATAATTCATAAGTTTACATAAACTTAAAGCCATTTTTCTCTCGTTGCCAACGAGAGATTTAGTGAAATAAATACCATCAATATTTAGACTAATATATTCATTTATTGTTAATTTATCAAAAACAAAATAGTTGAGGAAAATTCTAAATCCTAATTTTTTTAACTCAATAATGTTATTCATAATATTATAAGAATAATCTCTAATGCAAATAATTATTTTTTCATTATACAATTTATTTAAAATTAATTTATTTTCAATATTTAAAAGAGTGAAATTACTTAAATTAATCATGTAATTAATATCCCAATTTTTAATATTATTATATAAAGTCTCAAACATTAACATTTCAAAATTAACAGTAGTTTTTTCTTCAATATAATCAAAAGGATTATCCAAATAAGTTAAACCTAAGATATTAGGTCTTACCTCATATATCAATTCATTACTTTTTAATTTGATAAAAAGTAACTCTAATGTATTTCTATCAATAGCTTTTTCAATAATTTTTTTAATAACAACACTATTTTTATAATCTTTTGCGATCGTTGAATCAAAACTAATAATTTTTTGATTAATATTAGTGATATTATTTAACAAATCAACAGCATTATCGATGTTATTGTCATCTTTAGGATAACGAAGGTAAGTAAATTGTGGTAGTAATTCAACTACTCTTTCTTTATATTTAATTCCTTCTTGAATTAATACAATCAATTCTCTTAAAATTTTTTCTAAAGATCTTTGATCTGTATTTGAACTAAAAATCATAAAATCGAAGTTATCCAGTAAATATACATTGTTATGTTCATAGTTTTCTAACAATTTATAAATATATTCAATAATGTAATTTTGTAAATCAATTTGATAATCATAATTGCGCAAATTTGTAATTCTTAATTTTATTAAAGCAAACTTATACTCTATATTAAATAATTTCTCTTTTTCAAAACTAATTCTATTTAAATAATCAGTATGATTAAAAATACCATCTTTAAAGCTTTTTAAAGTTTCAAAAGAATGTTCTTTTAAAGTAGTAACAGTGCCAACATATAAAATTAACTCATTATTATTATTAAAATAAGGTCTACCAATTTCTTTCAATAAATAAGATTTTTCATCTAAATTTAATTTATATACTATTTCATATGACTGTTCTTCTTTTATTGAAGAAAGCTTCTTATTATATTCATTCTTATAAGAAGAATCTATTAATTCTCGATATTGTTCTAAATTGTAATATTTACTATGGACATTTAAAAATTTTTGCATTTTTTCATCAAGTAATAATTGCTCTTTATTAGGTGAATAATAGAAAATCCCTTCTTGTAAACCTTCAATTGCTAAATTCAACAAATTAGAATGATAATTCATATTTTCTTTAAAAAACAAAGAAATTAAATTTGAAGAAATTAAATTACTTGCAATTTTTAAAATCATTATATTTTCATTTTCTAATAAGCTTTCAGTTTTTGATGCAATAATCAAAACACCAAACATATCATTTAAATAATTTAAAGGTATTGCATTTAGCGATAAAAACCCACTATCGAAATAGTTTTTTCCTTTTATTATTGGTTCATAATGGCTCATTTCGTCTTGTGATAAAATTATTTCTGTATTTTGGGCAATTAATTTTTCTACCACTGTATCATTTAAATCACTAAATGATAATTTTCGTTCATATAATCTATTTTTCTTAAAATTGTAAGTTAATATTTCATTATCATTTTTAAAAAAGTCAGGTAATGAATCCATGCTTCCTTTATTTAAAACAACAATTAAAGAACTATCAAATTCAATAATTTCACTTAAATTATTAAAAAATGAAATCAAATTATCTCTTAATAAATTGCTGTTTAAAAATGTTTCACTTAATAAAATTGTTTTTTCTATTTTAGTTAATGATTTATTATTTTTTTCACTTGCTTCTAAAAATTTTTCATCTTCGTTAATTTGATTAAATAAATTATCGTTTTCTTCTGTAATTATTTGATTTAAAGCATCAATTTGATTAATTAGTAAAAGATATTCATTTTTTTTAGAATTATTAAGTAAAATTAACGTTCTTAATTTATTAGTATAAAAAACTTTTAAATTTATTTTATCTGTCGATTTCAAATAACTATTCTCAAATTGACTAATAAATTTTTTTGCTGTAGATACATCATCAACATCTAATAGTAATGATAAATATTCATTGCCTATTCCTAGTTGGTTATCACTTAATGAGGTTAGTCCATAAAAAATTTCAGCAAATTGTTTTTTTGCCATTTTATAGTTTTCTTCTAAAACATATAATTTAGCATTCAAATAGTTAATATATTTTTCACCTTCAATATCATTTAATTCATCAACTAAATTTAAACATCTACTAATTGTTTCTTTTGCCAACTCAACATCTTTTTGATCAATATAAATCTTTGCAAGATTTGAAAGAACTAAAGATTTGAGCTCTTTGGTAGGATTATTTAATAATATAGCTTTTAAATTAATTAATGATTTCTCAGGTTGATTCATTTCTGCAAAAATGTAAGACATTTCTAAATACCATCTGTTTACTACTTCATTATCGTTTTCATCAATATAATTTCTTTTTATTAAAGCAAACCTGTAAGCTGACTTATAGTTTTGCTTATTAATACAAACATAAATCATCTGTTCTAAAAAACTGACATATAAATCTGGAAATTTTTTTATTTCAAAATTATTGATAATTTTATTAATTAAATCAAATGCTCTATTTAAATCATTGTTAGAAAGGAAAAGATCAACAATTTCTAAAGTTACAAGATAACTATATCTTGTTTCTTTAGCTTTTTTAGCATCAATGACTAAAGCTTCTAATTCATTAAGATTATCTATTGTTAATTCTTTATCTAATAATTCTTGATACCTATCTGTAATTGTCATAACTTAACCTCCAACTGTAATTACATTATACCAAAATAACATTAAATTGTTAATAAAGTATTTTAATGATAAGAATATTATATTCAATAAATTAAATTTAACTTAATATTTATAAAAAAAAGATTGAAATTCAATCTTTTTTAAAACTCTAGAGAAATTGTAACAGGACCACAGTTTGTTAATGAAATATTCATTTCTTCGCCAAACAATCCTGTCTCAACTAAAATATTATATTTTTCTAACTCTTTATTAAATAAATCATACATTTCATTTGCTTTTTTAGGTTCCATTGCATCTATAAATGACGGCCTATTACCTTTTAATGTGTTAGCATAAAGAGTAAATTGAGAAATAGAAAGTATCTTTCCACCTATATCTTGAAGACTTTTATTCATTTTACCATCATTATCATTAAATATACGTAAATTTACAATTTTTTTTGCCATTTTTTTAATTTCTATCAATGTATCAGTTTCACTAAAACCAACAAAAACTAATAATCCACCTTTGATTTCTCCAATTATTTTATTATTAACTTCGCATTTTGCATTATTTACTCTTTGAATCAAGACTCTCATTATTTTATATTCCTTTTAATTTCGTAAATATCAGATATTTTTTGCAAATTTGCAATTACTTTATTAAGAGCATCAACATTTGGGGTAGTTAATTTTATAGATGTTAAAATGTCAGATCCTTTATTTTTACTTGTTGATTTAATTGTTTTTATATAAATAGAGCTAGTAATATTAATAGTATTAATAATATCCCCAATAATATTATTTCTGTTATAAGAATAAATAGTTAAATTAGAATCATATTGTCTTGGTTCAGCTTCATCATCCCAAAAAACATCAATTAATCTTTCATTTGAATCAAAATTAGTATTATGACATTCCATTCTATGACAAACGATTCCACTATTTTTTGTTACATAACCTACTATAATATCGCCATAAACTGGCAAGCAACAACTTGCAAGTTTAATTTTTGCTTTATCAAGACCTTCAACAATAATTCCTAAACTGTTAGATACTTTTGAAGTTTTTCTTGAATTCTTAAGATTATATGATTCAATTAGTAATTCATCAGTATACTTATCTTTAATACCTAAAATTGTATTTATTGCTCCCTTTGGGGATAATTTTTCTTTTCCAATTTCATGGTAAAAATCATCTAAATTACTAACATTATATTTGCTGAAAAATTGATTTACTATTTTATCATCAATTTTAGAAATTGAAAATTTTTCTTCTTTAGCAACTTTTTCAAAAATGTCTTTTCCTGAGGCAATAAATGCTTCTCTTCTTTGTTTGTTTAATATTGAGCTAATTTTATGTTTAGCATGCGATGTTTTTACAACTTTCAACCAAGATTTACTAGGACCATTAAAACTTTTATTTGTTTTTATTTCAACAATATCACCAGTTTTTAATTTATATGTTAAAGGAACAATTTTCCCATTAACAATAGCACCTACAGTTTTATTACCAACTTCAGTGTGAATTCTATAAGCAAAATCAAGTGGTGTTGCACCTTGAGGAAAATCAAGAGCATCTCCTTTTGGAGTAAACACATATACATTAGCACTAAAAATATCTTCTTTTATATCTTCCAAAGGGTCAAAATCTTCAGATTCACTAATCTCTGCATAAGCTAATAATTCTTTATACCATTTTAATTTACTACTAACTTCTAATTGTTCTTTTTCTGGAGAATAGTTTTTATTATCTTCTTTATATGCCCAATGAGCCGCCACACCAAATTCAGCAATTTGGTCCATTTCATAAGTTCTAATTTGAATTTCATAAATCTTACCCTTTATTCCAACAATCGTAGTATGTAATGATTGATAAAGATTCGGTTTTGGAGTAGCTATATAATCTTTAAATCTTTTAGGAATTGGACTCCATTCTCCATGGACAAGACCAAGAACGTGATAACAAGATTCAACGGAAGGGACTAAAACCCTTAAAGCCATTAAATCGTAAATCTCAGTAAGATCTAATTGTTTTTGTTTCATTTTTTTACAAACACTGTAAATATTTTTAATTCTTCCTTTGATTTGATAACCTTGTATAGAATTTTTATCTAAAAGCGTGGTTATTAAATCACTCATTTTATTAATATCATCTTCTCTTACAGATCTTTGTTCTTTAATTTTATTTGAAATAGTACTATAAGTGTCTGGATCTAAATATTTTAAACTATTGTCCTCTAATTCTGCTTTAATCCTATACATACCAATTCTATGAGCAAGTGGTGCATATAAATCTAATGTTTCTCTGGCAATTTTTTGTTGTTTATCAGCAGGCTGATATTCTAAAGTGCGCATATTATGAACTCTATCAACTAGTTTAACTAAAATAACACGAATATCTTTAGCCATTGCTAATAATATTTTTTGATGAGACTTTGCTAATGCTTTTTCTAAAGTCATATATTTTAACCTAGAAATCTTTGTAACTCCTTCAACAATACTAACTACATCAGTTCCAAAAGCTTTTTCTAGACTTTCTTTAGTCTCATCAGTATCTTCTAAAACATCATGTAATAAACCTGCAGCAATTGTTTGTGGAGAAGCTTGAAATTCTGCCAACATATATGCAACTTCTATTGGATGTTGAATATATGGATCCATAGACTTACGAAATTGTCCTTCGTGCTTTTCTTTAGCTAGCGAGTAAGCTTTTTTTATTAAGTTAATGTTGTTTTCATTTTTTAAATAAACTTTTGCTCTTAAAATTACATCTTCAATTGTATGTTTGTATTCCATAATTCAACCTCCTTCCTTTATATAATAGTTAAACCTAAATTCTAATATTTAACTAATGACTTAATATCATAACCCTTTAATAAATCTCTTCCCTTTAAATCACATAATTCTATTAAAAAACCTAAACCAACAACAATCCCTCCAAGTTTTTCAACAAGTTCTATTGTGGCCTTAATTGTTCCGCCTGTTGCCAATAAATCATCAATTATTAAAACTCTTTGTCCTTTTTTTATACTATCACTATGAATACATAATGTATTGTGACCATATTCTAAGTCATAAGATATACTTATATTTTCTCTTGGTAACTTATCTGGTTTTCTTATTGGAATAAAACCTATCTGTAGATCAAAAGCAATTGGACACCCAAAAATAAAGCCTCTTGATTCAGGGCCAACAACTACATCTGCTTTTAATTTTCTACCATAATTACTTAATTCCTCACAACTTGCTCTAAATGCATCTTTATCTGCCATTAGTGGTGTAATATCTCTAAACAAAATACCTTCAATTGGAAAATCTTTTACACTTGCAATATATTTCTTATAATCCATTGCTTTTCACTCCTTCAATATAACTCATATTTATAACTTGAGAATATTCTTTATTATATCAAAAATTTATACTTTTGTTAAGTAAATTAGAAATTGTTAATTAATTATTAATTATAATATTTCTATTTCTCAAAATTTATTTAAAAAATTGATAATTATCATTTTAATTAAATAGTGTTTATTTACTTAATTTTATTTTTATGCTAAACTAAATAGATAGAGAGGTGGTAATAAAATGAGGCCATTAGCTTATTCATTAAGACCAACTAAATTAAGTGATATAATTGGACAAAATCATCTTATAGGTGCTAAAGGGCCAATTGCTAGAATGATTAAAAACAAGAAATTATCATCTCTTATTTTATATGGTGATCCGGGAATAGGAAAAACCACTCTTGCTTTAGTTATTGCCAATGAACTAGAAGCAAACTATTCTTTATTTAGTTCAGCAACTGACAATAAAGCTTTATTAAAAGAAATTATTGAAAATGCTCCAGAAAATAAACAAAGTATTTTAATTGTTGATGAAATTCATCGAATGAAAAAAGATATTCAAGATTATCTTCTTCCGTTTGTTGAAAACGGAACAATAACAATAATTGGTCTAACAACTATTAACCCTTATCACTCAGTAAACCCAGCTATAAGATCCAGGACGGTAATTTATAAATTAAATCCCTTAAACAATGAAAATATGCTTAAAATATTAGATAATTCACTTAAGAAATTAGAAATTTATGAAAATATTAATGAAGATGTTAAAGAATATTTAATTTCTATTTCTAATGGAGATGTTAGAAATTTATTAAATTCATTAGAATTAGTAAATAATCTTTTAGAAAAAGATAATATTAATCTAGATGAAGTAAAAAGAATTATAATGAAAGCATCTGCTTCTCTAGATAAAAATGGTGACAATTATTATGATACATTAAGTGGTTTACAAAAATCAATTCGAGGTAGTGACGTTGATGCTAGCCTTCACTATTTAGCTAGGCTGTTATTCTCAGAAGATTTAATTCCTTTAATTAGAAGATTATATGCAATTTTTTATGAAGATATTGGTCTTGCAAATCCATCACTTGGCCCAAGATTAAGAGCAGCTTGTGAGGCATCATTAGAGCTCGGTATGCCTGAAGCTAGATTACCTTTAGGAGAGATTGTAATCGAAATGGCTTTATCACCAAAATCAAATTCAGCATTAATTGCAATTGATAAAGCTTTAAAAGACATTGAAGATGGAAAAGGTGGTAATCTTCCCCTACACTTAAAAAATACTTATTCTTTTGATCCAAATCAAAAGAAATATTTATATCCACATGATTATCCAGGTAATTGGGTTTTGCAACAATACCTACCAGATTCCATTAAAAACAGTAAATATTACGAACCTCAAGAAACTAGCAAATATGAAAAAGCACTTAAAGAAAGATTTGATGCTATTAATAAAGCAAAAAGCAAATAATATTCTTTTTTATTCACTAAGTATTAATTCTTGCTATTTAATTTAAATTATAGTATAATATAACAAGCAAGTTATGAGGAGGTTTACAAAATGCGTGTAACTTTTTTAATGAGATGTACAGTTTGCGGAGAAGAAAACTATTTAACTGAAAAGAATAAAAAGAATACTCCTGACCGTATAGAAGTTAATAAATTCTGTCCAAAGTGTCGAAAACAAACTTTACATAAGGAAAAAACTAAAAAGTAATAGTTAAAAAAGATATTTTTAAATATCTTTTTTTATTGCTTTATTATTATCAATTGCATTTTAAGATGTTATATGATAATATAAAAAGGAAATAATTATTAAACTAAGGAGAATAAAATGCAAGATAATAAAGATTTATATTTTATAAATGATGTAAGTTTTGAACAAGTAAAAACACCTAAACTAACTAAACCCGAGAAGAAAAAAATTAAAGTTATTAGAGATTTACTTGCGGGTAAATTTAATGGACCAAAGGCTGCAAAAAAATTAAAAATTACTAACAGACAAGTAAGAAATTTAAAAAGACAAGTTATTGATAACGGTGATTATGGTGTAATACATAAAAATCATTTTAATAAACCAGCAAATACTTATGATGAAGATATTAGAACTCAATTAGCTTATCTTTATAAAAATGAATATAAAGGGACTAATTTTACTGAATTTGCAAGAATTATGAAAAAAGAATATGGTTATCAATTATCTAGAAGTACTATATATAATATTTTAAGAGAAAAAAGAATAAGATCTCCACAACGCAAGAAAAGAAATAGAAAAAAGAAATCAAAAATATGAAAAAAACAAAAGAAATAAAAGTTGGAAATATAATTATTGGTGGAGGAAACAAAATAATTATTCAAAGTATGACCAACACAAAAACAAAAAATATTTTAGACACAGTTAAACAAATTAATAACCTAGAAAAATCAGGATGTGAATTAGTTAGAGTTGCTGTTCTAGATGAAACTGATGCTTATGCTTTAAAAGAAATCAAAAAACAAATCAATATTCCTTTAGTAGCTGATATTCACTTTGATTATAAACTAGCATTAATTGCTATTGATATGGGAATAGACAAATTAAGAATTAATCCTGGAAATATTGGCTCTATTGATAAAATAAAAATGGTTGTTGAAAAATGCAAAGAAAAAAATATACCTATTAGAATTGGTGTAAATTCTGGTTCATTAGAAAAAGAGATTAAAGAGACTTATGGTTCTTCTGCTGTTGCATTAGTTAAAAGTGCTGAGCGCCATGTTAAAATTTTAGAAGATTTAAATTTTAAAGAAATAATTATATCTTTAAAAGCTTCAAATGTAAAAACTACCGTAGAAGCTTATAGGCTTGCTAGTAAAACTTTTTCTTATCCACTACATCTTGGTGTAACAGAAGCTGGAACTATAACAATAGGTACAATTAAATCTTCAGTTGCTTTAGGAATTTTGTTAAACGAAGGAATTGGAGATACCATTCGTGTATCCTTAAGCAGTGATCCAATTGATGAAATTAGAGTTGCTAAAGAAATTTTAGCATCACTAAATTTATATCAAAAACCTGACTTAATTAGTTGTCCAACATGTGGTAGAACTCAGTATAATATGATACCAATTGTTAACGAAATTGAAAAATTTCTGGATACTTTAGGAAATGTATCAATTAAAGTAGCAATTATGGGTTGTGCCGTTAATGGTCCTGGGGAAGCAATGGATGCTGACTTAGGAATAGCTGGCGGTGTAAACTCTGCCCTTCTATTTAAAAAAGGAGTTATTATTAAAAAAATACCTCAAGAAGACATTATTGAAGAATTAAAAAAAGAAATATTATTAATGATTAAATAAAAGGTTGGCATAATGCCAACCTTTTTAATTACTTATAAATTGTTATAAAACTAGATAATAACAATTTTATTTTTTAAATCTATATCAAATGTATTGTTTTTAATCATATTAATTTCATGTTTATAAGGTGCAAAACTTTTATCTTCAAACTTTACAAATGGAGTTTCTAATATTTTAGGTATATCAAAAAATCTTTCATCATAACAAAACTTTGCTAAAGTATCAAAACCAATTTCACCAAAACCAATATTTTCATGTCTATCTTTATTAGCACCCATTATATTTTTTGAGTCATTAATATGAAAAACTTTAATTTTATTCAATCCTACAATTTTATCAAACTCATTTAGTACTTTTTCATAATTATTAACAATATCGTAACCTGCATCATGAACATGACAAGTGTCAAAACAAACTACAAGACGATTACTTTTAATTTCGCTAATTAAATAATTAAGATGCTCAAAACGACTACAAAGTTCACTACCTTTACCAGACATTGTCTCTAAAGCAATTTTTACATCAAACTCTTTTGTGTTATCTAATATCTTAATTAAGGCGTGTTTTATCTGTTTTAATCCATCTTCTATACTTAAATCAAGATGATTACCAGGGTGTAATACAATGTACTCAGCTCCAATTTTGCCAGTTCTTTTAATTTCTTCTGTAATAAAGTCAATAGCAAATTGATGTTTTATTGAATCAGAATTTGCTAAATTTACAATGTATGGTGCATGAATAATAACATCACTTTTAGCAATATTATTTAATTTCAATAATTTATGAAATTCATCAATATTCATTTTATCAATATCTTTTCGATATGAATTTTGTGGTGCTCCTAAATATACCATAAAACAATTAGCATCATAAGATAAAGCCTCTAAAATAGAACCTTTTAACATCAAATCACCTTTATTTGAAACATGACAACCTATTTTCATTTATCTTTTTTTGCTCTTTTCTTATAAATTTCTTCAATTCTAGCTCTTCTTATTTTTCTTGCTTCTTTATCAATTTTTTCTTTTCTTTTCTTTTTATAACCTGGTTTAACTTTTTTAGAAACGGGATATTTTATATGTAAAAGATCTTCTTCTTTTGCAATTTTATTAACTCTTTTTTTATATTTTGTCTTTGCTGAAATAATAACACCTTTTTTTATATCAAAAAATGAAATCTCTAATCCTTTACTTCGCAATTTTTTTATATAACTATCATCATCAAATTCATACAAAGTATATGCAATGCCAGTAGAATCATATCTTGCAGTTCTACCAGTTCTATGAATATAAAAATCTATTTCTTCAGGTAATTCATAATTAATAACATGACTTACTCCAGTAATATCAATACCTCTTGCAGCAATGTCACTTGCAACAACATATTGATAATCACCATTTTTAATTCTTCTTAATACTTGTTTTCTCTCACGAGCTTCTAAGTCCCCTGTAAGCATAATAACCTTAACACCATTTTCACCTAAAAAATTATTTAAGGCTTTTACTCTATCAACTGTATTAGCAAAAATTAAAACTAAATATGGGCTAAATGTGCTAAGAAGATCAAGTAATACTTTATTTTTATCTTTGTTTTTTACTGCAATGAATTTATGTTCTATTGATGATTTACTTATTTTTTTTGAAGTTAAATCAATAACTACTGATTTCTCTAAGTATTTATTAATAAATTTAACTAAACTTTGAGAAATAGTTGCACTAAATATAAGAGTTTGTACATCTTTAGAAAATAACGAAAACACATTATCTATTTCAATTAATTCATCCTGTTCAAAAACCATGTCAGCTTCGTCAATTACAAGTATTCTGGATGTATATATTTTTAATAAATTATTATCTTTTGCAAGATCTTTTATTTTACCTACAGTACCGATAACAATTTGTGGTTGTCCTTTTTCTAATCTAATTATTTCATTTTCACGATCACTTCCACCTACATACAATCGAACATCAATAAATTCATTTGAAAATTTTGAAAGTTTAATAATCTCTTCATAAATTTGAAATCCAAGTTCTCTTGTTGGAGTAATTATTACTGATTGAACTTCTTTTAAATTAAAATTTAAATTTTCTAAAATAGGTATTAAAAAAGCATGAGTTTTACCCGTACCTGTTTGGCTTGTTCCAATAATTTGTTCTCCTTTTAAAGCAAGTGGAATTACTTTTTCTTGCATTGGAGTAAGTTCAAAAAAGCCAATTTCTTTTAAACCTAATTTTATAAATTCCTTTAATTTTAAATCAATAAATTTCATATATTTCTCCTTTGGATATTGGATATCCTACTTCTACTATTCTTAATTTTACTAAATCATTTTCTTTTGCAATTTTTGATTTAAACTCAATTTGTAAATAATTTCTAGAATGTCCATAAGCTATACCATTTATGTTTTTTTCTACAATTACTTCAACAGTTTCATTTAAAAATTTATTCCTGTAATCTATCGCCATAATTTCATTCAATGTTTGCAATTGTTTTTTTCTAAAATCTTTTATAGAATTGGAAACAATTTTATCCATTTTGTATGCTTTAGTATTTGGTCTTCTAGAATATGGAAAAACATGCATTTCTCCAAAACCTATATTTTTTATAAATTCATATTCTTCTTTAAAATCATCTTCAGTTTCTCCATTAAAACCAACCATTATATCTGTAGTAATATTACAAAGAGGAAAAAGATTTCTAATTTTATTAATTTTCTCTAAAAAATATTGAGTATTATACTTTCTGTTCATTTTTTCTAATATTTTATTTGCACCACTTTGTAGTGGAATATGAAAATGCTCACAAAATAACTGCTTATTTTCATTAAGAACATTCATTAATTTGTCAGTAATTTCTGTTACTTCAATAGATGAAATTCTAATTCTCCCTAATGGAGGAATAATAGTACTCAAATCTTCTAATAAATTTGCAAAACTATAATTAACTAAATCTTTTCCATAATTTCCAGTATTAATACCAGTTAAAACTATTTCTTTAATACCAGTTGCAAATAAGATTTTAATTTCATTAATTACATCATCTTTTTTTCTACTTCTGGATTTCCCTCTTGCATAAGGAATTCTACAATAACTACAAAAATTGTCACAACCATCTTGAATTTTTACAAAACCTCTTGTTTTATTCTCAAAACGATTTACTTTTAATTCTTCATATTCTTTAATATCTTGATATTTATCAATAATTTGAATTTTTTTCTTTTTCTCAAAAAAATCCATTACATAAGAATACAATAAATGTCTTCTAGAAGTACCAATTAAAATATCAACACCATCTATTTTTTCAACATCTTCACTATTTAATTCAGCAAAACACCCCATAACAGCGACAACACCGTCAATATTATTTTTAATTGCTTTTCTTATCATTTGTCTGCTTTTTTGATCAGAATGAGCTGTAACTGTACAAGTATTTATTATATAAACATCACAAATATCATTAAAATCTGCAAGTTCAAAACCATTATCTAAAAACTGATTAATTACTGCCTCTGCTTCATACATATTTACTTTACAACCTAAAGAATAATAACTAACTTTCATTTTCTAACTCCGTTTCATAACTTATTGCAGCCATGATATATAATGGAGCAGTTTCTACTCTTAAAATCCTTGGCCCTAAACCAATTAATTTAAATTGGTTATTTATTAAAATTTCAATTTCCTGTTCGCTAAATCCGCCTTCAGGACCAACTAAAACTAAAATATTTTTATCTTTATACTTTTTTATTAACTTTTTCAAAGAAAAATTGTTTTCTCTTCCTGCTTCTTCATAAGCAACTAAACAAAGATCATAATTTTTTGAAAACTTAATAAAATTGCTAAAGTTTAAATTAGGATAAACTTCCATTAGTTTATTACGGTGACTTTGTTCACAAGCTTCTTTAGCAATAGTTTTCATACGATTTAATTTTTTATCATCATTATTTGGTTTAATTAAAGATCTTGAAAGTTTTACACTAACAAATCCGCTTGCTCCAAGTTCGGCTATTCTTCTCAAAACTTCTTCAGTTTTCTCTCTTCTAACCATTCCAAGAGCAATCGTAACTTTAGTACTTAATTCAACATCAGTTTCTACTGACGTCATTATATTAATTTCTACATAATGATTGAAAAATTTACTTATTTTACATAGAAAGACATCACCATTTTCATTAACAATTTGTAATTCTTGATTTTCTTTCATTCTCATTACATTTTTGATATGATGAAAATCTTGGTCAGTTATTCTAACAAGACCAAGATCTTTATTTATACTATTATTATTTACAAAGTATCGTTGCATAAAAAATCACCTATTATTATTATAACATATTTTTGTTATTATTTTTAAAAAATACTTTAAAAAAACGGCTGATAAGCCGCTTTTTATTTCTTGGAAAAAAACTTTTTAATTTTATCAAAGACAGAATCTGTTGCTTCAGCAGTTTTTGATAATTGCTTGAAAATTTCTTTTTGTTCATTAGTTAATTTTGTTGGAGTTATTATATTACATATAATATATTGATGTCCTAATCTTCCGCTACGACTATTTTTAATACCTTTATTTGCAAGTCTAAACTTAGTACCAGTTTGTGTTCCAGATGGAACTTTAAAAATAACATCACCATAAATAGTAGGAACTTCAATATCAGCACCTAATGCAGCTTGTGAAAAAGTAATCGGCATTTCCATTATAATATCTAAACCATCTCTAATAAATATTTCATGAGGTTTAACTTTTACATAAATATATAAATCTCCATTAATACCGCCATTATAACCTGCCTCGCCATAACCACTTAATCTTAAACCTTGGCCTTCTTCAATACCAGAAGGAATTTTGACATTTATTTTAGAAGTTTTTCTTACTCTGCCTTCTCCACCACAAGTTTTACATTTATTTTTAATAATTTTTCCTGTTCCTTGACAGTTTGGACAAGTAGTTTGAGTCTGAAAAGCTCCAAATAATGTAGATTGAGTAGTAGTTATTTTCCCAGTTCCATGACATCTTGGACATGCCTGAATATCAGCTTTAGATTCAGCTCCTAATCCATTACATGTTTCACAAGTATCATACTTTGTAACATTTACAGCTTTTTCTGTTCCAAAAGCTGCTTCTTCAAAAGATATAGTAATTGTTGTTCTTAAATCAGCACCAGCTCTTGCTGAAGATGCTGATCTGCTTCTTTGTCCACCAAAATTTCCAAACATTTGATTAATAATATCATCAAAGCTTCCAAATCCACCAAAACCAGCTCCTCCACCTAAATTAGGTGCTTCATGGCCAAATTGATCATATTGAGCTCTTTTATTAACATCACTTATGACTTCATAAGCTTCTTGTATTTCTTTAAATTTTTCAGTTGCATTTGGGTCTTTACTTACATCAGGATGATATTTTTTTGCTAAAGAACGATAAGCTTTTTTTATCTCATCTTCAGTAGCAGTTTTAGAAATTCCAAGAACCTCATAATAATCTCTTTTAGCCATTATTACCACACTTTCCTAATTTATAATTATTTATCTGTATAATCAGCATCAACTACATCATCAGGGTTAACGCTATTTGATTGATTTTCAGTAGTTTCTGAATTTTTTCCTTGAGTTTTTTGATATGCTTTTACAGCTATCGATTGACTTGCTTTAACAAGTTCCTCTTTTTTAGCTTTAATATCCTCAATATCATTACCTTTTAATGCATCTTCTAGATGATTAATTTTCTCATTAATATCTGTTTTTTCAGAATCAGTAACTTCATCACCTAAATCTTCCATAGATTTTTTTGCAGTAAAGATAATATTTTCAGATTCATTTCTTAAATCAATTTCTTGTTTTTTTGCTTCATCTTTTGATGCATTTTCTTCTGCTTCCTTAATCATTTTATCAATTTCTTCTTTTGAAAGAGATGAACTATTTTGAATAACAATACTTTGACTTTTTTGAGTTCCTAAATCTTTTGCGCTAACACTAACAATTCCATTTGCATCAATATCAAAAGACACTTCAATTTGAGGTACTCCACGTGGTGCAAGCGGAATATTAGTTAACTGAAAACGCCCTAATGTTTTATTATCTGCAGCCATTGATCTTTCACCTTGTAAAACATGGATATCAACAGCTGGTTGATTATCAGCAGCAGTTGAAAAAACTTGTGACTTTGAAGTTGGAATTGTTGTATTTCTTTCAATTAACTTAGTAAATACTCCACCCAAAGTTTCTATTCCAAGTGAAAGAGGAGTAACATCTAGCAATAATACATCTTTAACATCACCACTTAAAACACCAGCTTGAATAGCTGCTCCCATGGCCACAACTTCATCAGGGTTAACACTCTTATTTGGGTCTTTTCCTAATTCTCTTTTTACTATTTCTTGAACTGCTGGAATACGAGTTGAACCACCAACAAGTAATACTTGATTTATGTCTTTAGCTGTCATTTTAGCATCTTTAATTGCTTGACGAACTGGTCCTACAGTCATTTCAACTAAATCTTTAGTCATCTCATCAAATTTCGCTCTAGTCAAATTCAAAGTTAAGTGAAGTGGTCCATCACTTGAAACTGAAATAAATGGTAAGCTAATTTCTGTTTGAGCAATACCACTTAAATCCATTTTTGCTTTTTCAGCAGCTTCTTTTAAGCGTTGAATTGCCATTTTATCTTTACTTAAATCAACAGAATATTGTTTCTTAAATTCAGTTACCATCCAATCAACAACTCTTTGATCAAAATCATCTCCACCAAGTTTATTATTTCCTGCAGTAGATATTACTTCAAAAGTACCATCAGCTAAAGATAAGATTGAAACATCAAATGTTCCACCACCCAAGTCATAAACAAGAACTGTTTGTTCTTTTTCAGTCTTATCGATTCCATATGATAAAGCAGCAGCTGTAGGCTCATTTATTATTCTCTTAACATTTAAACCAGCAATTTTACCTGCATCTTTTGTTGCTTGACGTTGTGCATCACTAAAATAAGCAGGCACTGTAATAACTGCATCAGTTACTTTTTCTCCTAAAAAAGCTTCAGCTGTTGCTTTTAAATTTTGTAAAATCATTGCTGAAATCTCTTGAGGAGTATATTTTTTATTATTAACTTCAATAACTTTATTTGTTCCCATTATTCTTTTTACAGAAGAAACTGTATCAGGATTAGTTACAACTTGTCTTTTAGCAACACTTCCTACTTGAATCTCTCCATTTTTAAACGCTACAACTGAAGGGGTAGTTCTATTACCCTCAGCATTTGTTATAACTTTTGCTTCTTTTCCGTCCATAACTGCAACACATGAATTTGTAGTTCCTAAATCAATTCCAATTATTTTTCCCATTTTAAATTTCCTCGCTTTCATTCTTTTTCTTCTTTTTTGAATCTTTTATTTTATTTTCTTCTAATTTATTTACTATAACTATTGAAGGTCTTAAAACCCGATCTTTAAATAAATATCCTGTTTGTGTTTCTTCAAGGATTATTCCATCATCTTTATTTTTATCATATTTTGTATCCATTGCATGATGCAATTTTGGATCAAATTGTTTGCCAATTACTTCTATCTTTTTAACACCTTCATTTTTTAATAATTCTTGTAAATTATTATTAATCATTTTAAAACCGATAAGATAATTATTAATTTTTTGATCATCAGTTTTAACATTTACGGCCTTATCGAATATATCAATTATATTAACAAGTTGTTCTAAAACGCTTTGTGCAGCATACTTTCTATCTCTAAGCTTTTCTTCATCAATTCTTTTTTTATAATTTTCTGAATCAGCTAAAGTTCTTAAATATAAATTATTAAGTCTTTTTATTTCTTTACGTAATAATTCTAACTCATCTTCTTGTTTTTCATTTTCTAATACTATATTTTCCGTTTCTTCAATTTTATCTTGGTTTTCCATCATTTCTTCTTTTTCTTCTTCACGATATCTGTTCTTCATTTCTAATCTCCTATTTAATTTTTGCTATATTTTTTGCGATATATTCTAATAATGGAATAACTTTATGATATTCCATTCTTGTGGGACCTAAAATAGCAATAGCTCCTCTTTCACCATCATTCATTTCATACGGTACAGAAATGATAGTGCAATTTTGCATCGCCTTAACTCTATTATCATGACCAATAGAAATAGAAATTCCATTATCATTAACAAATAAATCTTTTAATATTTCTCCACTTTCAAGTGCGTCTATTAAAGATTTAGCTTTTTCGATATCTCTAAATTCTGGCTGATTTAAAATATTAGTTTTACCTTCCATAAAATAGCGATCCTGTGCCATATTCGTAAATACTCTTACAAAGCCACTTAATAAATCGTCATAGAAATCAAAATACTCTCTAACCTTTTCTTCAGTAAATTTTTCTTTTAGAACTTCATCAATTTTAGAAATTGGCACATTATGTAAAGCATTGTCTAAAAAGTATATAACTTTTTCAATTTCTGAAAACCTAATATCTTGAGGCAAAGAAATAATTCTACTTTCTACATAACCTTGGTCAGTAATCATTAAAATTACTGCATTTTTTGGTGATACTTGATATATTTGTAATTTTTTAATTACTGCATTATATCCTTGACTTCCTAAAACAAAAGCAGCATAATCTGTAAGATTCGTAAGAATTGCAACAGATTCTTTTACCGCTTTTTCTCGAGTTATAAATTCTTGTTGAAATATTTCATCAAGCAATGGAAACGATTCAATAGATTTACTATTTTCTTCAAGAATAATTTTAACATATTCTCTATATCCACTTTCCGATGGAATTCTACCACTTGAAAAATGTGTCTTTGTAATTAATCCTAAATTTTCTAATTCTACCATATCATTTCTTATAGTAGCAGATGAAAAATTTAAACGAAATTCTGGTCTATTTACTAGAGTTTTAGATCCTACAGGTTCAGCAGTTTGAACATATTCTTCAACAATTGCTTTTAAAACGAAACTTAATCTGCCTTCTAACACAATGACCTCCTTTCGATAGCACTCTTTATCTTTATTTGCTATAAATAGTATACTATAAACGATTGGCACTGTCAACTGTTATGTGCTAAAATATCAAATAAAAAAACCTTTTCATAAAGGTTTTTTATTATTTATAATTATTTTAATTTAGCAATTATATTATTTGCAGCTTTTTGTCCTGCTCCCATTGCAAGAATAACAGTAGCAGCCCCAGTAACAGCATCTCCACCTGCATAAATCATTTTTTTTGTAGTTTGATTGTTTTCATCAACAACTATACAACCCCACTGATTAAATTTAATATCATTTTTTTCTTTTGCAAGTAAAGGATTAGGATAATTCCCTAACGCCATTATAACTGTATCTACATCAAACACATTATTACAATCATGTAATATTTCAAAACTTCTTCTGCCGCTTTCATCTTTTTCACCTAATTTTGTCTTTACACACTTAATTGCTTTTACTTCGTGAAATTCATTTCCAATTATTTCAATTGGACTATTTTGAAAGTTAAAAATAATACCTTCTTCTTTAGCATGCTTTACTTCTTCTAAACGCGCCGGCATTTCATCAAAACTTCTACGGTAAATTAAATGTACCTCTTTTGCATTTAATCTAATTGCTGACCTTGCAGCATCCATAGCAACATTTCCACCACCAACAACGGCAACTTTATTCAATTCCCTTAATGGAGTATCATAATCATCTTTATATGCTTTCATTAAATTAACTCTTGTTAAAAACTCATTTGCACTCATAACACCATTAAGCATTTCTCCTTTAATATTCATAAACCTTGGAAGACCTGCTCCTGTTCCCAAAAAAAGAGCATCATGTTTATCTTCTAGCTCACTCAAATAAACAGTTTTTCCAACAATTACATTATAATTAAATGAAACACCCATTTTTTCTAATTTTTCTACCAATGATATTATTAATGTTTTAGGTAATCTAAACTCAGGAATTCCGTAAGTTAACACCCCTCCAGCCATATGAAGAGCTTCATATATTTCTACTTTAAAACCATTTAAAGCAAGTTCATAAGCACAAGCTAATCCTGCAGGACCACTTCCAACAATACCAACAGAATAATTATTTTTACTAATATTTTTTTCATTAAACCATTTAGATTCATCAAAAACAAATCGTTCCAAATTTCCAATAGCAACCGGTTCTTGCTTCAAACCACGAACACATACTGCTTCACACTGTTTTTCTTGAGGGCAAACTCTCCCACAAATATCTCCAAATAATGATTTTTCTAAAATAGTTTTTTTAGCATCATCAATATTTCCTGAAGAAATTTCTTGAATGAATTTAGGTATATTTATTCCCACAGGACAACCAGCAATACATGGTTGATGTTTACAATTCAAACATCTAGATGCTTCAAATTTAGCTTCTTCTAAATTATAACCACATGTAACTTCAGAAAAAGTATTTTTTCTTTCTTCTAGAGAAATAGTTCTCATATTAACTCTTTTTGCCATTAGTTACCTTCTTTTAATAAGTTGCAAGAAGATTTTCTTTCTTCTTTTTGATAAGTTTTATTTCTTGCGATTGCATCATCAAAATTAACTAAATTCCCAGGGAAATCTGGTCCATCTACACAAGCAAATAACACTTTGTCTCCCACCTCAACTCTACAACCACCACACATACCTGTACCATCAATCATAATTGGATTCATAGAAACTATCGAAGGAATATTATGTTTTTCAGCAATTTTAACAACATTCTTCATCATTATTAATGGCCCCACTGCATAAATTAATGCGAAATTGTGTTTAGAAATAATTTCTTCTAATGCATTTGTAACAAAACCTAAATACCCATAACTTCCATCATCTGTACAAGTTATATGGGAATTACATATTTCTAAAAAATCATCTTCCAAAATAATTAAATCTTTATTTCTAAAACCAGAAATAGTCTGAATTATTGCATTATTATCACTAAACCCTTTAGCAACAGGATAACTAATAGCGCAACCAATGCCACCACCAACAATACACACTTCTTTACCTTCATACCCTTCAACTTCTGTAGAATTTCCAAGTGGACCAACTACATCCTTAATATAATCACCTTTATTTAAAAGCGATAAATCATATGTTGTTTTTCCAACAACAGCAAAAATAATTCTAACTGTATTTAAAGAATAATTAACCGAATTAATTGTCAATGGGATTCTCTCGCCTTTTTCATGAACTCTTAAAATAACAAATTGACCAGGTTTTGCTTTATTAACAATCAACTCATTATATATTTCATATAAATATGTCGAATTATTTAATTGTTTTTTTGTTATTATTTTATTTCTCATTTTTCACCTAAAATAATTATTATTTATTTTTTCATAATCCAAGTCAGTTTCTTCACCGTGTCCTGGATAGATTTTATAATTAATTTTCATAATTTTAAAATTTTTTATTGTTCTATTCATCATTAAATGATTACTAGTTGGCAAATCAACTCTACCAATGCTTTCCCTAAATAAAGAATCCCCAGAAAATAAATTATTTTCTATAATAAAGGATACGCTATCATTTGTATGGCCAGGAGTTGCAATTACTTTAATTGTTAAGTCATTAATTGTAAATACAAATGAATCATGAATTTTTATTACTTTTTCATTTGTTAAATCAACTGTTGTTTTATCACCAATAAATATAGAACAATTTTTATATGCATCATTTAGCTTTATAATTGTTTCTTTATGTAAATAAAAAGTTATACCTTTATTTAAAAAAGATTTAATTTTATAAAAATGATCAATGTGTCCATGAGTTAGTAAAACCGCATCAATTGAAAAATTATATTTTTTAACTAAAACATTATAATCAACACACGGATCAATTACTATAGATTTTTCATTATTCGTTATTATGTAACAATTTGTTTCTAGAAATTCAGAAACAACTTTTAAAATTTTCATATTATTTTATTCCTAACAGCATAGTTAGCACCATAAATTCCAGCTTCATTACCTAATTGAGCTAAAACAAAATCAGTATTTTCTATTGAATAAAAAGCATATGTATAAAATTTTTTTCTTAATTTTTCAATTAAAAATTCACCAGATTTACTAACACCACCACCTAAAACAAATGCTTCTGGATTAATCACACTAGCAACAATAGATAAACCTAATGAAAGTTTATGAACCATTTCATCAACAACTTCCAAAGCCACTTCATCTCCTGCTTTTGCTAGATCAAAAACTCTTTCACAAGTTATATCAATTTCGTTTAATTTAGTATTTCTACCAATTCTTAATTCATTTGCTGTAATAACAACACCAGTTGCACTTGAATATTGTTCTAAACAATCATACAAACCACATTTACATCTTCTAATATTACCTGTATTCACTTTTAAATGACCAATCTCACCAGCAGATCCACTAACACCTTCAACTAGTCTTCCATTAATAAAAACACCACCACCAACTCCTGTTCCCAAAGTAACAAACACAAAGTTTTTAAATTTTTTTCCTCCTCCATAAGCCATTTCCCCAACCGTAGCTGCATTGGCATCGTTTAAAACATAAATATCAATATTTTTAAAATGCATTCTAATTTCTGATTCTACATCAAAACGTTCCCAACCTAAATTTTCACTTCCCAAAATATGACCTTTTACTACAGGACCAGGAATTGCAAATCCTACACCTTCAAGTTGATCTAAACCAACAATTTTATCAATAGCTTTGAAAACATCCTGTAATATATTAGAACCTTTATTTTCCTTATTTGTTTTAATTATCATTTTTTTATTAAGTTGATCACCATAAAACTTTCCTATTTTGACATCAGTTCCACCAATATCTACACCAATAGTACACTTCATATTCAACCTCCATAACAAATTTATTATAACATAACCACTTATAATTTAAAAGAACTCTTAAAAAAAGAGTTCTTAAAATTATTTATTAATATTAATTTGTGGAAGTTCAGAAAATACTTCATCCAGACCGAAAACATTTCTTTCGGCTTCTAAAAAAACATTAACAATATAATCATATAAATCTATTAAAATCCAACTACTGCCGCCTTTTCCCTCAACACTTTTCACCTTAAAAAATCCGGTTTTTTCTTCTTTACGTAAATGATTTATTACAGATTGCATTTGTCTTGATGATTTTGCTGTAACAATAATTGCATAATCAAACAGAGGGTTTATAGTTTTTGTTTCATATATTTTAATATTTTCTACCTTGGTATCAGTAATAACTTCATATATTTTTCTTAATCCTTTCAAATTTATCTCCTTATAATTTATTTTTATAATACTCATACATCTTAATAGTATTAGGATGGATGCTATAATTTTTCTTTTTTAATAAATCAATTGTAAATTCAGAAATTTTTGCTCCTGCAAAAATATAATCTTTTAAAGCAATTTCCCTAAATTTTTTTGCTTCAAAAAAATCTCTTCCTTCTTCTACAAAATCACTAACATATATTAACATTGATAATGGACTTAAAGCTTCATTTCCTGTTGTATGATATTTAACAGCATCTAAAATATCCTCATCATATATATTTAATTCTTTTCTTATAATAATTGGTCCAACTAAAGCATGTAATACTTTATAATTATTTTTAAAATCTTTACAATTTAATTTATATTCACGAGCATAAGCCAATAATTCTTTACTATCATAAAACTTTGCATAATCATGAATTAAGGCTGCGATTTTTGCTTTATTTAAATCGATATTCAGATTATTACTTTTGATAATCTTTTCAGCCATTTCCATAACCCGAATAGTATGAGCAAATCTTTCTTGTTTTTCTAAATTTGTTGAATCCATAAATTTTTTATATACTTTATTCTTGATTTCTTCTAAATTATATTGCATTAAATCATAACATCTCTTTCTTCATAATCAATTGTTTCTTTTAATAATAATTTTATTTTCCCTTCACCTTTTATTTTAATAAAACCTAACCCACTAATACAAATATCTTTTTCTCCATAAATTTCAAAAAATATTTCCTTTAACTTGCCATATTCATGATCACTAGTTTCGTTAGGCACCTTTAATAAATCAAAACTTCCTTTATTATACAAATCATCTGCTTTTAAAATATTAGTTTTATGAATTGGCAAAAGATTATTAATATAAAAAACTACTGAACCTTTAAAATCAATAAATTTAAGATATCCAAATCTACCAAACATCAAAGCTGTATCTCTATTTATTTGGTATATTCGAGGTTTTAAAATATTATTAGGAATAACAATATTTATATCATCTTCTGAAGTTAAATAATATGTAGCCTGTTTTTTATTGATAATTCCAGGAGTATCAAATAAGTAAGTCTTATCTAATAAAGGAATTTTAATAAAATCTAAAGTAGTTCCTAATTTATTAGAAACAGTAATGTTATTTTCATTTATATTATAATGTTCGATAATTTTATTTATTATACTGCTTTTTCCAACATTACTTACACCAACAAAATAAATATCTCTTTCATGTTTATACTTTAAAACTAAATTAATTAAACGTTCAATATCATATTTATTATTTTTTGAAATAATAGCTAAATCTTTAAATTTTAAATCTTTATTGCGCAAATAATTTCTTAAATAAGTTTTAATTCTACCAACTGATGTATAATTAGCAATTAAATCGTATTTATTAAAAACCAAAATAATATCATTACTTTTGAAATATTTAAAATAATCTAAATTAAAAGATCCAATAATATCCACAATATCAATAACTAATACAACCAATCCATTACTTTGCCCTATTTCGTTTAGATTACTTTTAAATTCACTTTCATTTAAAACAATTTTTTTATTTTTATTATAATGAACTAAATTATAACACCTTTCGCATAAAAAATTATCTGGATTACTATAATAAACCTCTGATTTAATATAACCAGGTTTTTCCCTATCCTTAAATTGAACTAAAGCTCCACAACCATCACATTTATTTTTCATTTGACCTGCCTTTTTTAATCTTTTTATACATACTTTCATCAATCTTTCGCATACTTTTTAAAACAGAATTTTCTAAACAACGATTTATTTTTGTATACCAATGTTCAGTTTTAGTTTTAAGAGGATTAACTAAAAGATTCGTTATTTCCATTTTATTAGCACCAAAAATATCAGTAATAAGTTGGTCTCCAATAAAAATTACCTTTTCTTTACTTTGGTAATTAATTAATTTTATAGCTTTTTTATACCCTTTTTTAAATGGTTTATTAGCTCTTGCAATATATTTAAAATTCATTTTGTTTGCAAACTCACTAACTCTTTGTTTACTATTATTTGAAACTAAAATTATATCAAATCCTAATTCTATTGCTTTATTAATATTATCTAAAATTGATTTTATTGGTACTTTTTCTGAATAAGTCATTATAGTATTATCAATATCTAAAAAGATAATTGATTTCCCCATATCTAAAAAAAATTTAAAATCTATTTCAGAAAAATTAGAATAATAAAAATCAGGTATGAAATTTTTTGTTTTAAAAAATAATAATGCCATATTTTATCTCCTTGAAGTAATTATAACCTATTTTATAATAAATGTAAAAAAATAAAATAGCATTTGCTATTTTATTTTATAAAATGTTTAATTGATTTATATTAAAAATATTAACATCATCATCAGACCAAATCGAAGCCTGAACTTCTCCTATATGAATTTTTTCTAGTAATACTAAACATAGTCTAGACTGGCCAATTCCTCCACCGATTGATAAAGGTATTTTATCTTCTAAAATAGATTTATGAAAAGGCAAATTTAATCTTTCAATAGTTCTTGCAATTTCACATTGTGTTATTAATGTTTTTTTATCTACTCTAATACCCATTGAAGACAATTCAACCGCTTTATTTAACAAAGGATGCCATATAAGTAAATCACCATTTAGATTCCAATCATCATAATCGGGAGCCCTATTATCATGAGGTAAATTATTTGATAGTTTAGCGCCAATCCCAATAATAAAAACGGTTTTCTTTTCTTTACAAATTAAATTTTCTCGTTCTTGAGTTGTATTATTCGGATACATTTTTAATAAATCTTCAGAATTTATAAAAAACACTTCTTTATTAATAGAAAATTTTAGTTGTTTATACTTATTAAGAAGAATTTCTTTTGTTTCACTTAATGCTTCAACAATTTTTTTTACTTCTTTTATTAAATATTCTCTAGTTCTATCTTTATAAGCAATTACTTTTTCCCAATCCCATTGATCTACATAAATTGAATGTAAATTATCTAATTCTTCATCTCTTCGAATCGCATTCATATCAGTATAAATACCATTATCAAAAGATATTTTATATTTTCCTAAAGCATATCTTTTCCATTTCGCAAGTGAATGAACAATTTCAGCATATTTGCCAGTTTCTTTAATTTCAAAACTTACAGGTCTTTCACTACCACTTAAATTATCATTTAAACCAGTTTCTGGATAAACAAAAAGTGGTGCAGAAACTCTGATTAAAGATAGTTTTTCAGATAATTTTTTTTCAAAATTATCTTTAGCAATTTTAATAGCATATTGTGTATCTATTAAATTTAAATGACTCTTATAACCTTTGGGAATATAAACACTCATACTAAATTCCTAAAGAGAAGGTAACATAGCAGCTGCTTCTGATTGTCCAACTCTTCTTGTTTTTTCATCAGGTAATTCAACTACTAAATTGGTTAACTCAAAATTTATTTCTGGTAATATACTTCTACAAATATCTAATATTGTATTGCCACCTTTTCCACTAACTACTCTTCCTAATAGTAAAACATGTTTTAAATCATAAAATTTTGAATAATATGACAAAGCATAAGCTAAATATACACCTATATTTTCAAAAATTTCATTAGCAAATGTATCATTTTCTTCATTTAATTTTTGAATAACTTTTAACTTTTGAGCTGGTGTTAATCCTTCATCAAATTTAAAACCATTATTTTCCGCAAGTTTTATAACAGAATCTTGTGAAAAGTATTTAACACCGCACCCAACATCTCCGCTCCATTCATCAATTAATGAATTTTCATTTAAATCAACAGGAACAAATGCTAACTCATTTAACCAACCTTTAATATTTCCATTTAAATCTACATAACCTACTGCTTCACTAGTACCCATAGCGATACCTAAAACTCCAGTATCATTTAAACTTTTAGCACCAGCAAGTGCTGCTACATCTCCATCGTTTGCAACAACTAAAGGAACATCACCAAATTCTTTAGCGACGTCAATATATATATTTTTAACTGTTTTTTGAAAATCTTCTTTTCCAACTTGTAAAAACAAAGATGCCATCATAGTACGATTATTTATATAGATTCCTGCACTTGATACTCCAATTGCATCAACCTTATTATTCATATATGATGCAGCTTTTTTCATAGATTCTAAAATGCCATTGTAATGATATTGTGGATCAGAATTAGTTTTAGGATTCCAAACAGTTTCTTCACTAAAAATGCACTTTCCGTCAACTAATGCAGATACTTTTCTATCACTACCTCCAGCATCAAATCCAATTCTATTGCCAGATAAATCATTATTTATTTGAATAGTTTCTTCTTTTAAAACTAATTTACTTGAATCTTCTTCAAACAAAACTTCAAATTTTTCTTCATAAACTTGTTCCATAAATTCAACATCAAATTTTCTTTTACCAGTTAATGAATACGTTTCTTTAATATTATTATAAAATTGTTTAGAACCACTAATGATTATTTTATATCCACCTGCTAAATATAAAATAGTTTTTAATATTCTTTCAAACAGTACAAAAGTCTCATTATCATGTCCTGTATTATCTGTAAAAATAAAATTTTTATAAATAAAATTGTAACCATTATTTCTTTCTACACAAATTATTAATTCATCTTTTTCCTTAATTGATTTAACTTTTTCTTCATATTCTTCCAATGCAACAACCAAAGGATAAAAGTTTTTATCTAAACTAGGTATAAATTTCATTATTATTTGTCTCCTTCGTTTTCTATTGATACAATTTGAAATTCTTGTTCTTTTCCAGTAGATGATTTAATAGTAATTTTATCGCCTACTCGTGAATTAATACAAGCAGCACCTATTGGAGAATCAACAGAAAGCTTCAAAGCTTCAGGATTTGTTGAAGTCTCTATATTGCTACTTACTAATGTAAATGTTAACTTCATATTTTTAGGAGCATTCTCACCAATAAATTTAATCGTAATTATCTTTCCTAAATTTTCAATATCCATATTATTTTTATCTATTATGGATGCATTTTTTAAAATGAATTCTAGCTCAGAAATTCTAGATTCTAATTTTGCTTGTTCATCTCTAGCAACATCATAATCAGCATTTTCTGATAAATCTCCTTGTCCCCTTGCTTCTTTAATTAATTCTATGACTTTAGGACGTTCTATGTTCTTTAACTCTTCCAATTCAAGTTGTAGCTTTTCAAATCCCTTTTCTGTCAATTGATGTTTATTATTCATTGTATACCTCCATAAAATTTTAAGTATATTATATCAAAATATCAAATTATTTTCAACATAATAATTTTATTACCTAAAAGAATAAAAAAGTTTATAATTTTCTAATCATATCGTGCTTTCTTAATCTAAAAGGCACATTTAAATATATTATTTGTTGAGCATGATTAGCTTTATTTATTTCTTCTTTATCTTCGTTTAATATTTTTGTAACAACAAATTTCATATTTTGTAATTTAGGACCAAAAAACTCTAATTCATCTCCAACTTCAAAATAATTTCTTTGTTCAATTTTAGCAACTTTAGTAATATTATTATAATCAAGAACATAACCAACAAATGGTTTTGTTGATCTAGTAACACCTGGTCTAAAATATTGCTCATTAATTGTAACATTATGTTCTAAAAATCCACTAGCTAACTCTCTTGTTTCTGATTTCATAATTTCATTTATATAGTATTCATAATTACTTATACTTTTATTTCTATAATAATCATCAATTAACATCCTATATGCTCTTACAATAGTTGCAATATAATAAATAGATTTCATTCTTCCCTCAATTTTTAATGAAGATACATTCATATTAATTAATTTTTCAATTACAGAAATACCAACTAAATCTTTTGATCCCATGTTAAACATATTTTGGGAAACGAGACATTTGTCTTTATATAAATTAAAATCCCATCTACATGAATGAGCACAACCTCCTCTGTTAGCATCACGATTTGTCATATGATTACTTAACATACAACGCCCACTAAAAGATGCACACATACCTCCATGAATAAATACTTCCACTTCAGTATTTGTTTTACTAATAATATCTTTAATTTGATCAACATTTAGTTCTCTTCCCAAGACAATTCTTGAAAACCCAAAATCAGCAAATTGTTTAACTGCATCAGAATTAATTATTGACATTTGTGTCGATAAATGTAATTCCAATTTCGGAGCAATTTTCTTTATTTTTTCAGCAAACGACAAACTAGTCAATATAACTCCTGTAACTTTAGCTTTTTCTAAACTTTTAACATATTTTTCAAAATTAATAATATCTGCATCATGTGGAACAATGTTCATTGTAACATATACTTTTGCTTTATGTTTTTTAGCAAATTTAACACCGTTTATAATATCTTCAAGATCAAAATTGTTTGCCCTTGCTCTCAAACTAAATTGCTTACCACCTATAAAAACAGCATCAGCACCATACATAATAGCAATTTTTAGTTTTTCCAAATTTCCTGCAGGAGCTAATAACTCAATTTTCTTCATGAGTATCCTCCTTTAATAAAACAGATTTCTTTATTAAAAATCCACTTTTTACATTAGGAAAAGATTTTTTAATTAATAATTCATTTTCAGTTATATTTTTATTCTTAATTAAATCTCTATAATATGAAATTATCTCCATCATATTTTTATTATTTAAAAAAATTGGATTAATTTTAATATATTTAAAATTATTAACAAATACCTTTATATCATCATAAGCACAATATATATAATCTGTATAAACAAAAGTTCCCAAATCTGATTCATATATTTTATAGTAAGAATCTCTAGATATTTCTTTGATTTCTAATAATGTATTTTTTAAAGATATATTTAAATTTTCAAATTCATTAAACAAAGATAAAATTGGTCTTTTTGAATAAAAAATCTGATGATATCCAAAAACTTCCATACAAGTATTATTCGTTTCACTTAAAATCTTTATTTGTTCTTTACTAAGTTCATTAGCAACAAAAACCATAACATTTCTATCTTTAAAAAAATTAATATCATCTATATTAGTCCCCATTGTCTTTGCATCATATATTAACTTATTTAACATATTCTTTTTGTTGAAATAATAATACACAGAAAAATCAGAAAAAATTAAATAATCATATTCAATATTATCAATGACCTTAAATAATTCATATAATTGATCTAAATCATCTTCAGAAAATAAACGATCAATATTTAAAAAAACTTGTTTATTATTTATTTTTACTAAATTAATAATCTCAATTAAATTATCAATTGAAAAATTACAACCATTATATGTTGAAAAATTTTTAATGTTTATAATAAAACCATCTACTAAATATGAATTTATATCTTTTATATTCTCTAAATCAATAATTATTTTAGTCATTATATCTCCTAATGCTAACGCTCATCCCATCTCCTACAGGAATAAAATAAGTCTTAAAATTGTTATTGTTAGAAAGAAACTCATTATACAATTTAATTTTTTTTGAAAGTCCTCTCAAATTCTTAGATAAATCTTTTTTAAATAAAATCCCATGAAAAAAAAGATTATCTGTTACAATAATTCCTTTTTTTGATAATTTCATTTCATATTTATTAAAAAAGTTAATATTTTGTGCTTTCGCAGCATCAATAAATATTAAATCATATTCTTCTTTCAAAACATTTATATCTAGATTTAGTGCATCATCACAAATTAAATTTATTCTTTCATTTAATCCAAACAAACAAATATTTTTATAAGCTAAATTACACATTTCTTCTTTTTTTTCTATTGTATCTATATAAATATTAGGGTTTAATAGTGCCATGTTAATGGCACTATACCCTATTGCTGTACCAATTTCTAAAATCTTTGTAATATTATTAGTTTCTATTAATAACAATAAAAATGAAAGACTTTCCTTGTTAATAATAGGAATACCATTAATTTTTGCATATTGTTCTAAAAGATTCATTTCTTCAGAAATAACATATTTATTTAAAGATTTAAAATATTCATTCATATTATTCACCTATTAAATATTATACTCTAAATTAATAAAATCTTCAAGTATATCAATAATTAGTAATTCATAATAAAATTGACAGTATCTTTATATTTAGATTCGCTTCTTAAAATATTTACAAAATAATCATAATAAACTTTACTGTATAAAACATGTTTATGCGTCTTATTATAAGGTATTATATCAAACTTCATTATTTCTCTTATTTCTAAATTTTTATTCTTAGGATCTTTAATTAACATGGATATAAACCCATTAAATATTTTATGTATTTCTCCACTTTTTGCATAAGAAAAATTTGTTGAATAGTTTTCAAAATATTGTATAGCTAAGTCTAAACGAGTTTTATATGCACAATAACCGATCAAAGCTAAAAATCTATCTTCAACCATAAGTTCTTTATCTATAATTTCTTTAACTACTTCTTCATACTTAAATCCATTTAACAATATCAAACATCGCAAATAAAAAATATCATTTGCAAATTTATCATTAAAAAAATTCGCATTAATAACTTCAACTTCTTTAATAACATTAGCAAATGCGTTTCTTGATATAATTTCTAAAAATATCAAATTTGCTTTAATTTTACCACTTGTAGGATAAAACATATTTCCCTCATCAAACAAAATTTTTTTGTGTTTTAAAATAATTGAAATATCATTTATATGATATCCATATAACATTTCAATATAAGCTAACATCCACTTTTCTTCATATGAGGTTAACATAACTTCATCAAAACATTTTAAATAATAGACCATATCTAAGAAATCATAATTATTTAACTTATGTTGCATAACAATGAACAACAATAATATTTGTTCTTGATTAGTCATAGAATCTTTTATTGTATCTAGTTCTTTTATTTCTTTAATTAAACTATTATCATCTTTAATTAATAAATAATAAAAACATAAAATTAAAGATCTTGGAACATTAAAATTATTATGTTTTATAGATTGAAACATTGAATATAGTGCATCATAGTCATTATGAATAAAAACAGTTAAAACTTTATCCAGTATTTCCTGGGTTTTCTCTAATTGTTTATTTTCAAATTTTACTCCATAAACTTTTTGTAATTCTTTTAGAAAACGCGTTTCAGGTTTTATCAAATGATTTTCAAATTTACTCATATAACTAATACTACATAAACCATGTGATACGTAATCTAATGTCCAATTTTTTAATAGTCGTTCCTTTTTAGCTGCTTGAGCATAATAAAATAATTCAAAGTTATAATTTGGTTTTTTCTCTTTTACTTTGAACTTACAAATGTTTTTTAACATACAAACCTCCTCAACTCTTCATAATAATAATTGTATGATATAAATAACATTTTTAAAACAACATTTTTTTGAAAAAAAAGCTCTAATAAAAATGTTGGTTAATGCTCTGATTTTTATTAAAAAAGTTAAAAAACACCTTTTTCTAGTAAAAAATTGTAATTTTTAAGCTCTTTTTCCAAAACTTTATAATTGGGTAAAAGACTATTTAATTTTTCTTTAAATTTTATTCCGTGATTGGGAAAAATAAAATGAACAAACTCATGTATAAATACAAATTGTAATATTTCATCAGGCACCGAAACTAAAGCTTTATTAATCACTATAATATTTTTTTTGTAATTACAAGATCCCCATTTTGTTTTTAATCTTTTAAAAGTTAGTATAGTATCATTTGGAATAATGTTAGAATAAATAGTTTTAAAAGAATTAAACATATTTTCAATTTCATTATAAAAAGGCTTTCTAAGCTTTTCTATAAACGTTTTATCAATTATTTGTTTCTTAGGAATGTATAAATTATTTTTATCAAACAAATATAAAATGTTATTATTAGAATACTGAAAATTATAATATTTTCCTTTTAACCAAATACCTTTTCTCTCTAAACACTCTACAACATGCATTTTATTATAAATCTCCCTCCTTTCCTTGATTGTCGTTTTTAACCATTCAGAGTTTTTATCTATAAAATCAAGACATTTACTTTGTGAAAAAATTAATGGGCAACTTATATTAATTTGCAATAAAGCATTAACCTTCATAATAATTCTACTTATTTTTTTCTTAGAAATAAAACAATCATATAAATTTCCTTCAATATCAATTTTTAAAGCATTTTTTTCCAAAAATTACCTCTATTCTATTATATGTTTTTCTTTAAAACTACAATATTTATTTTTTCCAATAATTATGTGATCAACAATTATTATTTCCATAAGTTTAGCTGCTTGAATTAAAGCATGTGTAGCTTCAATATCTTGCTTAGAAGGATTAGGATCACCACTGGGATGATTGTGAGCAATAATTATTCCAGCTGCAGAATATTTTAAAGCCCATTTTAATATATCTTTAATGTTAAAAAGCGTTTGATTGAGTGATCCAATCGTAACAGTCCTTTTAGCAATAACTTCACTTTTACTATTTAAATACAAAGCAACAAGATTTTCTTGATTTAAATATTGTAAATTATCTTTTAGATATGTATAAGAGTCAAATGGACTTTTAATTTTAATATTACAATTCATAGGAATGTTAATTCTTTTTCCTAATTCAATAGCTGCTAAAAGACTAATAGCTTTTGCTTTCCCAATGCCACTAATTTGCATCAGTTCAACAACTGTTGCTTCATTTATTTGTTCTAAACTATCAAATTTTATTAATACTTCTTTAGATATGTCTAATACAGATTTTTTATAGCTGCCTGTCCTTATAATTATTGCTAGTAACTCATAATTTGCAAGCGAGGAAGATCCATATTTTAATAGTCTTTCTCTGGGTCTCTCGTCAATTGGTATTTCTTTTAACATATATTTCATAAAATCACCTTCTATAAATAAATATTATAGAAGGTGCATAAAATTTATGCTATTTATTAAATATTTTTAATATTTCACTAACAAAATATAAACTTCCTGTAAAAATTATAATCCAATCATTAGAAAGATTTAAACTTTTATTAACAGCTTCTACTAAATCATATTCTATACTTTTATCTGCTATAGTAGTGAAATTTAATAAATTAATTGCTTCATCACTTCTTTTATAATGAAACTCAGTGAAAACAATTTTGTCTGCAACATTATCAAGTAAAGAAATCATATGCTCCTTATCTTTATTTGCGGAAACAGCAAAATAAACTTTTAATTTTCTATTACCTTTAATAACTTTAATGAACTCAACTTGTCTATTAATGGCATCAATATTATGAGCACCATCTACGATGATTAGAGGCTCTTTAGAAACTACTTGTAATCTCCCTGGCCAAAAAGTATTTAGTAAACCTTCATAAATACAATTTTGGTTTATTTTATAAATATTATGATCATTTAAATACTTACATATTTCTATAGCAATTGCAGCGTTTTCTGATTGATATTTTCCTAGCAAGTTTATTTTTACATTATTTAATTCTTTATAATCAAAAGTAGTACATTGTTCAGAAACATTTAAATTTTTAATATCTGAAAAATTAATTATATTTAAAAGTGAATTTTTTTTATTTGTTTCAGTTATAAAAAGATCTGTTAAAGCATCATTTTGAATTGTAAAAAACGGAACATTTTGTTTTACAATTCCAAGTTTTTGTAATGCTATCTCTTCAATAGTGTTACCTAAAATATTCATATGATCTAAATTTACATTACTTATTGCAGATGCAATTACATTTTTTACAATATTTGTAGAATCAAGCAGGCCACCAATTCCTACTTCTAGAACAACAACATCAATATATTCTTTATCTTTAAAATAAAGAAAAGATAATAGAGTGACAAATTCAAAAAAAGACAAACGTGCAATACCTAATTCATCTAAATAATCATATTTACTAAGGATAAAATTACCATATTTTAATAAATCAATATCACTTATATATTGTTTATTAAAAGTAATTCTTTCATTAAAAGATACAATATATGGAGATATAAATTTTCCTACATTTAAACCGGATGCAATTAATATATTTTCTATAAAACTACATAATGAACCTTTACCGTTCGTTCCACCTATATGTATAAATTGTAATTTATCTTGAGGATTACCATATATTTCAGCAATTCTTCTCATTCTATCCAAAGAAGTTTTTTTCTCGTTTCTTTTTTGTGATTCAACAAATAGTATAAAATCTTTTATATCTGTAAACATATTTCCTCTATCTTAAATCATCAATAGATTTATTTATTGCTTCTAATTGTTTTGTATAATTTTTAAGCTTTAACTTTTCTTCATCAATCTTAAAAGCTGGCGCTTTTGTAATAAAATTTTTATTTCCTAACATTGATTCACACCTTTTTATCTCTGATAAAATTAAAGTTTTATTTTCTTCAAGCTTTAATAATTCCTCTTCTTTATCAACTAAAGTTTCTAATGGGATAGCAATTGTAACATTAGTTAAAACTTTAATAACTTTTTTATTTCCATCAATTGCTTTTTTAGTAATTATTAAATTATCATAATTGGTAAATCTTTGTAAATATGATAAATGATTTTCAATCGTTTTATAGCTAAAATCGTTTCTACATTCAATTTGTAAATCAATTTTTTTTGAATTAGGAACATTTTTCTCAGCTCTTATATTTCTTATAGCAGTTATTATATCAAAAATTATTAATATATCTGATGAATCATGAAAATCAAAATCTTTATTTGCAACTGGCCAATTACTAATAACAATACTATCTTTATGATATGATTGATATATTTCTTCTGTAACAAAAGGAATAAATGGATGAAGTAATTTTATTACTACTGTAAGTACATAATCTAATACTGAACAAGTGTTAATCTTTAACCTTTTATCTTCTTCTTGGAAAACAACTTTTGTCATTTCTAAATACCAAGAAGCAAAATCATCCCAAACAAAATTATAAATGGTTCTTGCAACTTCACCAAATTCAAATTTTTCAAAATTTTCATCTACTTCTCTAATAATTTGGTTTGTCTTTGATAATATCCATTTATCAACACTATTTATACTTCCAAAATCAATATTTTCTTTTATATATTCATTATTATCAAATTGTATACCTATGTAACGAGCAATATTCCATATTTTGTTAATAAAATTCCAAGTAGATTCTAATTTTTCATCTGAATATCTAAAATCTTGCCCTGGTCCTCCAGTAGTACTAATAAAATATCTTAAGGTGTCCGCACCATATTTATCAATCACTTCTAACATATCAGCACCATTATTTAATGATTTCGATACTTTTCTACCCAATTCATCTCTTATTAAACCATGAATTAAAACATCCTTAAATGGTCTTGTATTTAGTAAATATTTTGATTGAAATGCCATTCGAGCAACCCAAAAAAAGATGATATCATACCCTGTGACTAAAGTATCATTGGGAAAAAATCTCTCTAAATCAAAAGTTTTATCAGGCCAACCCATTGTTGAAAAAGGCCATAAGGCACTTGAAAACCAAGTATCCAAAACATCTGGATCTTGTTCCCATCCTTCTCCCTCAGGTTTTTCTTCACCTACAAAAACTTCTTCTCCCTTATACCAAGCAGGAATCCTATGTCCCCACCAAAGTTGTCTACTAATACACCAATCTTGTATATTATTTAACCAATTTAAAAATATTTTTTCAAAATGTGTAGGATGAAAATGAATCTTTTCCTCTTCTTTATTTTGCATTTCAATAACATCTTTTGCTAATTTATCCATAGAAACAAACCATTGTTTGGATAATCTTGGTTCAACAATTGAACCTGTTCTTTCGCTATGACCAACAGAATGAACAATCTTATTAATTTTAAATAAATGTCCTGATTTTTTCATGTCTTCAACAACTTTTTTGCGACAATCAAAACGATCTAGACCTTCATATCTGCCAGCTAAATTATTCATTGTTCCGTCGTCATTCATACATAAAACAAAATTTAAATTATGTCTAACTCCAACCTCAAAATCATTAGGATCATGTGCAGGAGTAACCTTTACAATACCAGTACCAAATTCTTTATCAACATAATCATCTTCAATTACAGGAATAATTGTATCAGTTAGTGGAATATATACTTTTTTACCAACATATTTTTTAAATCTTTCATCATCTGGATGTACCATTAAAGCTTGATCACCAAACATAGTTTCTGGTCTTGTAGTAGCAACAGTTAAACCGCCTTCTTCATCCACAAACTTATATTCATAATAATAAAATGCTCCTTCAATATCACTGTAATCTACTTCTATATTAGACAGAGCTGTTTTACTAACTGTATCCCAGTTAATAATTCTCTCTCCACGATATATAATTTTATCTTCATACATTTTTATAAAAACATTAGTTACTGCTCTATTTAATCCTTCATCTAAAGTAAATCTTTCTCTAGTGTAATCTAAACTTAATCCAAGAGTTGCCCACTGTTTTCTTATTAATTTTGCATAATCTTCTTTCCATGCCCAGCTTACTTCTAAAAACTTTTCTCTACCTAAATCATAACGTGATATACCTTGTTTTTTTAACTTTGCTTCAACTTTTGCTTGAGTTGCAATACTTGCATGATCCATACCCGGTAACCATAAAGTATCATAACCTTGCATTTTCTTTCTTCTAATAATTATATCAGGTAAAGTAGTATCAAGGACATGTCCTAAATGTAATTTTCCAGTAATATTAGGCGGAGGAATTACCATCGCATATGGTTTTTTTCTACTGTCTCCAGCTGTAAAATAACCTTCTTTTACCCATCTTTCATACTTATTTTCTTCAACTTTTTTAAAATCAAATTTTGTTGATAAATCTTTTAGCTTCATAATTACATCCTTTCTATAAAAAAATCCTTAAAGAATAAATCTTTAAGGACGAATAATCGCGGTACCACCTTAATTCACATATAGTGCTCTCAAATAATTAACGCTTATTCACGAAATTAGTTACTACTATTTCACCAATTCAACTCCAAGGCTACATTCTTATAACTATTATATGACCTTCCACCAAATAGTCACTCTCTAAAATAAATATATTATAATACTCTTCCTTTTCTTAGTTTTTAAATATATATAAAGTATACTATAAAAAGCAATACTAGTCAATATAATGTATTATTAAATATAAGAAATCATAATACTTATTTATTTTTCTTAAATAAATCCTCAAAGTTCTTTTTTTTATCACTTTCAGGATCTTTTCTAGAAGATTTACTATCTAGTAATTTATTATTATTTCTCATGTCAAGATCAGCTTGAATAATTTTTACAGCTGCATTTCTTGCCATAACTCTTTCATAATCTTTACTAGTATCAATGTCCTCAATTTCATCATCATTACTTATATCAATAGCATCTTTTAAAACTGTAATATCTTTTTTTTCTTCAATTGGCAAATCATCATTTTTGAAAACCAAAGGAGTTGGTTTATCTTTAGAAATAACTGCCTCTACTTGTTTATGTTTAAACTTATCCTTCTTTTTTCTTTTACACCACTTAAAAATACACATTGTTTTTTTCCTTCATTCTCTTTTAAAATTATATTTTTTGAGGTGTATAAATATCACCATTTAGCTTTAATTCACCTCTAGGGGATAATGAAATATTGAAAATTTTAACCCCTTCTGGCATAGTTAATCTTTTATATTGGTTTTTAAAAAATCTATTATTAAAATTATTCACATATTTATTAGCTTCTATTTCAGATATTTCAAATACATTTTGAATTATGTATGAAAGTCTTTTTCCTTGATAGCCATTTACTAAAAAATAATATAATATAAAATCATTTATTTCATATAATCCTATAATATTTTCTGTATTTTGTTTAGAACTAAGTAATTCTGGACTAATTGGTTCATTAAATATATATTTAATATTATCAGACAATTCTGGATAAATGTTTTTATAAAAATCACATAATACTCTTATAACGGTTTTGGGAATTCCAGAATTAATACCATACATTGCCATATGATCTCCATTATATGTAGACCATCCCAAAGCAATTTCACTCATGTCTCCAGTTCCAATCACAATTGCTTTTTCCATATTAGCAATATTCATTAATGTTTGTGTACGATATCTTGCTTGTGCATTTTCATAAGTAACATCTTCTTTTCCATTATGACCAATTAAATCTAATTGACTTTTAAAATGTTTATCAATATTTAAATCTATAATTGTAACATTTAATTTTTGCATTAATGATAAAGCATTTTTATATGTAGATATTTTACTATTATTTGTTGGAAGAGTAACTCCAATAATATTTTTTCTATCAATTGAAAACTTGTCACACATATAACATAACGATAATAAAGCAACAGTGGAATCTAAACCACCACTAACTCCTAATACGACTTTATCTATCCCAATATAATCTAATCTTTTATAAACAGAACAAGCTTGTATTTCTAAAATATTTCTTAAATCCTTATTGTTATTTGGAACAAATGGAAATTTATTAAATTTATTTGTAAAAGAATAATCTTCAGTTTCAGTAAAAATAACATTAACCTCATGATAAATTTTTTTATTATTCTTCACACCTTGCTTATAATAACTACTCGATCTTCTAATATATTTTAATTTTTCTAAATCTATATCTCCCATAATTACTTTTGATTTTAAAGATAAATCTTCATCAATATTTAGTATTTCACCATTTTCTGAAATAATTAATTCAGCACCAAATAAAACTTCACTAGATGATTCACTTGCATCTGTTGATGCATAAACATAAGCACCAGTAAACTTATATGTTAAATTATCCAGTAAAAGTTTTCTTCTTTCAGTTTTACCAATTACTGCAGGTGAAGCACTAGAATTAAACATAATTAAAGCATTATTTAAATACAAATCTTGACTGATTGATTTTGGTGCCCAAACATCTCCACAAACTTCACATGAAAAAGAAAAGTCATTTATATTATCTGCAAAAATCATTCTTCCAAAAGGAACTTTTTGCCCTAAAAAATCTATTATTTTTACACTATCATCATCATAACTTGTAAACCATCTAGTCTCATTAAATTCATGTGAATGTGGCAAATAAGTCTTAGGTATAATTCCTAAAATATTGCTACCTTTTATTACAAAACAGCAATTATATACTAAATCATCTAAATATAAAAATGATCCAAAAATAACAAATCCTTTAAAAGGATTTGAATATAATAATTCTTTTATAGAATTTATACTCTCATTATATAAATATTCTTGATAAAATAAATCCCCACATGAATATCCCGAAATAGCAAGTTCTGGAAAAACAATAATTTCTGGAACATCTTTTAAATTTTTAAGTATCTTCAATATTTCTGTTGTATTAAATTCTGTATCTGCAAGTCTTACTTTAGGAGACGCAGCCGCCACTTTGATAAAACCATTTTTAAACATAAATTATCACACTTTCTTATATAAATTGTTTGCTATAATATAATTACTTATTTCTGGAAGTAAACATTCTTTATTTCTTGTGGTTCTATAATTAGTTGATGAAATAGAAGATTCTACAAAATCATTCAGAATAATAAAATTATCTTTATACTTTTTCAAAAAATCATCTTCATCAATAACTTTATCAATATTAATGTTATCTCTAGGCAAAACTATAAACTTGTTTTGAGCAACAACATTTGGAAAATTAATCCATTTACAAATATTCTGTAAATTATCAGCTCCCATTACAAAATGTGCATTAGGGAAATTAGATAAAGTATAACTCGTTCCATAATAGCCATCCAATTTCATTTCAAAATCAGAAACACAAGCCCTTGGACCTAATTTATCGCTCATAATTTGCAGCATCTCAAGTCTATATTTATTTTCTGCTAAATCATTTTTATGATAAAGAGAACTTGTTGGCAAAAATATTAAATTTGCTTTAGGATATTTATTTAATAAATACTCGCCAATTTGATAATGAGCGAGTGTAGGTGGATTAAAAGATCCTCCATAAATAATTTTCATAACAATCACCTTACATTATTATATCATATATAATCAATTGCTGAAACAGAATTTTTTAATTAAAACTAAATTACCACTAGATGTTTTCTGTATAAATTTAAAACAGCTGAAAAGTCAGCTGTTTTATTTTTGTTATTAAAATCAAATATTACTATTTATCACGTGGTTTTGGTAAAATTGGTTTTGGTAAAGGTCTGAAATTGCTCATCTTATACCTCCTATAATTTTTCTATTATTCTTAACTTTGCTGAATGTGCTCTATTATTTAATAAAAGCTCATTAGCGCTAGGTGTAATAACACGGTTATTTATTATCTTAAAATTTCTTACAATATCAACATCTTTTACTGGTAGACCTTTTGGTATATTTTCATTAACCATTTCTTTAAAAACACTTTTACAGATTCTATCTTCTAAAGAATGAAAACTAATCACACAAATTCTTCCACCTTTTTTAAGTAAAGTTAAAGCATCACGTAAAGATTTTTCAAAAACATTTAATTCATCATTAACAGCTATTCTTATTGCTTGAAATGTTTTCTTTGCTGGATGTCCTTCTTTTCTTCTTACTTTAGCAGGTAACGCTGTTTTAATTATTTCACTTAATTGTAAAGTAGTTTCAATTGCCTTTTTTTCACGTTCTCTAATAATTTTTTTTACAATTGAAGCAGCATGTTTTTCTTCTCCATAAACATATAAAATTTTTTTTAATTGTTCAAAAGAATACTCATTAACAACCTCATATGCTGTTAATTCTTGATCTTGATTCATCCTCATATCTAATTTAGCATCATAATTATAACTAAATCCTCTTTCACCAATATCAAATTGAAATGATGAAACCCCTAAATCGTATAAAATTCCATCTACTTTGTTTACATCTAAAATTTTTAATTGTTGTTTTATATTTACAAAATTATCAGGTATTATTATAAAATTATCATCTATTTCAGATAGCTTTGTTGCTCCTTTAAATACAGCATAACTATCTTGTTCAAAACAATATAATTTCCCATTTTTTTTAATTCTTTTTAATATCTCACTGGCGTGTCCGGCACCACCCATTGTACAATCAACATATATTCCGTCTTTTTTAATATTTAACCCCGATATTGTTTCTTCTAACAACACAGGTATATGTCTTGATGTATCCATTAATAATCCAACTCTATCTCTTCACTAATTTGATCTAATGATTCTTTTTTATCCTCGTAATATTTATTCCACTCATTTTTTGACCAAATTTCTATACGTTCACCAACACCAATAATTACACACTCCTTATCTAGTAAAGAATGTTCTAGTAATACTTTATCAAGTGTTATTCTTCCCTTTGAATCTAAATCTTTTTTAAATGCTCCGGACATAAACATTCTATTAAATTCACGATTTTTCTTTTTTGTAAAAGAAAGGTTATTTAGTTTATTTACGATTTTAGACCATTCATCTATTGTATAAATGTATAAACAACTTTCTATACCCCGATTAATAATTAATTGTGATCCAATTTCATTTTTAAAATCATTAGGTATAAAAATTCTGTTTTTATCATCTAAATTATAATGATATTCTCCAATAAACATTCCTTTCACCTTCTTCCACTTATTCCCACTTTAACCCACTTTTATTGTATCATAGCACTTTTTGTATTGCAATACTTTTTTAAAAAATTTTTTGCAATAAAAAAAGCACTCACTATCGAGTGCTTTTTTAAATAATATTTTTTAAAATAATATTATTTTGGGCTCTTCTGTTTTGTGGTAGGAGCTTTTTTATCAACTGATTTTGCTTTTTTAGGAGCTTTTTCATCAATTGCAGCTTTTTTAGGAGCTTTAGCAACCTTTTTCTTAGAAGTCTTATCTGTTTTTACTTTTTCTTCAACAACAGATTCTTCTCCTGATACTTTAATATTTATAACTTTTTTACCATCATAAAAACCACATGAAGGGCATACAACGTGTGCCAATTTAACTTCTCCGCAATTAGGGCAAACCATAATTCCTGGTGTAGTTAATGCTTGATGACTACGACGTTGACGTTTTCTAGTTTTAGAAGTCCGTCTTTGTGGAACAATTGCCATTTCTCTTCACCTCGTGATAAAATTTATTATTAAGTTATTGATTTAGTTACTCGCATAGGCTTTTCCAATAAAATATTTTCCCAGATCACATCTGTTAAATCAATTGTATTAGTTTCAATTATTCTTACATCTTCTTCATAATCTTCTTTAATACTAAAAATCTCAGTAACATTTAGATTAATTGGAAATTCTAAAGAATCTAAAGTTACAGCATCTTCTAATATTAATATCGTATTAATATTTAAATCAAAATAATAACGATCATTCATTTTTTTCCCAGTGCCTTTTACATGAACTAAAGAAATATCAATAATATCATCAATATTTTTAATTCTTTCGTATAAGTCAATAGTAAAATCAAAATCGAAAGATTTATCGTTGTATTTAAATAATTGTTGTAGCGACCACTTCATATTCATATAACCTTATAACTTCTATATTATACTATAAACTCTTCTTTAAGTCAACGAATAAAATTGTAAATAAATAGTTTTAAAATACAATTTCTTCGATTAAATTTATAATGTTTTCTCTTCCTATATTCTTTAAACTTGATGTTAAAAACAATGATGATTCAGAAATAGAAAGTTTATTAATAATATTAACCTTATGTTTAAATAAATGAGTTGTACCAACTTTATCACATTTTGTAGCAATTACCTTAATATTCAATCCTAAATATTGTAAATAATTAATCATTATAATATCATCTTTAGTTGGTCCAACTTTTGTATCTATTAGTAAAAATGCTATAGCTATATTAGAATTATTTACTAAATATTGTTCTATATATTCACCAAATTTATTTTTTTGATCTTCACTTCTTGCAGCATAACCATAACCTGGAACATCTACAAAAAACATAATGTCATCAATATTATAAAAATTTACTGCAATAGTTTTACCAGGTTTTGTTGAAGTTCTAGCAAGTAATTTGCGATTAACTAAAAAATTAATAAAGCTACTTTTACCAACATTACTTCTACCTAAAAAAACAAATTCAGGAAAATTAGCAGTATTAGGATTCTGTTTTTTTGACACTGCACTAATTACATATTCACATTTATTAAACATATTTTCACCTCTATAATAAAAATCCCTGTACAGGGATTTAAAAACGGAATGTATTCTGTAAGCCTTGTTCTGTACTTATTTCTAAGCGGTAATCATTTATCTCTATATAAAATAGTCTTAAATCAATTCATTTATGATTTAAAATTCCCCTACCAAATTTGGGTTTCTAGCTTATGGGGTTTACCCGTTCCACTTCTATAGTTTCCCATAGACATCGTCTCTGTGGCACCTTAGGAGCATTTTATCCATTTAACAGGATAAATTCTCGCCATCACCATCCAAGTGTCCTAACTTATGAATTCATTAGGCATAAACACTACAGCATCTCAGCTGTGCTAGCAAGGACTTTCCTAACAATTAAAATTGCTCGATTACCCGAATACATTGTATTATAACATAAAATTTAAAATAATGTAAATAAAAAGTGGCAAAGCCACATTTTATTTACCTTTTTCATCAAGAGTTGGACTTAACGCATCTTTTCTGGATAAATTAATTCTACCTCTTTCATCTACTGATAATACCTTAACTGCGATTTCATCACCTACAGCTAAAACATCAGTAACTTTATTAATTCTTTCTTTAGCAATTTTTGAAATATGAACTAGCCCTTCACAAGATGGCCATAACTGAACAAATGCTCCAATATCTATAATATTAACAACTTTGCCAGTATAAATTTTTCCAACTTCAACTTCTCGAACAATATCTTCAATTAAAGTTTTAGCTTTTCGCAACCATTCATAACTTGAATGCATTATAAAAATTCTGCCATCTTGTTCAATATCAATCTTAACATCATTACATTGACTAATGATATCATTAATAATTTTACCACCAGAACCAATTACATCTTTTATTTTCTCAGGATTAATTTTTATCATTTCTACTTTTGGAGCATACTCACTCAATTCTTCTCTAAAATTAGGAATTGTTTTAAGCATATGATTTAAAATAGCTAGTCTACCTTTTTTAGCTTGATCTAAGGCTTCTTTTAATATTTGTTTATTAATTCCAGCAATTTTAATATCCATTTGTAAAGCAGTAATACCATCTTTAGTCCCAGCAACTTTGAAATCCATGTCACCAAAATGATCTTCTAACCCTTGAATATCAGTTAAAATCGTATATTTATCATTATCACTTACCAATCCCATTGCAATACCAGCAACTGGAGCTTTAATGGGCACTCCTGCATCCATAAGTGCCATTATTCCTGCACATATTGATGCTTGAGAAGATGAACCATTTGACTCTAAAATTTCACTAACTACTCTTATAGTATAAGGAAAATCATCTTCGCTAGGAATAACACTCATAATAGCTTTTTCTCCTAGAGCACCGTGTCCTATTTCTCTTCTTCCTGGAGATCCATATCTACCTGTAGATCCTACAGAAAATTGAGGAAAATTGTATTGCAACATAAAACGTTTTGATTCAACAATACTTAAATCATCAATTATTTGACTTTCAGCAAGACTCCCCAAAGTTACTGTTGTTAATGCTTGAGTTTGGCCTCTTGTAAATACAGCAGATCCATGAACCCTAGGCAAAACCGAAACACGCGAAGATAAAGGGCGAATTTCATCAATTTTTCTTCCGTCTGGTCTCACTTTATCATCAGTAATTAATCTTCTTACTTCATCTGCAACAATTTTATCACAGACTTCTTTTACAAATTTAATCTTATCTTCTAAATCTTTATCGTTTTCCCATTTTTTAGAAAGTTCATCTACAACTTTATTTGTGATCTTATCAATTTTAGCATATCTAGCTAATTTTTCTTCAATAACAACAGCAGCAAGTAAATCTTTCTTAGCCATTTTAAAAACGATTTTTTCTATATCACTAGGTATTTTATATAGTTCTACATTAACTTTTGGTTTTCCGATTTCTTTCACAATTTCATTTTGGAAAGAAACAAGTTTCTTAATTTCATCATGACCAAACATCAGTGCTTCTAACATATCTTCTTCATTTACTTGATTAGCACTTGATTCAACCATATTTATTGCTTTTTCAGTTCCAGCAACAATTAATGAAATATCAGAAGCTAATTTTTCTTCAGCAGTTGGATTAATAATTAATTTTCCATCTACCCTTGCAACTTCTGCTCCAGCAATAGGTCCATCAAAAGGAATATCAGAAATCATTAAACTAAGAGATGATCCCAACATTGCTGCCATTTCAGCAGAGAAATCAGGACTTGAACTTAATACCATGCTAATAACCTGAACTTCATTTCTAAAACCTTCAGGAAATAATGGTCTTATAGGTCTGTCAATTAATCTAGATGTTAATGTTTCATGTTCAGAAGGTCTTCCTTCTCTTCGCAAAAATCCCCCAGGAATTTTTCCGGCTGCATAAAGTTTTTCTTGATATAATACAGTTAAAGGGAAAAAATCAGTATTTATTTTTGAATCGTTATAAACAGCCACACTTAAAACGACTGTGTCACCATAACGTACTAAAACTGACCCATTTGATTGTTTAGCAAATTCTCCGGTTTCAATAATAAATTTTCTGTTTCCCTGAACGTATTCAAATGTTCTTTTTTCGTTCATTTTTATCTCCTTATATACATATAAAAAGGGTATAGATACCCTTTTACTTTCTCAAATTCAATTGTGCAATTAAATTACGGTAGCTTTCAACGTTATTTTCTTTTAAATATGTAAGTAAGTTTCGACGATGTCCAACCTTTTTCAACAATCCTCTTTTAGAATGGTGATCATGGTTATGAGTCTGAAAATGTTCATTTAAACGGTTAATTTCAAATGTTAAAATTGCAATTTGAACTTCAACAGATCCAGAATCCTTTTCATTTTTTCCATACTTAGCTATTAAAGCCGCTTTTTCTTCTTTTGTAATACAAGACATAATATCCTCCTATAAATTTTTTATCCAAACACCCAGTAAAACGTCGGAGAATCGTTAAACAGAGTCATTGGTATAATGTAGTATAACATTATAATCATAAATTGTAAAGATTTATAATTTAGATCTTTTCAATTAAATTAATAACAAATTTAGCGCATTTATTAGCTGCGTTTTGTAAATTTTCTTCATATTCTACTTGATTATTTTTACCAATTATATCACTAATAGACCTAATAGAAATAAAAGGAATATTAAATTGATAAAAACTATGAGCAAAAGATGCACTTTCCATATCCACAGACGTTATATTATCACTTTTATAATGCGAGCTGATTAATTCATTTAATAATTCATCATCATTAATAAATTTATCTCCAGTTATAACATTTCCAAACTTATACTCAGTTTTATCAAAGCAATTTTCTATAATAGATATTATTTCATTTGAGGCTTCAAAATTTCTAGGACAATTACTCATTTGTCCATACATATAATCGCCTGCAACAGTTATATCAACATCGCTATAAAATGAATTTTTATGAACAACTAAATCATTTATATTTACTAAGCCAAAAATCCCACCACAAACTCCAATATTTATTACATAATCTATTACAAAGTTCAAAACTAAAATAGCAGATAATATTCCAGCATTTGTTTTTCCTACGCCACTTTTAACTATTACAACACTTTGTTTTTCAATGTTACCTAAATAAAAAGTATAATTAAATATTTTTTTTGTTGAATCAATTTTAATTTTATTTAATAAATATGTTATTTCTTCTTCCATAGCTCCAATTATTGCAATCATTTTATGCCTCTTTATCTAATATTCTTTTAGCAATTATTATATCTTCTTTGATTTGACTTTGTAATTCTAATTTACTAGAAAATTTAATTTCTGGACGAATATGGTAAACAAAATCAATAGAAATTGTTTTACCATATAGTGACTCATCAAAGTTTAAAATATGTACTTCAATCCTTGGCTTATCTTGAGTATTTACTGTTGGATTATAACCAACATTCCCAACTCCAAAATACTTTTTATTATCTACTTCAACAAAAACCGCATAAACACCATGCATTAAATCATAATAAGAATTATTAATAAATATATTTGCAGTTTTATAACCTAAAGCAGTACCTATTTTACTTCCTGGCTGTACTACTCCAAAAATATTATAATATCTTCCAAGAATTTCCTTTACTTTTAAAGTATTTCCTTCAAGCAAATATTTTCTAACTTGCGTCGAACCCATTTTTTCATTTTCAAATAAAACCTTTTTTATTACTGAAACTTTATATAATTTCTTTAAAGTATTTACATTACCTTTACCAAATTTTCCATAATGGTAATCAAAACCAATAATAATTTTTTCAATTTTAAATTTTGCTAATACTTTTTCTTCAAAATCTTTAGGTTCCATATTACCCATTTCTTTTGTAAAATTTAAAATTATCAAATAATCTAATTGTAAGTTTCTAAAAAATTCAATTTTATCTTCAAGTGGGGTTAAATAGCCTTCTTCTTTTCTTTTACCTAAAACAAAATCTGGATGCGGATAAAAAGTAATAATCGCACTTTTGTTATTCGATTTTTTTGCTTCATTAATTACTTTATTGATAATTTTTAAGTGTGCTAAATGAATTCCATCAAATTGCCCTAAAGCTATTACAAGCTTTGGTAATTTATATTCTTTATCAAATGAAAACTTAATTACTTCCATATTCTTTTCGCCTTATAGTATTCATCTTTTTTTTCATAAATAGCTAGTAAATTATTATTATACTTTAATACTAGCAAATCTTCCGCAAGTTCCCCTTTTGTATTTAATAATTTTTTTTCAATTATTCTTCCATTTAATACTAATTTATATACTTCATTATTAACTTCAATTATTGAATACCTTTTAAGAGCATCTAACATATTAATAATTTTAAAATTTCCAGATTTAATATCATCTATAGAATAACTATCTTCTAACCTGAATTCTCCTGATTTTAGCCTAATTAAATTCGACATTAACGCTGGATAACCTAATTTATTACCAATATCAACACATAAAGACCTAATATAAGTACCTTTAGAAACTTTAACTTTAAATGAAAATACCGCTTTATTATCAACATATAAAATATCACTAATTCTACATATTTCATCAATAAAAATTTCCCTTGGTTCAACTTTTATATCCATCTTTTCTCTAGCTTTTTCGTATAATTTCATCCCTTGTTGTTTAATTGCTGAATAAATAGGAGGTTTCTGCATACTTTTTCCTAAAAATGATTTTAAAACATTATCAACATCAGATATTTTATTTACTTTAACTTCTTCTTCAATATTGCCTGTAATATCATAAGTATCACTTTTAATTCCAATAGTAATTTCTACTTCATATTCTTTCGTATCATTAATTAAATAATCCGATAATTTAGTAGCATCATTTAATAAAACCACTAAAACTCCAGTTGCTAATGGATCTAAAGTTCCTGCATGGCCTATTTTTTTACATCCCAAAATGCGATTAATTAATTTTATTTGAAAAAACGAACTAATTCCTTTTTCTTTATTAACAATTATTATTCCGTTCATAATTTATCTCCCTAAGTATTATAACAAAAAATACTGTTTTTATCTATAAATTAATAGAAAAGAAATAAAACAAAAGAGTTTTATCTGTAAAAATTGAATTGCAAAAAATACTTACTTTTGATATAATTATTGAAATGTATTAAAAGGAGAACTTATGGATGCAATTCAAATTATAGCAATTATTTTATTTGCTGGAATGTATGTTGGATTACTTACATTCCCAAAAATCAGGCCATATATTACTATTTCAATGGCATTAGTATTTTTAATATTACTCATAATATATAATGCCAGTCCCGAACAATCACTTCTTGCTACTATTAGAGAAACATTATCAAACTCCTTTAGCAATACATCGACTTGGAATGTATTAATGCTAATTACTGGTACAATGGGTGTTGTGTCTCTTTTTATTGACTCCAAAATGCCAAATTTACTAGCAGACTTAATTATTGAAAAAACCTCAAGTATTAAGTGGGCAATTATTTCATTAGCTTTATTTGCTGGTATAATCTCTGCATTTGTTGATAATGTTGCAACTGTACTAATGGTTGCCCCTGTAGCTCTAAACGTTTGTAAAAAATTAAAAATTTCTCCAGTATTAAGTATAATAGCAATAAGTATTTCTTCAAATCTCCAAGGTGCTGCAACACTTGTTGGAGATACTACTTCAATTCTCTTGGCTCAACAAACAAATATGAATTTTGTCGATTTTATTTGGTATCAAGGTAGACCAGGAATTTTTTGGATTGTTGAAATTGGTGCCATTGCCTCTACATTAATATTATTATTTATTTTTAGAAAAAATACTCAAGACATTGTAAATCCTGAAAGAACAATAGTTACTGATTATTTTCCTTCATATTTACTAGCAGGAACAATATTGTTACTGATTATTGCATCATTTTTTCCAATATTATCAGATATTACATTAGGAATGATAAATGGAATCATATGTTTATCTTTATTCATTATTGGTTTAATAAAAAAACACATTCAATCCATAAAAAACGAATCTCTTTCAATCAAAGAAAACTTAAAACAAATTGATTTATCTACTTTGTTTTTATTATTAGGATTATTTATTGTTATTGGTGCTTTAGATACTTTAGGTATTATTCAAAAAATAGGTGAATTATTTTTAGGCTTAGGCGGTAATGTTTTCCTAATCTATTCAATAATAGTATGGTTTTCAGTTTTCATTTCAGCATTTATTGACAATATTCCTTATGTAATGACGATGCTTCCTGTTGTAGGGATAATTGTTATGAATTTAAATGCAAATGGTCCTGTGGTAAACCCAAATCTTTTATATTTTGGGTTATTAATCGGCGCAACATTAGGTGGAAATATTACTCCTATTGGTGCAAGTGCTAATATTACTGGAATTGGAATATTACGAGCAGAAGGTTATGAAGTTAAAACTTCTACATTTATGAAATTAAGTATCCCATTTACTTTAATAGCAGTAACCACTGGATTTATTCTTAATTATTTAATTTGGGGAATTGTTATATAATAAAAAAAAGTCTCTTAATGAGACTTTTTTTATTATTTAAAGTTCTGTTTTAGGCTCAAATCCTAATCTTCTTAATGTTTCAACAACAAATGATTCTCTATATTGTTCATTTTTTGCTCTTCCTAAATATGACTTAAAAAATTCTTCCAATGCAACTTCATAAGGAATATTTGCAATATTTGCAATAATTCTTGTTGATCGGTCAATTAATTTTTTATTTGTTGGAAATACTTGTATCATCCAGTTACCCCAAATTCTTCCCATTTTAGCCATAGTACCTGTACTAACTAAATTAAAGCCTACTTTAACAACCAAATGTGTCATTAAATTAAGTGGGGTTTTTGGAGTTTCAACTGGAATTAATATTTCGTTTTTACATAGTTTATCTTCAGGAATATCACCAATTCTAATAACCAATCCTTCAGAAAATTTATTTTTATTAGATTCAAACCATTTCATTAGGTCTTTATTAACAGATCCATCAATATCAACAGCCATTAACACAGAATGTTCTGTTGAATATCTAGATTGATCATCTTCATTACCAATATTATATAAGAATACTTGATCAGATCCTACTAACGGAGGATTTGAAATAATATCATGAGTTGCCTTCATTCTAATATAATCTTCTACTGTCCAATCTAAACCTTTAATTGGACGATAAAATATATGTTGCCATGCAACTTCATTTGGATAAAGTGGATCTTTTACATATGCCCAACTAATACCACTAGTTTTATCAGCAAACTTTCTAAACGGAGGTAATGTAAATGTTGGTTGTCTTTCAGTAGTATCAGTCATTATATCGATTAAATAATCGTGAGCAATATAAGTAACCAAACCTTTTTTAGTATAAATATCTGTTTCTTTTTCAATAAATTTAGAAAGTCCAGCAACTGAATCTGGCTTATTCATTTCTTTTAAAACATTAGAATAGGCTTTAGCATATTCATTTTTATTCAAAGCCCTTGAACCAACAACTTTTAATTCATCATCAGTTAAATTTTTCTCTAAAAATTTAGAAATAGCAATTTCAAACGCTGCACCAACAGCTAACAATTGAACTGTTGCTGATTGCATACGAGTAGAACCTGCAACTGCCATATTACCAACATATAAATCAATGAATTTAATATTTTTTCTTTCAAATACTAATCTTGCTCTATCAATTGTTTTAGATAATATATCCTTAGGATTTGTATAGAAAAAATAAGTACTAATCCCTAAATCATCACCTTCCAATGCTGATGCATCAATGCTTGCTGATAATGCACATTCAGCTAAAGCTAAAACTACATCTCCAGGGCCAACCTTTGCATCTTTTATTTGTTCTCTACCAAACGACATATAATCTTCATAGTTCTCAACTGATTGAACTAATGCTCTATCCCCACCAGTCATAAAATCATCTGATACATAAATCATATCCATGAATAATTCTTTTTTATTAGGAATTTTAGAAATCAGTTCAAACCAAAATTTTCTCCACATAGAACCTAAAGTAAGCGCCATTCTTCCAGAAGCACCAACACTTGATAAAACAAACTTTTTTCTTTCAGTCATAACTCTAACTAAATCATCAATTAATAAATCAAATTCCTTAGTAGCCATTGCTTTTTCAACAACCAATGGTATTTTTTCATCAGCAGCAAGAAGATTTCTTACACCTTCTTCTGTGTTTTTTGCAATTATAAAACTCAAGTTTTTAGTAACTGGATTTGATTGTTCAGTTGGAATAACCCCCAATTGAAATTGTTTTTCATTTTCCAAAAAATCCTTGGCAGCTTCTTTATAACCAAGTTCCGATTCTCTATAATCTTGAGCAGATTTTCTTTTATTCACGATAATTACCTCCTGTTTTCATTATCACTTAATCACAAATTTATATGATTTTACCTTCTTTATTATAGCATAAGCTTATTATATATTCAAGATAATATACCTATAAACAAGCAATTGAAAAAACACTTAAAATAATAAAAACTCCTAGTATAATAATAAACAAATTATAGAAGTTCATTATCTATATTAAGAGTTTAATTGATGAAATTTTATAAAATTAATTATTTTCTAACTAATAAAACTATAGTTTCTACTGATGATGTTTGAGGAAACATATCAATAGGTTGGATTGTTCTAATAGAATAGTTATTTTGTAAATGATTAATATTTTTAACTAATGTTGAAGGATTACATGAAACATACACAATTTTGTTTATTTTTGATTTTTTTAAAAAATTAATCATATTTAAATCCAATCCTCTTCTAGGTGGATCAATTACTAAAACATCTGGAATAAATCCCTCATTTTCAAAATCATGTAATCTTGTTAATACATCACCTACATAAAAACTTGCATTATCAATATTATTAATCTTTGCAACTTCTCTAGCATCTTCAATAGCTTCTATATTAATGTCAACACCTCTAATTTCTTTAAAAGTGTTCGCTAAATACAATCCAATACTACCAATTCCACAATAAGTATCAACCATAGTTTCTTTTTTATTAAACTTGCCAATTTCTTTAATTTTATCATATAAGACAACTGTTTGATCCATATTTAATTGAAAAAAAGCTGTAGGAGAAATATAAAAATCTAGATGACCTAGTTTTCCGTGAATTTTTTCAGTACCTTTATAATGAACAACTTCATTTGTAATTATTTCAATAGCTTTAGGGTCATTATTAATAGTAAAATTAACAGACTTAACATAAGGTAATTCTAAAACTTTATTTAAAGTTTGAATTACTTTATCATCTCTATTATTCAAAACATAAGTTACTTGTGCTTCTAGCGTATTCATAAACCCTCTAACAACAAGATACTTTAGAGATCCTTGGCGAAACTTAGGATTATAAATATCAATATTAGCTTTAGTAATAATATCTAAAACTCCTTTAATAGTATCAGAGACAATTTTATTTTCAATTAAACATTCGTCTGTATAAACTAACATATTTGTATTAGCAGCATACATACCTACAACAGCTTTATTTCCATCATGTCTAACAGGTAAACTTGACTTATTTCTATAATGAAATTCATTCATACTACCAATAATTGGCAGAAAAATTTTATCATTCAATTTTTTACCATTAAAATATCTTTCAAAAGCACCAAGAACTACACTATTTTTTTGTCTTAATTGTTCTTGATAAGACATATGAGAAATAGAACATCCACCACATTTTCCATAATATGGACATTCTGGCTTAATTCTTTCTTTGGAATAAACTTTATATTTATTTACAATACCATACGCATATTTATTAAAAACTTTTGTTATTTTTACTTCAACAACTTCATCTGGCATTGCATTATCCACGAAAACAGCCAATCGCTTATAATAGCCTATTCCTTCGCCATTAATTCCCATTTTTTTAATTGTAAGTAAAATCAGTTGATCTACTACTAAAATATTTTCCATAATTATCATCCTTAATTATATATATTATAACAAAAATTACTTAATATAGCAATTAAAAAAAAGACACACTTTAAGTGTGCCTATTTTATTTATTTGTATATTTTGTTTATTTTATTATCAATTGATTCTATCATTGTTTCAAGCGTAATTGCAAACGGAACATGAGGATTATTAAGCCAACGTGAATACATTTGTGAAGAAGTTATATTATATTCAAGTAAAACTGATAAAGTTAAGATTTCATCTCCCACATCTTCTTTTAAAATATTTGCAGAACCATCAACAAAATTATAATCTTTTCCATTTATTTTAAATGGAGCATTACTATAATTTGATACATTACTTCTGTCAGTAAAATCAATAGTAATAGTAAAAGATGAAGTATCTTCTGTAATATCTACTCCCTTAAATAAAGGCATGTAATTTTGAGTAGAAACTTGGCTATTAACATCAAGTGGAATTCTTTGATCTCGAGAATCTCTATAAAAAAGAGAATAATTATATGTTGTTCCTACTTGTAATCCAGAAATAGTAGCTTTTCCATCAATAACTTCTATATCATTATTGTTTAAACTTACATAAAGTTTATTTATATCATGAGTATTAATATTAATTTTTTCTACATTTAAAGTAACAGAGCGTTGTGTAGTCTCTTCTACAGTAACTTCAATTTCTGGCTTATCAACAACAACTAATAAACAGTTAGCATCAGTTCTTTCCCAACCATCAGATGGAGAATTTGTCACCACAAAGTCATCTCCCTGTCTGATTACCATTGTTGAAGAACCACCACCATCAAGATTATATGCTTCGACTGCACCATAATGTCTCATCATAGCTGCCAGTTCGGAACCATCAAAGCCATACATACCTTTGCTTGGTTGTCGTCCATCTCCTACCGCCATTACAATTGTGCCATCCGCTTTTTGACCAATGACAGTACGCGGGTGTCTTGCAATATCCATTTCATTACTAAATTCACCATTTCTCATAATATTGGCTCCACCACCAGTAGCATCACTAATATTTGCAAGTGCTCCAGTAAAGTTTCTTTGAACTCTAATATTAGAACCAACCTTTAAAGTATTTACAACATTATCTTCTGTAGTGACAATTGCAAATTGACCTTTTTGTAAAGTAGTTGAACCGACACTCGAAATAATACCTTTTCCATAAAAATCAGAAGTACTATTTGGTAAAGCAAGTTCTGCTTCTCCCACTACATATGAAATACCACTATCTGGTGTTGAAACAGGAATATAAGTATGAACTTTATCATAAGTTCCAAAATAAACAGCCGTTTCGCCAACTTCAGGAACTTCATTAATTTTTTGAACTTGAATAGTAGTTGTAATATCTCCTAACTCATCATATAAATCTAATGTCATAAAAGCATCACGTTTAATAGATTTATTTCCCAAAATAGAAATTGCGCTACCATCATTTGTAAAAGCAACAGATCTACTTCCACCTGTTTTATAATTTTCGCCATTTGAAATATGAATTCCACTAGTTTGATAAGGTAAATTACCACTAGCGCTTATATCAAAAAAGTCACCATTAATTGCAGCAACAACCATATCATTAGGATGTTTAGCTTCATAATCTGCAATAAAATCTTTTACTTTTGTTAAAGTCCATTTATGATTATTTAGATTTGCCCATGAAGTAACTCTAACTCCAGTAGTAGAAGGAACCTCTAAAACATTTACATGTTGGTCATAAAAGTTACCCGCAATAAAAGGTTCGTTAGCCTTTGGGTCATTTCGAATATTAGTTGGTGTTCCTGCAGCACTACCACCTATATATTGTGTTGTTGAACTTGCAGCAAGATGTGAATAATGAATAACACCATAGGGTAATACATTATATGCTAATTCTTCTTGAACTTTATATTGCCCTTGATCATTAACTCCAGTATTAGTACCTGAAAAAGTAGTGCTTGAAGCAGCGGCATTTATTTCTTTAGAATTTAACGCACTAAAAGCAAAAATAGATAAAGTAAAAATAAATAATAAGGTGAAAATTTTCTTAATTTTATACATAGCTTCTTCCTCCATTGTTACAATTATTGTATCATAAAATTTTACTAAATGAAAGCATTTACTTAAATAATAAAGATAAATTCTAATATTGATAGTAATGGCTAATAATAGAAATAATAAAAAAAGCACTATGTGCTTTTTTTTATTTATAAATATCTCTTATTAAATTTCCTTGATCATAAATCATATTATTTATATTCATACAATATTTTATTTGTGGACAAGGCATTGTGATTGGAATATTATTTTTTCCATCAATATTATAAGAAAAACTCATAGAAACAAAATTAATTGTTTCAATTGTTGTTTTATTTAATTTCCCTTTTCCGTTTACCAGAGAAAAATTACCATTTTTATTTCCATTATAAATTATTGAAACTCTTGTCCTATCAATAGCCGATGCTAAATCTTTATCATCATAAAATATTTCAAATTCCCAATCCGTTTCCGTTTCAGTAATTACCATTTTTTCAATTCTCGGATACTGTTTAAAAGTTTTCGTGATTCCTTGAGATACAATTAATATATCTATATCTTTTGAATTTGTATAACCAAATTGATAAACAACTTCTTTATTTGAATCTAGATCTGAAAGTATTAATTTATCATCAGTTAAATTCTTTTTTTCTCCATTAATGTTTATAAATAATTCTTTTATATCGTGATCTAGCTTGTCAATTAATTGAACATCAAATGTAACAGATGATTTAGTTTTATCAGTAATAACATAATCTATATCAGGATCTCTTGCTACTATTAATAAACAATTGGCATCTGTTCTTTCATTACCATCAGATGGAGAATTAGTAACGACAAATTGTCCGTTTTGTCTAATAATTAATGTCGACGAACCACCACCATCTAAATTATATCCTTCAACACAATCATAATATTTCAACATTGCTGATAATTCTTTTCCATCCGCTCCATAAAATCCTTTATAATCTTGTCTTCCATCAAAAACAAACATCATAATTGTTCCATCAGCTTTTCTACCGATTACTGTTCTAGGTTCTCTAGAATCAAGAACGACACTTCCAGGCCATTCACCATTTTGAAGTAATGTATCTCCACCACCAGTTGCATCAGTTACGTTTTCATATGCTCCCTCGATTTCCCATTGCACTCTTACTTTTTTCCCAACAGAAAGTGCTTCTTCAACAAGAGAATTTTTTGTGACAATTGCGAATTGTCCTTTATCAATTGTTGCAGGTGAAACAGAAGAAATAATACCTTTACCATAAAAATCATTATCATTATTTGGTAAAGCTAGTTCTGATTGTTCAACAATAAAAATACTACCTTCTTCTGGAGTTGTAATAGGTTGGTAAACATGTTCTGCATTATATAATCCATAATAGACTGAACTTTTTCCTTGCTCTGGAATAATATTTCTTGATTCAATTTCTAATATGTTAATAATTTCATTATTATCATTATAGATAGATAATGACATATTCTCACTTCTTGTAAACGGTTCATTTCCAATAAGTCCGTCAATACTTCCATCATTTGTTAATCCAACATTTCTATTACCAGTAGTTTTATAATTTTCGCCATTAGAAATATGAACTCCGCTAGTTTGATAAGGTAAATTACCGTTTGCTCTTATATCAAAAAAATCACCATTAATCGCACCTACAACTTTCCAACCTGGATTCTTAATTTCATAATCCATAGCTAAATTCTTAACCGTTGTTAACGACCATCTATTATTATCAAGATTTGCCCATGATGTAATTCTAACATTAGATGAATTAGGCACTTCTAACACATTAATTTGTTGCTCGTATAATTGATCGGCAACAAATAAAGATGATTTTGGACCATTATTACCCGATGCATACATAATATTTGTTGAATTAGTTGAACTATAAGCAAAATCTCGATGATGTTTAACTCCATAAGGAAGATTATTTTCCTCGTTTACTTCATCAACAAAATATTTTGCACCATCTGCCTCTCCAAATTCATTAGGCAAATCAATCGCAAGTGCCGGCATTAAATTACCAATCACAAATATCAATACAAAAACACCAAATATTAACAATAAATTTCTTTTCATTTTTATCCTCCTCTAATTATTACCTACTATTATTATATCATTAAAGACAAAAATTATAAATAAAAACTAACCAATTGGTTAGTTTTTATAAATACTATTAATAAGAATTTGTTGCTGTATTATTATAGAATCAGCTGCCATAAGTGAATTAATTTGACCAAAACAATAAAAATTAATTTGTTTTACTCCTTGACCATCATTCAAATTATAATTACAAACAATAATTGGAACAGAATTTAAATAACTTAACGGAAATGTATACTTACCATTTATTTTTGTAGCAGATTTCCCACTTACATTCATTTTTTCACCAATAATTGCATCTTTTGAATCTTTAATATTTACAGTAAACGAAATCTTATCATCAATAAATTCATATGTAAAACCCATAAGCTCTGGTTCAGGTTTAGCGCTACTTGCAACCCCTGAATATATTGTTTTGCTCTTTTCTCCAAAACTATTTTCAGAATATATATCATATTCAAATTCAGTTCCAACAGCAAGATTATTAATATTGCAATATCCTTCCTCATCAACTAAAAAATAATTATTATTAATATATACATATAGTTTTTGAATATCTTTACCATAACTTTCAACTAAATCAACTTTTAATTTAATTTCTCTTAAATCCGAAGAAATCCATTTATGAGAAATTTCTTCAGTTCTTACAACAAATAACAAAGCATTTAATACAATTCTTTGTTGAGTAGGCGTTGAATAATCAGCTGATTGAGTTACAGGAATAAAACCATCATTTTCTCTAATATACATTTGGGCGCTTCCGCCACCATCCATTTGATATGCCTCAACAATACCTTCCTTTTTTAATATTGCATTAATTCCATATCCTGTAGTCCCATATGTTTTTAAATAGTCATCAATAACAATTAAACTAATGGTACCATCAAGTTTTCTGCCAATTAAAGATCTTGGCCTTTTATTAATATTATAAGCACCTGAAACAGCTCTATCCACTCCATTATCTCTTTGAACAGTATGAAAACCCATTCCTGATTCTAAATTATTATATTCATCATTAATATACTCATATTGTGCCCTTACTAAAGTTCCAATACTTAAAGCATTATTTAATTCAATATTATTAGAAATAATTGCAAATTGCCCTTTAGAAACTGAAAAATTAGTACCGACTTCACTTATATTTCCTTTGCCATAAAATGCATCAACTGCTTGATTTTCTTTTGGAGTACCCTTAAATATTTCTGAATACTCTTTAGAATTACTTACATATGCAAGTTTAGAATTTCCAACAAAAAATACATTATCACCACTTGCAGTAACATTTGGTATAGTACCAATTATATCAGTATAATACGGTGAAAAAATAGCTATTTCCCCATTTCCAGGATCTGTATTTAAATTATTAACATCAAATTTAGTAATTTCGTTTCCTAATTCATCAAAAATAGTTAATTTCAATCCAGATATTTGATCTAAATTAGCACTAACTTGAACTAAAGGATCATTACCTTCATTTTTTATACCAACAAACGATCCTCCACCACCCGTAGCTCTAATACTAAAATATTTTTCATTATCAGCAATATATGGATAATACGGTTGATAAATATATGGATCTTTACCTTCAGAATTAAGATTATTTCCTCTCCCTAAAGTAAATTGATCACCATTAGTTATTCCCATTACTTTCCATCCAGGATGTTTTGCTTCATAATCTAAAGCTATTGTACTTAAACTTGCTCGTTGAAATGCATCATTAGTTGAATGATAAGCATAAGAAACAACTTTTGTATCATCATTAGGATTACCTGATAGCATAGCATATGATACCTGGTTAATTGCAGAACTAGTAATAATATTTCCTAAATTTTTTTGATATAAAATGCCATTATAAAATGATCTTGTATCAACATTTTCAATTTGTTGATACCCCGCGGTTTCAGTATCATCATAATATGTATCTATTGCACTTAACTTAACTAATGAACTAGCCATTAACAATAATAAAAAAATCATTAATAAATAAAATTTTTTCAAAATATTCATATTCTCCTTCTTTCTATTTACATCAGCGGTGAAAAAACTTTTAATATCGCTAAAACAAATTTTTTAATAATTCCTTCTTTTTTTAAATCTTCTTTTTCTATTTTTTTAGATATTGCAACCGTTTCTAAGAAATCATTTCTTAAATTAATTAAAGAAGAATTTTTATATAAAAGACACGAGTCTTCAAAATGTAAATACAAGCTTCTAAAATCAAAATTTGCTGTTCCAACAATACCTAAAACGTCATCTGAAATAATTGATTTTGTATGTATAAATCCTGGTGTATATTGATATATTTTTACTCCAGCATTGATTAATTCTCGATAATAAGATTTGGTAACAATAAACACTACACGTTTATCAGGAATGTTAGGAGTAATAATTCTAACATCAACACCACTCATAGCAGCAATTTTTAATCCAACTAATAATTCATTATCTAGTATAAGATAAGGAGTAGTAATATACACATACTTAGTGGCAGAACTAATTATTTTTAAATAAACATTTCCAGTTGTTTGATTTCCATCTAATGGGCCATCAGGAAAAGGAAGTACAAAACCATCAGTTTCTTTTGAAATAGTAGGAATATATTTTTCATAACTATCAGTAGTCCGATTAAGTATTTCCCACATATTAAGAAACATCATTGTAAAGTTAAAGACTCCATGTCCTATTAATCTAATTCCTCCATCCTTCCAAATGCCAAATCTAATATTTTCATTTATATATTCATCAGCAAAATTAATACCTCCAGTAAAAGCTATATTTCCATCAATAACAATAATTTTTCGATGATCTCTATAATTGATTGATGAACTCATTCTCGGTAATAAAGGATTAAAAGTTTTGATTTTTATACCATTTTTACTCAATCTTTTTTTATAGCGAGAAGGAATTCTAGCAGATCCTCCAAAGTCATCATAAATAAATCTAACATCTATTCCTTCTTTTGCTTTTTCAATAAGTATTTCTGTTATTTCATTTAACATTCTTCCTTCAGCAATAATAAAAATTTCAATAAAAATAAATTTTTTAGCTTCTTTCAATGAAATTTTAATTGCTTCAAATATATCAATACCACGATTATAAATGACTGTAGATGTTTTATCCCAAACAGGCATTCCCGTTATTTTTGTAATATATTTTGACATTTTCTTGAAATTTGGATTATTTATCTCAATTTCCCTTTCAAAATCATGTAAATATGCATATATATCATGAGAACTTTTATAACTGGCTTTTTTTAAAAAATAGCTTACTGACATTTTTCCATATAATAAATAAAACAATGGGCCAATAACTGGCAAAAAAGAAACCAATATAATCCAAGATATTTTATATGCTGGATTATATTCTCTTCTAATAATGGATAATACTGCAAATGCAGATAAAACTGAGGCAAAAAGTATTAAATAAAATACATTAAATTGCTCGTAAAGTTTATCATATATTAAATAAGATAATCCTACTAATTGTATTAGAATAAGAAGTGCAAAAATAAACCATTTATTTAAAATAAGTTTTAAAAACTTTTTAAAAAACATCATATTACTATACCTCTATTAATAAATTATAACATAAAAAAAAATATATACAAACATCAATTTGTATATATTTATTGAAAATAATTATTGTTTAATTGTAACTAATTCTTTTTTTAATTTAACAAATCTTGGTAGTCCATCAACCAAAGGAGCTTTAAAATCTCCTTGAATTAATGGTAATGCATAATCGACAAACTCTTGAGTTAAACCAGAATTATCATCTTTAATCCATTCAAGTGGAACTTTCTTTTCAGCATTAGCAACTAAATTAACATCAATTAAATCATAATTAATTTTATATTTATTCGATTTTTCATCTCTTCTAAAAATAACCATTTTGTCAGTTTCACCATTAATTGCACTTCTAACAGCCATAACACCAGCCATAAAAGCTTCTTCTACATCAGTTGCACTTGCTAAATGTGCTCCGCATCTTTGCATAAGAGAAAATTCAATTGGTCTTACTTTTATATTTGTAGCTCTATTTATTTCATTAGCAAGAAAATTAGCAAGTCCTCCCAATTGTGCATGTCCAAAAGAATCCCTAGTAACTGTTGATGCGTATTCAGAAATATATTTTCCAGATTTATCTTTTATTCCTTCACTTACAGCAATAATCACTTTATCTTTCTTCATTTTAGCAACTCTTTTTACATCTTTAATAAATTGATCCAAATCAAAAGCTTTTTCTGGCAAATAAACTAAATCTGGACCTAGATTCTTATATTTTGCAAGTTGTGATGCTGCTGTTAACCATCCTGCATTTCTTCCCATAATTTCCACAACAGTAATTAATCCTGTATCATAAACATGAGTATCTAAATAAAGTTCCATCAAAGTTGTAGCAACATATTTTGCAGCACTACCATAACCTGGACAGTGATCAGTAATCGCTAAGTCATTATCAATAGTTTTAGGAACTCCAATTACTCTACATTCATGACCTGATTTTTGCATATATTTACTAATTTTATTACAAGTGTCCATAGAGTCATTTCCACCATTATAAAAGAAATAACGAATATTATACTTTTTAAACACTTCTAATAATTTAATGTAATCAGTTTCATCTACATCTTCAGATTTTAATTTATATCTGACTGACCCCAATGAAGATGATGGAGTAGTTTTCAATAATTCTAATTCTTCTCTATCTTCTCTACTTATATCAAAAAATCTTTCATTTAAAATTCCTTTAATTCCATGTTCTGCACCATATACAGCAGTAATATTTTCTTGTGATAATGCTTCGATAAATACTCCCGCAGCACTAGCATTAATAACTGAAGTAGGTCCTCCTGATTGACCAAAAAGACATGCCCCTTTTAATACTTTCATCTAAATACCTCCTATTTTTCAAAACATTTATATTATAACAAAAATAAAACTTTTAATCAACTACACTTTTTATATTCATTAGAGACATCTATACTAATTTCAAAAATTTATTATTAGAAAATTAAGAAAAAATAATTATTAAAATTTCAAACATTGAAGCTATAACAAAACAATTTAATCCAATATTTTTCTTATTAATTAATAATATTTTATTGTATATAAAATATTTCTAAAAAATTTATCAACTCACCCTAATAATTAATAAATACGTCAGTTAACTTTACTCATTTTTCAATGTTAATAAACAACACATTTCCAATCCTTTAGTATGTGGAAAAAGATCAAAAGCATTAACCTCAATAATATTATAATTTTTATTGAAAACAGCTAAATCTCTAGCAAGAGTTGCAACATTACAAGACACATAAATTATTTTATTAATTTTTTTATCTACTATCGAATTAACTAATTCAATATCTAAACCTTTTCTTGGTGGATCAACAATAATACAATCAATATTTTTAATTGCCTTTAACTGTTTCTCTGTTTTACCCAATATAAAATCAACATTTTTAATGTTATTTATTTCTTTGTTTAAATTAGCATTTGTAATAGCTTCTTCTACAATTTCAATTCCAAAAACCTTATTGACTTTATTTGCAACTTGTAAAGAAATAGCTCCTACACCACAATATCCATCAACTACAGTTTTATCATAAATAGTAATATAATCTTTAACTTTATTAAATAACTTAACCATTTGTACATAATTGATTTGAAAAAACGATTTATAATCAATAACATATTTAATATTATTAACTACTTCATATAACATTTTGTTATAAAATATTATTTTATCTTTTTTACCTAATATTGTATTAGTTTCTTTATAATTTAAATTCATAATAAACTGAATTATATTTGGATACAATCTTTTTAGTTCTTCAGCAATATTTTTCAAAGCTACTTCAATATCATGTCTAACAATAATTACAATAATATATTCACAAGCACTATTACTTCTAATTAACATTGATCTTAGAATTCCTTTTTTTAGTGTTTCATCATAACTTGTTAAATTATATTTATTTGCAAGTCGTGTAAAATCTTTCACAATCATACTTGCAGTATCTGTTTGAATAAAACACTCCTCTAACGAAAAAACCTTATGTGTTTTACTTTGATAAAAACCACTAATTAATTTATCATTCATATCAAAAAACACTTGAACTTTATTGCGATAAAACAAAGGTTCATTCATTCCATAAATATTATCTACTTTTAAATCTAGATTTCCTAATCTTTTAAAAGACTCTTCTGCCATTTTCTTTTTGAACTCTAATTGATATTTATAATTTACATGTAATAAATCACAACCACCACACTCATAATAATGTTTGCAAATTGGCTCTATTCTGTTTACAGATTCTTTATAAATATTAATTATTTCTCCAAAACCAAAGCTTTTATTTATTTTAGTTATTTTTATCAGAGCTTCTTCATTAGGTAATAAATATTTTACAAAAATGCTAAAATTATCTATTTTACATACTCCCAAACCATCATGTGTTAAATCAACACATAAAACATTAAATTTTTCATTTATTTTCATATTACCATCCATCTTTTTTATATTATAACAAATTTCACCCTTTATTAATAACAAAATAAAATAAATATTTTTTATATTTTAAATTAAATAAACAAGTTAAACCGTCATTTTTAATTTTAATCAACTTTATACTAGAATGCTTAATTATAAGTATTAATAGTAAAAATACATTAAGAGTCATTTTAGAGTATGATTTAAAGCCTTTGAACCATAAACCATAAAAAAAGAACAGAAACTGTTCTTTTTTTAAAATATATTATTTTATTTGATTAACTACATATTTAGCAATTCTTACTAATTGAGCAGTATAACTCATTTCATTATCATACCAAGATACAACTTTTACTAATTGTTTGCCATCAACTTCAAGAATTTTTGTTGATTTTGCATCAAATATTGAACCATGAGTTTCTCCAATCACATCACTAGAAACAATTGGATCTTCAGTATATTTAAAAGTTTCATTAGCAGCTTTTTTCATTGCAGCATTAATTTCTTCAACTGTAACATTTCTTTCTAATTCAACAACTAAATCTACAACTGAACCAGTTGCTGTTGGAACTCGCATAGCAATTCCATCCATTTTTCCTTTAATTGCTGGAATAACTAAACCAATAGCTTTTGCTGCTCCTGTAGATGTAGGAACAATATTTTGTGCTGCAGCACGTCCTCTTCTTGCATTAATTCCTTTTTTATGCGGTGTATCAAGAGTTGCTTGATCACCAGTATATGCATGAACAGTTGTCATAAATCCTTTTACAATACCAAAATTATCATGTAAAACTTTAGCTACTGGAGCTAAACAATTTGTTGTACATGAAGCACCAGAAATAACAGTTTCAGTTCCATCAAGAATTTCATGATTTACTTTATAAACAACAGTTTTTAAATCTCCTGTGCCAGGAGCAGAAAGAATGACTTTTTTAGCTCCAGCTATAATATGTGCAGTAGCTTTAACTTTATCATTAAATACTCCTGTACACTCAATTACTACGTCAACTTTTAAATCTTTCCAAGGAAGATTTGCTGGATCCTTTTCTTTAAAAACCTTAATTTCTTTTCCATCAACTACAATAGCATCTTCTTTAAATGAAATAGAGTCTTCTTTATAACGTCCTTGAGTTGTGTCATATTTTAATAAATAAGCCAAATCTTCAGCGTTAGTCAAATCGTTAATTGCAACGATATCAAAATCTTTTTCTCCAAACATTAGACGGAATGCTAATCTACCAATACGTCCCAATCCATTAATTGCAACTTTTACTGCCATATATTAAAAACCTCCTTATGATTTTAATTTATCATATATATAATACCATTATTTGTCCTTAATTTCAAGTTAAAACGCTTTACAAAAAATGTATAACGTTATCATTTAATTAATAAATAATCTATAGCTTCTAAATAACTATCTATTCCTTTCCCAAAAAATACTTTTTCTGAAACTTCACTAATTAATGACTTATTTCTATATATTTCTCTATTGAAAATATCACTTAAGTGAACTTCAATTATTCTAATTGGTGAAACAGACTTTAATGCATCCAACAAAGCAATAGAATAATGAGTATATGCTCCTGGATTAATAATTATAGCATCATATTTTTTAAAATAACATTTTTGTATTAAATCAATTAAAAATCCTTCATGATTGCTTTGTATAATTTTTGCTTTTACTTTTAACTTTTTAGCATGATCTTGTATTTTTTTTACTAAAAATTTATAATTTTTTTCTCCATAAATATTCTTCTCTCTTATTCCAATAAAGTTAATATTAGGACCATTTAAAACTAAGATTTTCATTCCCTTTCACCTCATCTCATATTATAACAAAAAAAGAGGAATTATTCCTCTTAATTTTTATTAATTTCTGCTAAATATTCTTGATAATATAAAGATTAATCTAAGTAATTCTATATAAAGCCAAATAAGGGTATATGATAATGCAAAAGCTGAATGCCATTCATATTCTTTTGGATATCCGCCCTCAACAACCATTCTAATTTGCTCTAAATCCATAAACAAATAAAATGTTGCTAAAATTACTGAAATTCCTGATATTAAAGCCATTATTGGCAAACTAAATTCAAATTGTCCAAATATTGAAAACAAATATAAAGCCACCATTGTAATAATGAAAGATATTGCAAATATAAATAAGAAATTCATAAATTTATTAGTAACTTTTACAATTCTTGTTACATATAATGTAGTAACAATTAAAAAAACAGTTATAACTCCTAGTAAAGCCGCAGGAACAATACCATTTGTTTCAGCAGCAAATGTCATTGATATTACACCAACAAATATTCCTTGAAATAAACAATAAATTGAACCAGCTATTTTTGTAGCTTTAGGTATCATTAAAGCAATTAAACCACTTATTAAAGATACAATAAATGATCCAATAAAAACTGCTATTCCAATAGGAGGATTATTTGCAATTAAAAATAATCCACCAAATGCACCAACTAAAACTAGTAATAAATAAAATAAAGTTTTCTTAGCTATGCCTTTATATGTTGCAATTTCATAACTAGCTGTATATTCTGCTTTGTTTATTTTTTTAAATGCAGGATTTGAATTATATATTCTCATAATTTATTCACCTCATATATATTATATATTATATTATTAAAATAATCTTAAAATAAAGTTGTTTGATCATCTTCTGGAAGATTATCTAGAATAAACATTCTATCCATTCTTTCCATGACAGTTGAAGAAACTTTCGTTCTTTTTTTGAAATCATTTTTTGAAGAAAATGGTGCTTCATTTCTTGCTTCAATAATTGACTTTGCTGTAGTATCTCCTAAAGATTCAATAGTATTAAATGGTAGAAAAAGATTATTGCCTTCAATATTAAAATTTTTCCAATCAGATTTATTTAAATCTGGCATATTAAAATTATATCCTCTTGCTGTCATCTCTAAAGCAACAGTTAAAGTATCAAATAAATCTATTTCCTTTTGTTTGGCTTTACGTTGTAATATTAATTTTTGTAATTCATTAAATTTTATTTTTATTTTTTCATATCCTCCTGCCATTACTTCAACATCAAATGCATTACACCTAATACTGAAAAATGATGAATAATAATAGAGAGGATGGTGAATTTTAAACCAACCAATTCTCAAAGCCATAATAACATATGCTGCAGCATGAGCTTTTGGAAACATGTATTGTATTTTTTTACATGATTGAATATACCAATCGGGAATATTATATGCTTTCATTTCACTTTCTTGCTCCATTGATAAACTTTTACCCTTTCTTACTCTCTCCATTATAGTAAAAGCATCAAATTCTGTCATTCCCATCTTAATTAAATAAACCATAATATCATCACGACAACCAATTAATTGTTCAAAAGGAATTGGCTCACTATTTGAATTTAAACCAAGCAAACAATCACGTTGATTATTATTCCAAACATCTGTTCCATGACTGATACCTGAAGTTTTAATTAATTGTTCAACTTTATTTGGATTAATATCTTTTAACATTTCCTTAGCTGTTTTTGTTCCAAACTCAGGTAATCCACTTGTTCCTATTTCTTGTAACAACTGTTCTCTACTCACTCCCAAAGCTTTAACAGAATTAAATAAACTCAAAACATCAGGATCTGATAGTGGTATTTCCTCAACTGTTGAAAAAGGAAAATCATTTGGATTTGCTTTTACATAATCCATTAAATATTTAACCATTGTTGGATCATCATGACCTAGAATATCTAGTTTCAATAAATTATCTTCAAATTTATGATAATCATAATGTGTAGTTCTCCAGCTTGATTCAATATTATCTGATGGATACTGTATTGGAATTATATCTGTATAATCAATTTCTTTAGGAATAACTACTATTCCACCAGGATGTTGCCCTGTAGATCTTTTTACACCTTCAATTTTTTTCGAAAGTCTATCAACTTCGCATTGTCTTAACTGAATTTCATGTTTCTCCAAATATTTTTTAACATATCCGAATGCTGTTTTACTTGCAACTGTTGAAATCGTACCAGCTCTAAAAGCATTGTCTTCTCCAAATAAATCTCGTATATAATCATGAGCTAAATTTTGATATTCTCCTGAAAAGTTAAGATCAATATCTGGAATTTTTTCGCCACTAAAACCTAAAAATGTTTCAAACGGAATATCCATTCCATCACCTTTTAATAAATTACCACAGACTGGACATTTATTTTCAGGAAGGTCGTAACCATTACCTACACTTTGAAGTGCATTTTCAATATAAGCAGGATAAGGCTCAATACCATATTTTTCTTTTTGTTTACTTGTAAGTTTAAAAGCACTATAATGACAGTTTTTACAAACATAATGTGGAAGCAATGGATTAACTTCTGTTATTTTCATAAATGTAGCAACCAATGAGGAACCCACTGAACCTCTACTGCCAACAATATATCCTGCATCTGTACTATGTTTAACCAATAAATAAGAAACGTAATATATTGGAGCATAATTATTTCCAATTATACTATTTAGTTCTTTATCTAATCTTTCCAAAACATATTTAGGAATGTTTTCTCCATATATTTTTTTTGCAGTTTCATAAGTTAATTTAATACAAGCTTCTTTCATTGAAGGGATACCTTTATCTGCAAAAAAATTATCTGCAGGTGCATGTAAACCCTTAGGGAATAAAGTAAACTCTTCTATCATATCTGCAATAATATTTGTATTTTCCACAACAATTTTAAATGCTTCTTCACTATCTAAAAATGCAAATTCAGCCATCATTTCATCAGTTGACATAAAATGTTGAGAAACTAGTTCTCCAGCTCTAGCTAAATAATGTATTCCTCCTCCTACTTGTGGCGCTTCAACAAACATTGCTCTTAACATTACATCTTCTTTATCTAAATGATGAACATCACCAGTAGCAACTACAAGTTTATTTAATTCTTTACTTATTTTAATAATTCTATTTATTGTATCATATACATAACTCATGTATTCTTCTTCTAATTCTTGATGTTCTTCAATAAGTGAGTTATTATCATCATCTTCATCTTCTTCATAAACTTTAAAAGTATCAGAAAACATGTATCTATATTGTTTAGGAGGTTGAACTTCAATATAATCATAAAATGAAATTACTTCTTTTAATTGTTCATCTGATGAATTAAAAGCAGTTATAAAAACTTCGCCATCTTGACAACCACTACCAATTAATAAACCTTCTTTATGCTTAAGTAGAAAATCTTCTAAAATTCTAGGCTCCCTATAAAAATGAACAGTTGATGAATCAGAAACTATTTTATTTAAATTAACCATTCCTTTTCTATTTTTAGCAATTAAAGTAACATTATAAGGAATAATTGTTTGATAAACCTCTTTTGTAATATGTTTATTAATACTATTATAAGTAATAATATTTTGCTCTTTTAATTCATTCAACATTTTAATAAAAATACCAGCAGTTGCCCTTGTATCATAAATAGCACGATGATGTTGTACTAAATCAACATCAAAAAATTTACTTAATGCTTTCAAATTAAATCTTTTTAATCTATCTGAATAAAAATTTTTAGCTAATTGTAGTGTATCTATTGTTGGAAAAGGCTTAAAATATAATCCAATATTTTTCATATTAGCATATAACATAGAATTATCAAATCTGGCATTATGAGCAACCAAAATTGAATTGCCAATAAAATCTATAAAATCAGGTAATACTTCTTCAATGCTTTTAGAATTTCTAACATCATCATTAGAAATATGAGTAAAATTAGTAATATACTTAGGAATGGGGTTTTTCGGTTTTACGAATGTTGAAAACTCATCAATCATAATTCCATGTTTAATGCGAACAGCAGATATTTCAATAATCTCATTATAATTACTAGATAATCCTGTTGTCTCTAAATCATATACAACATAACTCGCATCTTTTAGATTAATGTCATCATCTAAATCTGACAAACAAATTTTATATTCAGATTTTTTGATTAAATTCCCCTCTAAACCAAATATAGGTTTAATATCTGAATTTTTACATGCAGATTCAAAATCTGGTAAAGCTTGTAAAGATACGTGATCAGTAACAGCTAATGCTTTATGTCCAAAATTTTTAGCTAATTCTACATATTCATTAACATCCATTACACTATCTTGAGCACTCATTTTTGTATGTGCATGAAGTTCTACTCTTTTATTAGGGTAATTATCTTGACGAGTTTTTTTAAGAGCATCTCCTAAAGGAATTACATCTTGAACACTCAAAGTTAAATCTTTACTATATTTATCATATTGCAAAGATCCATATATTCTAATTTTTTTACCAACAAGACAATTTGTTTTATAAAAAGACAAATGCTGAATATTATTTTCACTTATAAATGATTTAATCACTAAAGAACTTTCACCATCAAAAATAACCCCTTGAAATAAATTATAACCAGTAACAGGTCTAATTTCTGCTTGAATTAAATCACCCTCAACAACAAAACTAGTAGAACTATGTTTTTGTTGATACTCAATCAATTGAGCATTTGTAGAAGGTAATTCATTTAAAGGCGTGGCTTTACCGTTAATTGGTAATTTCGGCTTTATACTCCTTAACGGAGTGCTTCCTTTATTGTTATTTTTATTTTTTAACCCATCAAATACTTGTTGTTCTCTATTAATAGTTGCTGATATACTTTCTATTTTTGACTTTATCTCTTCTTCAATTGATTTTTCAAAAGGAGAAATATCTGTTTCAATATTTATAAAATCAAGAGAATAAATATTAAAACCTTTTTTAAATGCATCAATAAATTGTTCAATTACTTTTTGATCATTATTACAACCCACATAAAATACTATTTTATTATCACTAAAATTTTTAGTAAAAGCATTAAACATAGTAAAATGAGGTCTATACTCACTTAATTTATCTAATATATATATATAATATTCTTCAAGATAAGCTTCTTTAATAAATTTATTTTTATAAATAAATTTAAATTTTATTTTTTTAATTTTAAATTTTTTAATGTAAACATGATTAACTTTTGCTATTAATTCATTTAAAAAATCTACTTTAGGAATTTCTAAAAATTTAAATGAAAAAGTAAAAGTAGAAAGTTTGTGGTTTATTAAAATTGATGTAAGTTCTCCAGTAATTGCTTCTTCTGGAATGTTTATATCTAATTCATTTAATAAATCCAAAAATTTTTTGTTTTTACTCATAATCCACCTCTTATTTTACATTTTATCATATTTAATCCATTTTTTCATTAGAATTATCCATAAAAAAATTTAAAGCAATAACTTTAAATTTTTTATAAACACAAATAAATACCAAGGAAATGGAGAATTGTTCCTAACAATACAAACAAATGCCATACCATATGTGTAAATTTAAATAATTTAAAACTATAAAAAATAATGCCTATAGTATAACTGACTCCTCCAGCAAATAAAAAAATTGTCCCAGTTGTTCCTAACCCTCTTATAATAGGAACTATAAAAAATAGCGCTGCCCATCCTAATAGTAAATATAAAAAAATATGAAATCCTCTAAATTTTCCAAACCAAAATAAGTTTAATAATAATCCGCTTATAGCACCAAACCAAATAATACTTGCTAAAATAATACCGGATAATCCTCCTAACGCTATTAAAGCAAAAGGTGTATATGAGCCAGCAATAAGTAAATAAATAGTCATATGATCAAAACGCTGAAATATCATCTTTGCTCTTGTACCCAAAGGTAATAAATGATAAATAAAAGAGGAAGTATATAAAACAATCACACTAAGAGAATATATTAAATAAGCCATAAAGTTTACTATATTATAATTATTATTTACTTTAATCAATAACAAAATTAAGAATACAACACCAGCAATAATGCCAATCCCATGAGTAATAGAATTCCCTAATTCTTCACCAAAAGTATAAAATTTACTAATTTCTTGTTTTTTTGTTTTTAATAATGAAATATTACTATTTATTAATGAAAGACTATTCACCTTATAATTTTTATTTAATATGTATGCTCTTTCTAAAATCAGATTATAATAAAGTAATTTATTTGTACTAAAATTATAATATTGCTTTTTGGAATGAGTTTTTTGATGCTCTAAATACATATTTAAATAAAGGTCAGCTTCTTTAATCTCTTTTTCATTTGGAGTAAAGATATCATTAATTGTAGTAACTTCCAAGACATTATCAGTTATTGCGCCACTTATTCCTAAATTTTTATACTCATTTATAGAATTTACACCATATAATAAAATAA